>Ga0206963_10299_pt1 | contig 13407 bp, 11 predicted proteins | sample Alteio_BWOrgHeat_28_FD_152958 | JGI IMG/M metagenome (GOLD analysis project Ga0206963, IMG submission 152958) | Enriched cells from forest soil in Barre Woods Harvard Forest LTER site, Petersham, Massachusetts, United States -... | ecosystem: Environmental > Terrestrial > Soil > Temperate forest >... | reverse complement strand
ATTGAGAAATAATTTCGGTGGTCTATCCGCTCCAGCTTTAGGTAGTCAATGTCGTCGGCTCATACAATAAATAACAGAAAAAGCTATCATTTTGTACCCTATTTGTACCCCGATTGAATGAAACTCAATACAGATAAGGAAAATTACTTTCTGTATCGGAAAGTAATTGATGTATATTTTATACATACTAATTGCTAATAACTAAAATAAGATTGTATTAATAATAATCTTCCTAAAAAAATTAATTTCATTCTTCTCATTGTATTTCTTCGGTTCATATTAATTCTCAAAAGTCTCTTACTAGTTTCCAATAGCTTAATCTATTTTTAAAGATAATCATTCTTTTATAAATTTACTAATTTTATTAGTAATAAATTACTACTTATATTAGTATATATTTCTGGCTTCTACTTACAATTAAAAAAATTTGCGATGTGGAAAAGATATAAACGATGGTATTATTGAAGGCAAATATTATTGAAAAATTACAAAAGGATATACTCCGGTTGCAGGGTTTTAAAACCGCAGCAAATATTGTAAAGACTGGTTTTGGGTTGGGTATAATCAATTATGCTTTTCCCAATCATTGTTTTCCTGTTGGTGCAATTCATGAATTTATATGTTCGGGTAATGAAAAAAAAGCTGCTGCTGACGGGTTTATTACTTGCCTTGTTTCTGCTGTGCTTAAAAATAATTCTCCTATTATATGGATTGGTTTTTCACAAAAAATTTTTCCACCTGCTTTGATGATGTTTGGAATTTCTCCCGATAAAATCATTTTTATTAATGTAAAGAACCGCAAAGAAGTTTTATGGGTGATGGAAGAATCACTTAAATGCGAAGGCATTGCTGCAGTGATTGGCGAACTCAAAGAAATCAGTTTTACAGAATCAAGAAGGCTACAACTTGCCGTTGAACAAAGCCGCGTTACAGGATTTATTATCCGCAATAATCCTGTTAATAAAGGCATTAATGCCTGTGTGTCCAGGTGGGAGATTTCACATGCTGCAAGTATTAATGAAGATGGCTTACCCGGTGTTGGTTTTCCAAGATGGAATGTATCGTTGCTTAAAATTCGCAATGGCAAACCAGGTTACTGGACACTTGAATGGTCGGAAGGGAAATTTAAAATTATTAATGATTTGGTTTTAGTTCCTTCTGTTCAAAAATTGAAAGTAGGATGATATGGAAAAACGGTTTGTCACGATATGGTTCCCGCATTTAAAAACGGATTGGATAAGCATCCGCCGGCCGGCATTGGCAAGGCAACCTTTTGTACTTACAGTTTCCGATCATGGAAAAATAATTATTTCAGAAGCGAATATCGCTGCACAAAAATCAGGCATAGAAAAAGGCATGGCGCTGGCAGATGGAAAAGCATTAATACCATCGCTTAAATATTTGAATGATAAAAAAAATCCGTCAGGTAAATTATTAACTTCTATTGCAACTTATTGCATTCGATTTTCTCCTGTAGTTGCAGTTAATCATCCAGATGTATTAATACTTGATGCTACAGGCTGCGCTCATTTATGGGGCGGCGAAACAAGTTACCTGCAAATGATTATTAATCGTTTTAAAAAAATGGGTTATGAAGTAAAAGCAGCAATGGCTGATACGATTGGTGCGGCGTGGGCTGTATGTCATTTTGAAGAAAGTAAAATGATCATTCCAAATAATGATCAAAAAAATGCAATACTCCAATTGCCTGTTGCAGCATTGCGTATTAATGAAGAAAAAGTTGAACTCTTAAACAAGCTCGGTCTACGACAAATTAATGATATTATCACGATGCCGCGTAAAGCACTTCGCCGCCGTTTCGGCGAACAATTGATTGAGCGAATTGATCAGGCTCTCGGTGTGGAGGAAGAATTTATTCAGCCTGTGCAAATAACTCCGGATTATGAAGAAAGGTTGCCGTGCCTTGAACCCATTATAACATTAACAGGTATTGAGATTGCACTCACACGACTTTTAGAAACAATATGCAGCAGGCTTAAAAAAGAAGATAAGGGTTTGCGTTCTGCAATGTTTACCTGTTACCGCGTTGATGATAAAATTGAAAAAATAGAAATAGGTACAAACCGCGCATCCAATAATGTTGATCATCTTTTTAAATTATTTGAACTCAAACTGCAAACCATTGAACCGGCACTTGGAATAGAATTATTTACAATAGAAGCTTTTAAAGTAGAAGAGTTGCCTGCCATTCAGGAGAAATTTTGGGAAGATAATATTGGTATTAATGATATAAAATTTTCTGAATTAATGGACCGTATTGCAGGTAAAATTGGTGAAGCAAATATCCATCGTTATTTACCAGACGAACATTATTGGCCAGAACGTTCCATTCGTTTAGCATCATCTATTAATGAAAAAAATACTTTACCATGGAAGACAGAAAAACCAAGGCCAATTGAATTGCTGAATACTCCCGAACATATTGAAGTTACAGCACCAGTGCCCGATTATCCGCCGATGATTTTTCGTTACAAAAATAAAATTCATAAAATAAAAAAAGCAGACGGGCCCGAGCGAATTGAGCAGGAATGGTGGATACAAGAAGGCGAGCACCGCGATTATTATTCAGTGGAAGATGAAGACGGTTGCCGTTACTGGATTTTCAGGCTTGGGCATTATACAGGAGATAAAAGAAACCAATGGTTTTTACATGGTTTTTTTGCTTAAAAAAATGCAGTTATTATGAATTATACGGAACTACAAGTCACTACAAATTTCAGTTTCCTGGATGGTGCATCTCATCCGGAAGAATTGGTTTTGCAGGCTGCTTTGTATGATTATTCAGCAGTTGCAATTACAGATAAAAATAGTTTTGCAGGCATTGTGCGCGGGCATGTTGCAGCAAAGGCAAATGGTATCCGCATCATTCCTGCATGCTGTCTCGATCTTATTAATGGTGCAAGCCTTCTTGCCTATCCAACAAGTAAAAAAGCATACACAAAAATTTCAGCATTGCTTACACTTGGAAATCTCCGCGCTGAAAAAGGTAAATGCAATTTATATAAAGAAGATGTGTATAATCATTCAGAAGGATCAAAATTTATTGTTGTGCCTCCGCCATCACTCAACAAATCATTTGCTTTTGAACCATCGTTTGAAAAACAATTGAACGAATATAAATCTGTTTTTAAAAATGATTTATACATCGCTGCATCGCGCCGTTATAATGGCGATGATCATAAATATTTGTTTCGCCTTAATCAATTATCTCAGGCATTAAATATTCCTTTGGTTGCAACGAATGATGTGCATTATCACATTCCTGAACGAAGGCAGTTGCAGGATATATTAACATGCGTGCGTGAAAAATGTACGATACAAACAGCAGGTTTTCGTTTACATCCCAATGCAGAAAGGCATATGAAATCATCTGAAGAAATGTTGCGGCTGTTTACACATTATCCTGATGCCATAAACCGCACTGCAGAAATTGCACATGCATGTCAATTTTCTTTAAATGAACTCAAATATGAATATCCAGAAGAACTGACAACAGAAGGCAGGACGCCATTAGAAGAACTAACGCATTTAGCATGGGAAGGTGCAATAGAAATTTTTGGTGAAGATCTTCCGGAACAAATAATTACAGCTATTAATCATGAGTTACAATTCATTGAAGAAATGAATTATGCAAATTATTTTTTAACGGTTAATGATATTGTTCGTTTCGCAAGAAAGCAAAATATATTATGCCAGGGCCGTGGTTCTGCAGCTAATTCTACTGTATGTTTTTGCCTGGGCATCACATCTGTTAATCCTACAAAATTTGATTTATTATTTGAACGCTTTATTTCTTCTGCAAGAAATGAACCACCTGATATTGATGTGGATTTTGAACATGAGCGCCGCGAAGAAGTTATTCAATATGTGTATGAAAAATATGGCCGGGACCGCGCTGCAATTGTTGCAACCGTTACTCAGGAAAGACAAAAAGGTGCATTGCGTGATGTTGGTAAAGCAATGGGACTTTCTGTTGATACATTAAGCCGCTTATCTTCTTCTGTGTGGGATTTTAATGATGAATTATTTAAAGGTTCAGACCTTAGAAAACAGGGACTGAACCCTGATGATAAAATCTTAAAAAAAGTATTAAAACTAACACAAGAATTAATGGGTTTCCCGAGGCAGCTTGGCCAGCATACCGGCGGTTTTGTTATTACGCAAGGAAAACTTTCTGATCTCTGCCCGGTAATGAATGCAAGAATGGAAAACCGCACTTGTATCGAATGGAACAAAGATGATATTGATGCGCTTGGCTTTTTAAAAATAGATGTGCTTGCACTCGGCATGCTTACTTGTATCCGCAAAGCTTTTGATTTGGCAAAAAAACATTATAATCTTAATCTCACCCTGGCAAATATTCCGCAGGATGATATGGCTGTTTATGATATGATTTGCCGTGCAGATACGATTGGTGTTTTTCAAATTGAAAGCCGCGCGCAACAATCCATGCTTCCGAGATTGCAACCAAGATGTTTTTATGATTTGGTTATTGAAGTTGCCATTGTAAGGCCCGGGCCTATACAAGGAGACATGGTTCATCCTTATTTAAAACGCCGCAATGGAGAACGCGTTGAATATCCATCCAAAGAGCTTGAAGAAATTTTAGAAAGAACTTTAGGCGTTCCACTTTTTCAGGAACAGGCAATGAAAATTGCGATTGTTGCCGCAGGTTTTACACCAGCAGAAGCAGATGAATTGCGGCGCAGTATGGCCACATTTAAAGTGCAGGGATTGGTTACCCATTTTGAAAAAAAACTAATCGGCGGAATGGTTAAGAATGGTTATGAAGAAGATTATGCAAGGCGGGTATTTAAACAACTCGAAGGCTTTGGAAGTTATGGTTTTCCGGAAAGCCATGCTGCAAGTTTTGCATTGCTGGTATATGTTTCTTCCTGGATAAAATGTTATTATCCGGATGTATTTGCCTGCGCAATTCTTAACAGCATGCCAATGGGATTTTACCAGCCTGCACAAATTGTTATTGATGCAAAAAAACATGATGTAGAGTTGCGGCCTGTTGATATCAATTATTCTTTGTGGGATAATTTACTTGAAGAAAAATCGAATAAATATTTTGCGCTTCGTTTGGGTTTTAGGCAGGTAAAAGGTTTGCGTGAAGAAGATATAAAAATATTAATAAGCGCAAGAACCAGCATGTTTACCAGCATTAATGAATTATCAGATGCAGGTTTATCAAAAGCAACACTCGAAAAATTAGCAGATGCAGACGCATTCCGCTCAATCGGTTTAGACAGAAGAAATGCATTATGGGAAGTATCAGCTTCTGCAGATAAAGCAATTGGCGTTTTTAAAGGACAAAAAAATGCAGAAGAAAATATATCACTTCCCGAAATGTCAAAATCAGAACATGTGGTACATGATTATACAACTACATCACTTTCATTAAAAGCGCACCCGGTAAGTTTTATTAGAGAAAAATTGGAACAGTTACATATTGTTGCAACCAATCAATTACAAACTATAAAAGAAGGCGCATTAATAAAAGTTGCAGGCCTTGTTTTGGTAAGGCAAAGGCCGGGAACTGCAAAAGGTGTTTGCTTTATTACTATTGAAGACGAAACAGGTGTTGCGAACCTCGTTGTATTTGCAGGGTTGTTTGATAAATATTCAAAAGAAATTTTACAATCGCGTTTATTAATGGTGGAAGGAAAATTGCAACGCGAAGGCCAAGTGATTCATGTGATAGTACATCGTTGTTATAACCTAAGCAGTTTATTAAAACAACTTACTTCTTCAAAAAAAGAAGAATTGCCGTTACTCACACTTGCACGTGCAGATGAAAAAAGTACGCCCGTTCCATCCTATCCCGGCTTTAATAAAAAAGCAAATGCAGAATCAAAAACTCAAATTGAAATTTTTCACAAGGGTAGAAATTTTAAGTAAAAATTTCTCTTTCATTTTTTATTAATGTCAACTTAAGTTGTTTTTAAAAAAATGATTTTATCATACGATTAATAAAAAAAATCTGAGCAGCAATTTCGATTATCTTTTTTGCTTTTTAATTTTCCATTGCAATTTTACAAGCCTGCTTAAGCTTTTTATTTATATTAAGTTTATATTGCTTAAAACATTTTTATGGAGAAACGAATACTCGGAATTATCCTTAGCCTTGCAGGATTGGCGGGACTTATTATCGCTGCTGTTTATTTTATAAATTCAAGTGGCGGCAGTGGAAAAAGAATTAAAGAAATTGCTGTTTACGCTATTCTCGGAGCGATTTTCTTTTTTTCAGGTATTGGCCTTATTCGCAATACAAAAGATAAAGCGACATAAACTATTTTTAATTTCAAATTCTCATTAATAAATCTTCATCCATAGTCTTATTAATAATCGTTTATAAATAATTGTTCTTCTTATAAAAAATTTATTTTTCTTTTTTTAATAAACGATTTTTCTCTTGCAAAAAATTATTAATAAATATTTATTAATGCAACGTGCAGCATTGTAGTTTATAGTATTGAATTATCCTATCAAAAAATTATGTCAACCTAAACAAAAGTTTGGTTGCATATAATGTTGTTGCCTGCGCTATATTTGTTTATAAAAAAAATTGGAATGACTGCATTTAGAAATTTTGGCATTGTTGTGTTGGCTTTTTGTTTTGCATTGCAAATAAGCGCACAAAATTTAGTGAAATATGTAAAGCCGATTATTGGTACAGAACGCATGGGACATACATATCCCGGCGCAACAGTTCCTTATGGAATGGTTCAGTTAAGTCCTGAAACCGATACGCAGAGTTATGAGTTGAATGGAAAATACAACCCGGATGTTTATAAATATTGCGCGGGTTATCAATATGAAGACAAAACGATTGTTGGTTTTAGCCACACGCATTTTAGTGGCACCGGCCATTCTGATTTGGGCGATTTTTTAATAATGCCGGAAGTAGGAACATTAATGCTTAACCCGGGAACTGCAGACAAACCCCGCAGCGGTTACCGATCAGCATTTTCTCACAGCACAGAAATAAGCGAAGCAAATTATTATAAAGTAAAACTGGATGATCCAAATGTGGTTGCAGAAATGACAACAACAACGCGCGTCGGTTTTCATCAATACACATTTCCAAAATCAGATCAATCACATATTATTTTGGATTTGATGGCGGGCATTTATAATTATCCCGAAAAAAATGTGCGCACTTATTTGCATGTTATTAATGATACATTGGTTGTGGGTTATAGAGAAACAAATGGCTGGGCAAGAACGCGCACTTTGTATTTTGCCATGGTATTTTCAAAACCATTTATTCATTTTGGTTATAAAAATTTTTCTCCGCGAACAACTTATGGCGGCTTCTGGGGACAGTTTAACCGCACACCAGATTTTCCTGAAATTACAGGAAAACAAATACGCGCTTACTTCGATTTTAACACCGAAGAAAATGAAAAGATAAAAATAAAATTTGCACTTTCTCCAGTAAGTATGGATGGTGCATTAAATAATTTGCGCACAGAAACACCACGATGGGATTTTGATGAAGTGAAAAACAACGGCCAGCAACAATGGGAAAAAGAACTAAGTAAAATTATTATTAAGAGCGATAATAAAGATGACCTGGAAAATTTTTATACATCCATGTACCATGCGATGATCAATCCAACTATTTATATGGATGTTGATGGAAGTTACCGCGGGCTCGATCAGAACAATCACCAGGCTGATGGCTTTATTAATTACACTACTTTTTCATTGTGGGATACGCACCGTGCCTTGCACCCATTGTTTAATATTATTGATCCAAAACGCAATGCAGATATGGTGCGTTCCATGCTAGCACATTTTGATCAAAGCCCTGAACACATGTTGCCGGTATGGTCAAACTCTGCAAATGAAAACTGGTGCATGAGTGGCTATCATAGTGTATCGGTAATTGCAGATGCAATTATAAAAGGCAATGCAACAAACGTTGATGCAGATAAAGCGCTTAATGCATGCATTACAACTGCGCGCCACCGCGACTATGCTGGCATTGGTTATTATATGGACATGAATTATATACCTGATGAAAAAAATGGCGTGTCTGTATCATCAACATTGGAATATGCTTATGATGATTGGTGTATTGCGCAGCTTGCAAAAAAATTAAACCGCACAGAAATTTATAATGAATTTAAAAAACGATCCGAAAATTATAAAAATGTTTATGATAGTGTTTCTGGCTTTATGCATCCTAAATTAGCTGACGGAAGTTTTAGAAAAAATTTCGATCCTTTCACAACGATTAATCAGGGGTTTATTGAAGGCAATGCATGGAATTATACATTGTATGTTCCGCATGATCCTGCAACATTAATAAAGATGATGGGCGGCGATAAACGTTTTATAATTTATGTGGATTCGTTGTTCAGTTATAATTTACCAGATAAATATTTTGCAGAAACAGAAGACATCACACGCGATGGTATTATTGGAAATTATGTGCATGGAAATGAACCATCTCATCATGTTGCTTACTTGTATGACTGGACAAACAAACCCTGGAAAACGCAGGAAAAAATCCGCATGATTTTAAAACGGATGTATAAACCAACACCAGATGGCCTTGGCGGAAATGACGATACCGGCCAAATGAGTGCGTGGTATATTTTTAGTACGCTTGGTTTTTACCCTGTTGCACCAGGCTCAAATCAATATGCAATTGGAAGCCCGGCTATTAATAATGCAACCATTCAATTGCAGAATGGAAAAACATTTGTTATCGATGTAAAAAATCAAAGTGATAAAAATGTTTTCATCCAAAAAATATTATTGAATGGTAAAGAATTAAAAAGCTTTTTTATAACGCATGAAGATATTATGAATGGAGGCGTGCTGACTTTTTATATGTCTGCAAAACATTCATAAAACGACTTGTTTTTATTTATTAATAAGAAATTTTTAATTGCTGCGATTAAAATTTTTTATTAATAAAACTTTGATTTCGCTTAAAGTGTTATTTAATTATCATTTACCTACAATGATAATTATTGAACCTATAATTTTCAATCCACTTTAATAAAAATACCGTTCTCGTCAAAAATCAAATCCTTTCCTTTTATTTCTGCTTCAAACATATGTTTGCCTGCAGCATCTGTTACGCGCCCGGCTTCTTTAATAACAGCGCCGTTATAATTTTTTTGAATATACGGCGCAATGTTCGAAGGCAATTTATTAATCGGCATCGCCTGAACTATTTCAATAAAATCACCGGCCGGGCTGAAAACGGCAGAATTGTCTTCGCCGGATTTTCCGCCCCAGTTGGCTTCATAGTTTCCTTTTTCTTTTTCCCAGCTAACTTTTTTTGCTGAAGGATATTTTTTTTCAAAGGCATTTTTTACTGCTGAAGGAATATCTTTCTCTTTTAAATCTTGCGCAAATAAAATAGTCACAGCAATGCTGATTACAATTGTAAAAATTGATTTCTTAATCATGTTATAATAATTTAACCAACAATATGCCACACAATTTTGATGAAATTCTGAACTTGAAAAAACTTATTAATAAAATTTTGATAAAATTATTCCGCGTAAGTATTAACGAATTTCTTTTTTTATAAAAAACAAAAAGGAATTAAAAACCACACATTTCATTTTAATTTAAATTTTTTTAAAAAAAAATTTGCGAAACCAAACAGTTGCGCATATATTTGCAACCGATTGGCTTCGCAATCAAAATTTATAAAATTATGAGACGTGATATTTTCCAGGCAATAGCAGATCCGACAAGGCGCGCAATCATTACCTTAATCGCATTACAAGCAATGACGCCAAATGCCATTGCAGAAAACTTTAACACAACGCGCCAATCTGTTTCTAAACACCTTCGCATACTTACAGAATGCGAACTGGTAAAACAAGAGCAATATGGCAGAGAAATTTACTATTCACTTGAACTAAAAAAAATGAAAGAGATTGACAAATGGATAAGCCAGTTTCGCAAAATATGGGAAGCACGCTTTAGCCAGCTTGACGAAGTATTACAAACAATGAAAAAACAAAAAAAATGAAAAACGATTTGCTATTTGATTTCATCGTTGACAAATCAACAAAAACAGTATTTGTAAAAAAAGAATTTGACGCCGATCTTGAATTGGTATGGGATGCTTTTACAACCAAAGAAATTCTTGACCAATGGTGGGCGCCCAAGCCCTATACTTCAAAAACAAAAGTGATGGATTTTAGAGTTGGCGGCCGTAGGTTTTTTGCGATGGTTACTCCGGAAGGGCAAGAACGTTGGCTGCTTCAAAAATATACATCCATCAGCCCGAAAACTAATTTTAAATACTTCAATGCTTTTGCAGACGCGGATGAAAATCCTGAATTGCCCGGCTCTGATTGGGATTATAATTTTACCGAACAAAATGGAACGACAACCGTGATAATTACTATTTATAATGAATCGCTCGAGCGCATGGAAAGGCAAATTGAAAATGGATTTAAACAAGGGTTCACAGCAACGTTGAATTATCTCGACGAGCTATTAACAACATTATCAAAAAAATGATTTTCGTTTTTAAAACATCTGTGAAAACTAAAATGGAGGTGAAGAAGATTAAACCGCATATTAATAAAGTATTGCCACGCGCAAAATGGAATTTTGATTTAGAAGACAGAGATAAAATTTTGCGTATTGACAGCGTTGAAAACATCAGGTTAATAATAATTGAGTTGCTTAATATTCATCATTACAATTGCGAAGAATTAGCTTAAAAAAAAATAAAATAAATTAAACAATCTAAAAACAAAAACCATGGCACTTATCAATCCACACATCAATTTTAATGGCAATGCAGAAGAGGCATTTAAATTTTACAAATCAGTTTTTGGCGGAGAATTTTCAAGAGTTGTACGTTGCAAAGATTTGTCAAGCGATGATTTTCCGATAGCAAAAGAAGATGAAGATAAAATAATGCATATTGCTTTGCCAATTGGAAACAACACATTAATGGGAAATGATGTCCCTTCATTTTTAGGTCGTGTAAACGAAAATGAAAACAGATCTAAAATATCTGTGAGTGCAGCAAGCCGCGAAGAAGCCGACAAACTATTTAACGGGCTTTCTGCCGGCGGAGATGTTGAAATGCCAATCGGCGACAGCCCGTGGGGTTCTTATTTTGCAATGTTCAGAGATAAATATGGCATTGAATGGATGGTAGAATTTGCTACAAAATAAAACGCCGGCTATTTTTATTATTATTTTAATTGAAATAATAATAACAGAAAATAAATAACATTCACATTCTTTATTAATAAAAATATGTTCATTACATTTTATTAATAAAGAAAATTAAAAAGGCACTGATAAAATTTATCAGTGCCTTTTTAATTATTAATCAATCCATTTATTTAGAATCCCACCACATGCGGCTGGTCAACTTATCGCCACCAGTTAAAAGTGCAACGGCTGCATTATAGTTTGCCCCATTGGTAACTTTTTCACTTGGGGGGTAAGCCAGCCTTCTTGGAATTGTGCCCCCTGTTACATTGCCTGTATAATTGGTTGGCATTAATGCCGGATAGCCATCAGGATTATCTGCAGATGAAGTACGGCGCCAATTGCACCAGGCTTCATATTCATTCATAACAGTGCTCAGCCAAAATTGTGTATTGATTTGGTTAAGGCCATTTGCATCATTGTATGCAACATAAGTATCATAAAAAGTTTCTGCATCTCCTTCACTAATCGTTGAAGAACCGCCATAGGCGGCCAGTTGCGTGAGTGCAGCTATTACACCATTTTTATAATGAACTTCTGCACTAACACTTCCCACGCCCCAGCGCTTGGCCGCATCAGCGAGTAAAAATTCTGATTCTGCATAGGTTAATATCAGGCTTGGAGCTGTATAACTTAATATGTTATCATTAAGATTTGAATAACCATCTAATCCTGCTGCCGTGTAAGAAGTATCTTTTGTAATATCTGTAGCCGGATTGCTGCCCCCTATTATAAAACCGGGGGGCAAGCCAACCTGATCCGCAGGATCTGTGTCCCCCGTTGCAGTTATTTCTGCCATGATAGGCAAGCGCGGATCATTATTAAATTTTAATGAATCAATATAAGTACGGCAGAGTTTTAAATCTAAAGGATCATTACCAATGATAGACCATGCATCCCTGTTTTGTGTTTCATTACCAAGTTCATGCTGCACAATTGCATTGTCGTCATTGCTGGCCATTGTTAATCCATCAACTTTTGTAACATAAGATTGTGCCGTTGCAGGATCTACTTTTGTTAATCGCATTGCCATACGCAACAGCAAAGTATAACCAAAAGTTTTCCAATGGCTGATTTGCACAGTGGTATCGGTTGAATAAAAAACATCGCCTGTTGGCTTATCTAAATTTGCATTAAGGCTGTCTGTTGCCTGCGAAACTTCTTTTAATAAATCTGTATAAATATCCTGTTGTTTATCATAAGCTGGCGTATAGATGCGGTTATAATAACCAAGGCCGGCTGATGAATAAGGAATGTCGCCATACAAATCTGTCAACCGTTCAAATATAAGCGCCTTCATTATTCTCGCCATTTGATGCAGGTTTGCATATTGTGGTTTGTTTAATGTAAGCTGATACAATTCAACAACAGGCTGCACCTGGTATATATATGCGTGATCGAAATACACACCAAAACTTCCCACAGCATTTAAATATTTATCGCCAGAATAAAAACCTGTGTTGGTTGATGCGGTATGTTGTATAAACGCAGACACCTGCCCCCATTCTGTCGACCAGTTTTCTGCACCGAAATCTGTACTTCCGGTATACATTAACTGCGTTGTTGTTAATAAAAAATTTGGATCATATTTATCTCCCGTAACAGCAGTTGGATTTGTGTTTGTTTTTAAAAGATCTTTTTTACAGGAAGCGAATGCAATCAGCATACATACTCCCGCTATTAAATATTTCATCTTCAGTTTCATATTAATAAGTTGAATTGTTGTATGTATGTGGTTACAATTTTATATTGAGGTTAACACCGATTGTTCTTGAATAAGGAACCGATGCCGACTCGAGACCTTGTGAGTATACAGATGCAGAATAACTCGATTCAGGATCTATGTTTGGTGTATGTTTCATTAATGTCAATACATTTCTTGCAACGATACTAAGCCGCAATCCGTGAATTTTATTATTAAATATTTTCACTGGAAAATCGTAACCCAAAATAAGCTGGCGCAATTTTATAAAACTTGCATCGTATACAAACAAGCCCTGGTCTGCATTTGCCCAGTTGCCATAATAAGTTGCAGGCATGTCCCCTTCTGTTCCGAAAGTTTGTCCCCTGCCCGGCAATGTTAATTTAGAAAGCCCTTGTGTGTACGCAACAAAATTTGTATTGGAGAATAATTTTGCACCAAATTTTCCATCAATTAAAAAA
>Ga0206963_10292_pt2 | contig 13420 bp, 14 predicted proteins | sample Alteio_BWOrgHeat_28_FD_152958 | JGI IMG/M metagenome (GOLD analysis project Ga0206963, IMG submission 152958) | Enriched cells from forest soil in Barre Woods Harvard Forest LTER site, Petersham, Massachusetts, United States -... | ecosystem: Environmental > Terrestrial > Soil > Temperate forest >... | reverse complement strand
CACCGCCCCCAAAGCGGAGTGATGGGAGGACCGTATCGCGTGCGAACCGCACGCTAGCATGTTACAATCTAAGAATCCGTTTTACCTGACGCATTCCCGCATCACTCCACCCATGCCGACCCCATTCAAACAATCCTCAACCCTGCGTGTGCCCATAGATCGTCTTCCGGCGAACTCGTATAATCCCTGCGCTTGGATCCACACCTGGATCGTCGAGGGCGAGATCGAAGGCTGGCTTCGGGAGGAAGAGGCGAAACCGTGATCTCGATCATCACCCCAGCGTACAACGAAGCGAAAAACCTCCCCATTTTTTACGAGCGGCTTGTCGCAAGCCTTGAGGGGCAGAGCGAGCCGTGGGAATGGGTGGTCATCGATGACCACTCGCGTGATTCGACAATACTCGAGCTGCGCGCCATCGCGTCGAAGGATCCGCGCGTGCGCGGTACGCGCCTTTCCCGCAACTGCGGATCGCACCGCGCTTTGCTGTGCGGCCTCGAGCGCGCGCGGGGAAATTGCGCCATCCTGATGGCTGCCGATCTGCAGGATCCGCCCGACGTCATCCCGGATCTGGTAGAAAAATGGAAGGCGGGAGCGCAGATTGTTTGGGCGGCCCGCGATGCCCGCGAAGGCGAAAGTGCGCTGAGTCAGTCGTTTTCCCGGGGTTATTATTGGGTGATGCGCTCCCTTTGCGGCGTTCGGGAGATGCCGCCCACCGGTGCGGATTTCTTCCTCATCGACCGCGTCGTAGTCGATGCCCTGGCGATGTTTCACGAGTCCAACACGAGCGTCGTAGCCCTCATCATGTGGATGGGCTTTCGTCAGGATCGGGTGGGCTACGCCAAGCATGCCCGCCTGCACGGAAAATCGGGCTGGACGCTCGAGAAAAAGATAAAGCTCTTCATCGATTCGGTTACCTCTTTCACCCATTTCCCGATCCGCGTCATTTCTTACCTTGGATTCGGCACGGCGGCCATCGCGTTGGGTTACGCCTTCTGGGTCTTCATCGTCGGGATCTTCGGCCATCCGATTATGGGATGGTCGTCGCTCATGTTCGTGGTTCTGCTTCTCGCGGGCATCCAGATGTCCATGATGGGTATTCTCGGGGAATATCTATGGCGAGCCCTCGATGAGATTCGGCAGCGCCCGCGTTATCTCGTCGAATGGTCATCGGAAAACACCCGACAGGCCGGCGAAAACGTTACGGGAATCGCGACAAATCGCGATGACACCTCTCTCGAAAAAAGCGAAAACGGGCATACGTCGGAAAGGCGGATGAAACCTGCGCCCGCTGCCGTGCGATCCCATGAAGTCGTGTGATAGAATATATCAGGAATGTCAGGCGCGCTTAGATCCCTCCCTTTCAGAAATCATTTCTTGCGGCAGCCTCTGTTCGTATTGACCGCGGATCAGGATTGGGCTCCGGCTTGGGCTTCGGAAAAACTCCTGAACGTTATAAAGGAATTGGGCGTACCACTACATATTTTTCGTACGAACCCATGTCCCGTCCTCGATAACGCGTTCAAGCAGGGCTTGATCACCCAAGGTTGGCACCCGAACTTCCGGGCGGGCTCGAGCCACGGAGCGACCACCGAAGAAGTGATCGCCCATTGTAATGCGAATTTTCCATCCTGCAGGACCGTACGGGCCCATTGTTTCATGGAGCATTCGATGGCGTGGGATGCGCTGGCCGGGGCCGGAATTATTGCCGATTCCCAAGTGCTGACCCGCTTCCAGGACGATCTCGCGCCCATTTTGCACGCTTCCGGGATCTGGAGATTTCCCGTCTTTTTTGAAGATGATACACTTTTTCGGCTCTCTCCGGGAGAGCTGCGGCTGACGGAAGTAGAGGAAACGATTTTCACGCCGGGGCTCAAGATCCTCAACTTTCATCCTACTTTTTTCGCCGCTAACGTTCCGTCGACGGCCTTCTACGGTGAGATCAAAGGCCGATGGTTCGAAGCCGGCAGCGACCTCGAGAGCCTGGTTCACCGGGGACGTGGGACCCGCGATGTAATGGTCGAGCTCATCGCTTTAGTTCACTCGAGGCGGTTCCCCTTTCATTGCTTTGAGACCGTGGTGGACAAGCTGCTGAACGCCGCCTAGTCCACCACCGTTCCAAGAAGGCTGCTATGATTTTTATCGCGGGAAAAATGGCGGGATTACGCGAGATGCGTGAGGACGATAAGAATGAGGTCGTTGCTTGGCGTAATCTGACGGAAAACGCCAGATGGCTCATTCAGTGGGAGCCCCTGACGACCGCCCGACATCTGGAGTGGTTTCGCGATTCGACGGCGCGGCAGGACGCTAACTTCATCATTCAAAGCCCCGTCGGCGTTCCGATCGGCGCGGGCTCTCTTTATGGGTTCGATCGCCAGGGGGGCTCGGCGGAGTGGGGAAGACTATCCACCGCCGCGCCTAAGCGACTCGCGCTGCCCACGATCGAAGGGTGCTATTTCATCTTACGTTTTGCCTTCGAGCTGCTGAATTTGAAAAGGGTGCACGGCAGTTGCGCCGTTGAAAATACTTCCGCGCATCGATTGAACGAGTTCTTCGGTTTTGTTACCGAAGGCCGGCGCCGCCGGCACCTACTCACGCCCCGCGGGTACCTCGATACATTCGAGCTCGGCCTTTTTCCCGATGAGTTCGAAACCGCCCGATCGAAGGTTGAAGAACTTTTTTACAAAGACGGCCGAGTCCCCGCATTCAGCCCGGCGGCACTTTCTTTTACGCAATCCCTGCGATTGAGCTTAGGAGCGAAGAATGAAAATCCCGAGGAATGACATCATTGGAGAAATCGTCGACTCAGCCCGCAAGACACTCACTCTTCTCGAAGAAGAGAAGGATGTCGATTTCGGCGAAAAACCTTCCCTGGTGGGAAGCGAAGGAATCTTCGACTCGATCGGGCTGGTGACGTTCATTGTCGAGCTCGAGCAGGGGATGGAGAAGCGGTTCGGCGTCCGGGTTTCATTGGCGGACGAGAGGGCCATCGCACAAGAGGTAACGCCGTTCTCGAGTATCACGACGCTGGCGGCCTACATCGAAAAACTTCTTTTGGAAAATTAATCTATGGAAGAAGGCAGGATTATTCTCATTACCGGCTCGCGCAAGGGGATCGGCCGTGAGCTAACCAATCACTTTCTCGCACTGGGAGACCGAGTCATCGGGTTCAGCCGGTCGGAAGGGACCGTCGATCACGACCACTACCGGCACTATTCTCTCGATATCGGGGACGGGGAGGCCGTGGCGACCGCATTCCGCGCGGTACGGGAGGAGTTCGGACGGCTCGATGTTCTCATCAACAATGCCGGCGTGCTCGCGTCTCAACTGGCTCTCCTGACACCCAATGCCGCCGCCGAATCCATGCTGCGAACGAATGTGCTCGGAGCATTCCAGGTCTCGAAGGAGGCCGCGAAGATCATGATGACCAAGCGCTATGGGCGAATACTCAGTTTCAGTTCCATGGCGGTCGCACTTTCTCCGGCGGGCGATGCCATGTACTCTGCTTCGAAAGCGGCATTGGCTCAGTTTACCCGGGTATTTGCCAAGGAAATTGCCACGTATGGGATTACGGCAAACGTGCTCGGGATCACCGCCGTCGAGACCGATATGACGGCCCAAATTCCCAAGGAAGCGCTCGATGCCATCTTGAAACAACTGCCCATCAAGCGCTTCGCTACGATGGCCGAAATCTTCCATGCCGTCGATTTTCTAGTCGATAGGCGCAGCCAGGCGATTACCGGACAGACGCTTTATCTGGGCGGGATAATCTGATGTCTCCCCGCTTGGAAATCGTCAGCGTCTGCGCCAATCGCTGGAATCAGAACTGCCATATCTTGTTGAGCCCGGGGAATTCCGCCTGCGTGGTAATCGACCCGGGTTATGGGGAAGCGGATATTGTCGGCGCAATCCGCTCCCGGGATCTCAGGATTGCGGCGATTCTGGCTACTCATGGGCACTTTGATCATGTCGCTTCCACAACCCGCCTTCAGGAGCTTTTCGACAATCCTCCATTTTTGATCCACTCGGCTGATGCCGCCACCTTGGGTGCCGCCAACGCCTTTTGCTTCAGTTTCAACGAGAAGCACTTCCCCGCGCCCCGTCCCGACAGTTATCTCATGGACGGCGCGGCACTGGATTTTCAGGGAATCGAAATTAACGTATTGCATACGCCGGGCCACACTCCGGGAGGGTGCGTATTTTCAGCGCAAGAGACCGTGTTCACCGGTGACCTGCTAATCAAGCCGCAGAAAAGTTTGGAGAAGCTGCCTGGATACGACAAAGAGGCTTTGACCGAGTCCCGTAAAATGGTGTTTGACCGTTTTCCATCGGAGACCGTGAGCTACTTCGGACACGGGCCAAATAAATCTCTGGAGCAGGCGCGGAAATTTTTAGAGTCTCAAGGTGGCCTTTGAGACCCGTTACCACAATCAAGGGCATTGAATACCACCTCCCCGAGCGAGTCGTGGAGAACAAACAGCTGCAAGCGGATCATCCAGACTGGGATCTCGCTGCGGTGGCCGCCAAGACGGGCGTACTTTCGAGGCACGTAGCGGGCGAGGGCGAGTTTGCGTCGGATCTCGGATACGAAGCGGCAAGGAAGGTGTTCTCGAGCACGGGAACGAGGCCCGAGGACATCGACGCGCTATTGTTCTGCACTCAGTCCGCCGACTATATCATGCCGCCCAATGCAACGTTACTCCACGCCCGCCTGGGACTGCCGAAGTCCGTCGCCGCATTCGATTTCACTCTCGCGTGCTCGGGCTTCGTCTATGGCGCGGCAATGGCGCATTCTTTCATCGATGCTTTGGACTATCGCCGCGTTCTGCTGGTCACGGCCGATACCTACTCCCGCTATCTGCACCATGACGATCGATCCGCTTCCACGCTGTTCGGGGATGCCGGAGCCGCGGTATTGTTCGAACGCTCCACTTCGGAATCCCGAATTCTGGATATCCTCCTCGGAACGGACGGAGCGGGGGGAGAAAAGTTCATCGTGAGGGCGGGCGGACTCAGAGTCCCCCGATCGCCCTCCACCGCGCAGCCGAAACGCGACATCGCCGGGAACGTTCATTCGGACGATAAGATCTGCATGGATGGCCCGGCCGTCTTGAATTTCACCAAAACCATTATTCCATCCAACGTGAAGGCAATTCTCGATCGTAACCAGCTGTCGGTGCGGGATCTTCGCCTGGTACTCTTTCACCAGGCAAGCCGTCTTGCCTTGGATCGGTTGGCGGAAAGCTTACAGATACCGAGTGACCGGACTTTTTCGAATCTCGCGAGCCTGGGCAACACGGTGTCCGCTTCGCTGCCGATTCTGATTAAAGACGCTGACCGGGCCGGGCGGCTAAAATCCGGTGATTTGGTTCTGTTCGTCGGATTCGGCGTCGGATTCTCCTTTGGGTCCTGTTTGATGAGATGGTGAGCCATGATGCGATCCCTTGCTTCACAAATTCCTCCGGTTCTGCCGGCCGACTTCCTGCTTTCCGTTTTTGAGGAGAGTAGTGAGCTCGTCGCCTTTCATTACGATGGGGAAAACTTCTCCTACCGGTGGCTCCGGGAAAAAATAGAAACATGGGAGAGCCGCCTTGCCCGGGACGGGGTGGGGCCCGGTTCGATCGTTGCCGTCGACGGAGACTACAATCCCGAGCTTTGTGCGCTGCTCGTCGCTCTAATACGAGTACGGGCCGTGTTCGTTCCTTTTGCTTCCGTGACGGGGCAGGAACGCCGGGAGCTGGCCGTCATCGCGAACGTTGGATTCACCTATACGTTTTCGGGGCGGGAGCCTGCGAATTTCACCCGGGGTGCTAGCCCGGTCCAGAACGGATTGCTCTTGAAGTTCCTCACGGCGGGAAACCCCGGACTGGTCGTCTTTTCTTCGGGATCCACCGGTAAGCCGAAAGGGATCCTTCACGACTTCACAAAAATTCTGGAAAAGTTTCGAATTCGCCGCAAAACTCTTCGGACGTTGACTTTCCTTCAGCTCGACCACTTAGGTGGGCTCAATACGTTGTTTTACATTCTTTCGAACGGCGGCACCGTATTCTCCGTTCCAACGAGAGATCCCCAGACCATTTGCCGCGCGGTGCAGGAAAATGCCATCGAGCTTCTGCCCGTCACTCCGTCTTTCCTGAACCTTCTCATCATGTCGGGGGAGCATGCGAAGTGGGATCTCTCCTCACTCAAGATTATTTCCTACGGCACCGAGGTCATGCCTGAGTTCACTTTGAAGCGAGTGAGGACCCTGTTTCCACGCGCGCAATTTCAGCAAACGTACGGCCTCTCCGAGCTGGGGGTTTTGCGGACGAAGTCCAGAGAAGACGGCTCGCTTTGGGTCAAGGTAGGGGGGGAGGGATTTCAGACGAGGGTGGCGGACGGAATACTGTGGATCAAGGCTGAGTCCGCGATGATCGGCTATTTGAACGCGCCAAACCCCTTTGATGCGGAAGGCTGGTTCAACACCCAGGATCAGGTCGAGGTAGACGGGGACTATCTGCGGATCCTGGGCCGGCAGACGGAAATCATCAATGTGGGCGGTCAAAAAGTATTTCCCTCCGAGATCGAGAGCATCCTAAGCGAGATGGAGAATATCCGTGATGTCGTCGTGACCGGCGAAAATCACTTTCTCATGGGCAAGATCGTCGTCGCCACATTCAATCTCATTCAGGAAGAGCCGCTTGACGAATTGAAGGCCCGCGTGCGCAAGCATTGCAAGAACCGTCTTTCGCCCTACAAGATCCCGGCGAAGATAGAGATCGTCTCGGAGGCATTATTCAGCGCCCGATTCAAACGGCTAAGACAAAGATCCGGTACGGGCGAGACCGGAAGTCAGGGATGAGCGGGAAGGCATCGCTTTTCACCTTTCACGGTCGCTCCATTCCGAGGACTGTCGCGTCTCTGGTGTAGACGTCCCAGTGCTCTCGGGAGATCCGCTTGCGGTAATTTTCACGAAACCCCTTCCGAAATACCGGCGCGTTTCCGGCGGATCCGTCCGGCCTCGTACCGTCGTTCGCCGCGTAATCCTTCATATCGACGATGACGACGCCTCCGTCTTTCACCCGGTCGTAGTAGGTCTCGCAAATACCCCAGGCATCCGGCTGCAGACAACCCCAGACCGAGCGAATCGCGGGACGCATTCCCGTCATTAGATACCCGGCGACAAAAGTAGGGAAGAAGAGGATCCGCCGGTTCGTAGAAGCTAATGCGGCGATGTCGTCCTGGATCTGCCTCACGGTCTCGCTGCGGTCGGGTGACGTGTAGATCCCGCGGAATGGGCCCGTCTTCATTCTTACGCTGAGATAGGAACGGGGGGCATCGAGCGAGGGCGGAGACTGATTAACCAGGCTTAGCAGGAGCGCGCAGAGCACCAGCTCGGATAGGCGCGGAATCACGGTTCGCCTGGGTGCCGAGTGCGAATCTGCGGCCGCCGCATCACGAATGGCCAGGCCGAATAAGCAGAGTGTCGCCACGACGGCGGGTAAAACTGTCACTTTATTCATAGCGAGGAGATTGCCTCGATACCAGGACATCGCGATGGATCCTGCGAACGAGGGAAGCCAGACCGCGAGCAGGAGATTACGCCCTAGGACTCTGTCGTGGACGCCGAGAACGAAGAAGATAGCCATGTAACTGAAGTAAACGTAGAAGGCATCCTGGCCGCCCAGAAAGGCGCGCAGTGCCGCCGCGCTGCCGATGAGAAAGACGAGTTGCGGAAAAAGGCGCCGCCGACAAGCGCGTGCCACGACGAAAGCCCCGCAAAGGAGAGCGAGCTTTTGGAGTAACCGGATGATTGCCCCTTTTTGCATCAGCGCCGCGAAGCTGTTCGCCACTCCGCTTCCATATCCCTGCGCCGCGGCATAGCGGTTTACATCGGCCAGCTGCGAGTAAGGTATAAGCGCCAGGAAGACGATCCCGACAAGGGCCAACCCCATACCGAAAGCGATGATTGAGGGAATTCGGCGATCGCGGCGAATGAACAAAAGCGCCGGAAGGCAGAATAAGAGGCCGGCAAGAAGCGGTGGATAGCTCGTGATGGCAAGCCCAAGGAAGAGTCCGGAAGATGCGATTCCGGCGAGATGCCACCGCATGGAAGAGGGTGGCCGGTTCAGGGCCTTGAACAGTAAGATGAGTCCTAGCGTGAGGAATCCGGAGCCCTGCGTGCAATAACTCATGCTCGGGATCGAAATGTAGGGGATGAAAATGATGCAGATGAGGGAGACGGCTCCGGCGAGCGCACGTCCGAGACTTTCTTTGGTCGCCGAATAAACCGTCAGAGCCATCAGTACCGTAAAGATCAGAAACAGGTAGCGATTAAAGAGGATAATGCCGTCGGTTCCTCCAGTCAGCTTCACCCAGAGGAAGATGAACGGGTAGATAACGGGAGCCGCCGTCTGAGTAATGTTCAGCTCATCGAAGAACAGCCGGTCGCCCAGAATCATGCGGTATGGTATTGCCGCGTAGAGCGCCTCGTCGATGAAATTCACTCCAAAGTACAGCCGGATCACGGCGTCGGCCACGACGATGATCGCCGTTCCGCCGAGCAGCGGGCTTTCACTGAAGACTCGTCGAAGAGGCATTTTCGATAGTGGTTCTTACATCATCTTGATAGAGGAAACAGGTACACGGTATCATAAAAAAACACTGTTCCTCAACTCTTTACTCCCAGCAATATGAAAATACGAGCGAAGCGAAGCCATCTCATCGAAATGCCTATGCAACGGGATTCTTCGGCCGCTTCGCGGCTCGCAACGACAAGATCGCTCGATATCGTCGATAGAATAAGAACTGAACGACCCCACGCCCCTCAGCTACCCTTACTCCGCCTTATATCCCGCAACCGCCTTCGCCGACGTGTATAGATTGAGCCTGCCCCCCGATGTTGTCATATTCTCGAGTTCCGTGAGAGGATCGACGTTTACGAGAAGTAGCATTTTCAAAAGCAGTGCCCCAGCACCCGGATCTTTTTTCACCGCCTTCTGGAAATCCTCGCTTCCTACGCTATGAAGGAAAGCTACGGCGCCCGCGACATGGGGTGTCGCCATCGATGTGCCAGTTAGACTTCCCACCCGATTGCCCGGAATCGTAGATAGGATCTCAGTGCCTGGTGCGCCGAGATCGACCGTGGATTTTCCGTAGGCGGCGCCTTCGTTTATTTTATCGTTGCTATCGGTGTTCGTAACCTTGACGAGGTACTCGCTTGAGCAACCCGACGGTACATCCCCTTTTACGTCGACGTCGATATTGAGGTTCGCCGTCGCTACTGCCGAGAGGATACCGACTTTTCCCATCTCGTTATAGAGATCGTTCCAAAGCGGGTAACTGCCTTTCGTGCAATCTGCATAGTCGATACCGAAACTCGAGTTCGTCACGACGACATTCGCGCCCTGTTTACCATGACTATCAAGCCAGAGTCTTTTTTGCTTGAGCACGTAGCCATAGGCTTCCACGACGGAGGATGTCGTACCAGAAGGCGTCGCGACCGCCATGAGTTTTACGTTCCAATTCACGCCGGTGATCAGCGTGCCGTTATTCCCGCTTGCCCCGGCGATACCGGCGACATGCGTGCCGTGCGTTGCGATCGGGATGGCGCCGTTCTTTTCGCTTGCATTCCAACCGTTGATATCGTCGATATAGCCATTTTTATCATCGTCGATCTGGTTCGCCGGAATCTCGCCTTTATTGACCCAGAGGTTTCCCTTCAAATCGGAGTGGGCCACGTCCATGCCACCATCGACGATCGCGATGACGATGTCGTTCCCGTCGCGATCCTTGCCACCCGCCCCGAAGTCCCAGGCTTGGGTGGCCTTGATGTCGGCGCCATTATGCGCGGGGTTCACGAGAGCCCATTGCTTGGCGAACTCAGCGTCATTCGGGCTCGTATCGCGAAGGGTTACTTTATGATCGGCCTGCGCGTAGGCGACATCGTCCAACGCCATCATTTGCCGCATCGTCTCTTTCACCTTCAACCCGTGCTTTAATTTGACGAGAAAGATATTCAGCTCGGGAACGAGCGCCCGTACCACCTCGTAGTTTTTCGAGTCGAGCGATTGCCGCGCCTCGTCCAGCGTCGTCGGCGACGCGAATCGCAAAATCAACTGGCCTTCGACGTAATCCGGCTCTTTGCCGAAAGCCGAAGCGACGAGCGACAGGGCGACGCAAAAAACGAATCCTAGGTACACACGGGGCATTCCAACCTCCTGACTGTGATCTATTGGAACTTCTTTTTGATGGTGGAACTGTCGCGAAAAACGAGAGAGAACGTCTACCCGCCCACCGTACTCGAACCGGAAGACGAAAGCGGATGGCAAAAGTGATGGGATCGTAAGAAGTCTTAACAGCTGTGATTAGCGGCGCGTTTTTATTAGGACATGTAGGCGAGTTGCGATTTTTGTGCCTGGGTTTGCCGGCGACGCCGTCGTACACGAAATCCTTATTTCCGATGCGTATTCACCAAGACCACGGCCAGCCATGGCAATGCACCGTCCTTGCGAGGAGCCGAAGGCGACGAAGCAATCTCGATGAGATGGCTTCGGGCTTCGCCCTCGCCAAGACTAGTGACGCGACCAAGACTAGTGATTCGACGCCTTCCACCATGATTTCATCCCACCGCCCCCACAATGCCACCTCATCAAAAGATCTCCGAGAAAAAACGGCGCATTTCCTCGAAGGATCGCTTGTCAGCCTTTTCGTTGTAGGCGACGCCCTTCGCGTTATCATTTCCGGCGGCGGGTTCCGTGAACGCGTGTACGGCTCCGCTATATTTTACGAGCACCCAGTCGACGCCCGCCTTGCGCATTTCGTCTTCGAAGGCGTTCACTTCCGCAAGGGGAACATGGGGATCGTCGGCGCCGTGGAGTACCAGCACTCGTCCCTTGATCTGTTTCGCGTCATCGGGAGTCGGGGTCGCGAGGCTTCCGTGAAAGCTCACGACTCCCTTAACGTCCGCACCACTGCGCGCCAGCTCAAGCGACGTCGTTCCACCGAAGCAATATCCCATCGCGGCGAGCTTCGTCGGATCGACACGGGGATCTTTTTTAAGTACATCGAGCGCGGCTTGCGCCCGAGCGCGCAAAAGCGGGCGATCACCTTTGAACTTGCCCACCTGTTCGCTGGCCTGTTTCGCGTCTTTCGGACGCACGTTCTTTCCGTAGATATCGGCCGCGAACGCGATATAGCCCAAACCGGCCAACTGCTCCGTGCGCATTTTGACATATGGCCCCATGCCCATCCAATCGTGGACGACGACGACTCCCGGTTTTTTCCCGGGCTTCGCGTCATCATAGGCCAGGTAGCCCTCCAACGCGGTGCCACCCTGTTTGTACGAGATCACTTCTGTCTTGATTGCGGCGGGCGCCAAAGACGAAAGTAAAAATAGGCCCCCAAATGCCGAGGATAGTTTTGTCATCTGATCCCCTTTCCTTTTGGAAGAGTAAAAAGGAGTACGGCGAAAATGTCATGGTAAAATGGTGCGAGGAGATCGTTCCTTGGTTCTCCCTAACTGACGACTTTCATGAACTCACCTCCTAAACTCCCTCTCATCACCCTTCTCCTATCTCTCCTTTGCGCCACCGCTTTCGCAAGCCGGCACCCGGCTTTCCTCGCACACCGGTTGAGCTGGATCGCGTTGGGCGGCATGTTATTTTCAAGCTTATTCGTGGAGATGCCAGGTTTGAAAAGATTGCTCTCCCGAGGATGGTTCGGGGCCTTATTCGTCGGAATCCTGGGCCAGTTCATCCTTCCGGCACTCCTCATCGGAGTTCCCCTCGTCGGCTACTACCTTGGTATGGATTTCGGCGGAAAACCGGCGTTCGATCACCGCGGGATTACCGTCGTGATCAGTCGGCAACTCCAGCTATTCACGGTGCCATTCTTCCTTTTCTGCGGCACTCTCGGAATCGCGCTCGCGTTCCTCAAGATGGCTCTCTTTCGAATCGCCGCGAAACGGCCATTTGGGATCGGGAAAATGCTTTTCTTCAGCCTAACCTGCGTTCTCGCCACCACGTCTTTTTTCGCGGGCCTCGTCTTCGACGAGCATCGCGCCATCGCGAGCGTCACTCACCTGATTCAGAAGCACTCGCGCGGCCGATAACGGCGATCAGAGCGCCGCGGTATACCCGCCATCCACCAGCATATCGATCCCCGTGATGTACGTATTCGCGTTACTACACAAAAAAGCCGCTACCCGGCCCACCTCTTCCGGTTCCGCGATACGGCCCATCGCTCCTTTTTCGGCCATCGATTTGAAGAAATCCGGGCTATCGGTCTCAAGGTGCGCGAGTCGCTCGGTACGCGTCGGGCCCGGTAGGAGGTTGTTTACGAGAATCCCCGAACGACCCAATTCGCGGGCCAGTTCCTTGGTCAGCGCCGTCAACCCCGCTCGAAACGTACTGCTTACCGGAAGCCTCGGCATGATCTCGCGCGCCGATGTCGATGTGATGGTGAGGATCCGGCCCCAGTTGCACTCTTTCATTCCGGGAACCGCGAGTTGGGCCATCATAAGGACGCTGCGGATCAGGGAGCGATAGCCCTTGTCCCACTCCTCAAGCGGGATCTCAAGGGGAACGCCCGTGGCGGGGCCGCCGACGTTATTGACAAGAATATCGACGTGGCCGATCCCAGCCCACGCTTTACGGACGTTTGCTTCGTCGGTGAGATCCATCACGACTCCCGAAACATTGCCGCCGGTGGCTTGCGCTTTGATCTCTTTCACGGAGGTCACGATCTTCGCATTCGTTCGGCTCGCGACGATCACGTCGGCTCCTTCTTCGGCGAAACAGGTCGCTATCGCTAGCCCGATGCCCGACGTTCCACCCGTTACCAATGCTCTTTTGCCTTTGAGTCCCAGATCCATCAGCCACCTCGCAATCGTTCGATTTTTTCTTTCCACCGGCTTTCGACCATCGCGCGAACTCCCGAGTTCTCGGGCCTTCGCAATTCGGGGTCGCTCTCCAGTAGCCGAATCGCTTCCTCCCTCGCTTGTGAGAGAAGAACGGCGTCCCGCACGATATGCCCGACGCGGAAGCCCGGCAAGCCGCTCTGGCGAGTCCCCAAGAATTCACCGGGACCCCGAAGCTTGAGATCCTCTTCGGCGATGACGAAGCCGTCGTCAGAATCCTCCATGATGCGAAGCCGCGGGCTCACGAACTGATTGGCCACCAAGACGCAACGGCTGGCCAAGCTTCCCCGGCCGACGCGACCGCGCAACTGGTGTAGTTGCGACAATCCGAGGCGTTCCGGATGCTCGATGATCATCAATGTCGCGTTCGCCACGTCAATACCGACTTCGATCACGGTCGTCGAAATGAGAATAGCGTATTTCTTCTCCCGGAAATCGTTCAGGATCCGGTCTTTCTCATCGGCTTTCATCCGCCCATGCAGGAGCGCTATCGAAAGCTCCGGGAAAACCTCGCGCGACAATTTT
>Ga0206963_10298_pt1 | contig 13499 bp, 8 predicted proteins | sample Alteio_BWOrgHeat_28_FD_152958 | JGI IMG/M metagenome (GOLD analysis project Ga0206963, IMG submission 152958) | Enriched cells from forest soil in Barre Woods Harvard Forest LTER site, Petersham, Massachusetts, United States -... | ecosystem: Environmental > Terrestrial > Soil > Temperate forest >... | reverse complement strand
TGGTCTGGCGGTGGCGGAGGATGGTCTGGGTTTCACGCGGGTCGTGGTCGCTGTCGTGATAGAAAAAAACGATCTCGCCGCCAATCTCCTTTTGGAGGCGCCGGGCGGTCATGATCTTGGCGACGAGGAATCGCTTCGGGAAAAACCCGCACGGTTGCTGGCCGAAACAGATGACGGGGGCGGGGGTCATGAGATGGTTGACCGGATACTTTTTTTAACCACAGATGGACACAGATGGACACAGATAAAACATGGTGGAGTTGAAATCCACCCCTCACCCTGGCCCTCTCCCCTCCAAGGGGAGAGGGAATCGAGCGGCGCGTTAGAAAACACGCATCGCAGGTTGGTTGAGCGGTTTGATTTGAATAGGTTCACATCGATCATCGAGTGTCAGATTTTTTGCGAGGGTGTTGGTAATGGCAATACTGCTTGCAGGATCAAGCTGAACAGCATGCAGGCGGCGCAGCCGATGAGATTGTACCAGAGATAGCTGATGGGCAGGGTGAAGTAGAGGATCAATACGAGAGCTTGCCCCGCCACTGCGGCCCAGAAGACCGCCGTGCCGCCAATTTTTTTAAGGAAGAAGGCCACAAGGAAAATTCCCAGCACCACGCCGTAAAAAAGTGAACCGATGATATTGATGGCTTCGATCAAGTTTTCGGAAAAGCCGGCGAAGAGGGCAAAGGCGATGGCGACGAAGCCCCAGAGCGCGGTGAACCATTTGGCGGCGCGGACATTGCGCGCCTCGTCGTGGACGGCGAGCGGGGCGGAAGTGTCGCCACAGATCAATGGTGGTGGTGGTGCCGAGGGCGTTGAGTTCGCCGGCCTTGGAACCGAGGGCGGCGGCGATCATCACGGCGATGAGCAGGCCGATGGCGCCATGCGGAAATTGTTCGAGGATGAAGCCGATGAAGACGTAGTCGGAATCCTTGGTCTGGGCGCGTGGATCGGCGGCGGTGAGCGCGGCGCGGGCTTCGACGCGCACGGCCTCGGACTGGGCCAGGGCATTGGTCATGGCGACGCGGGCGGCGGGTTCATCGGGTCGATGATGATCGCGGGCGGCGAGCCAGGTCTTGATCATTTCCTGTTTGGTGGCGTGGAGAGCGGCGAATTTTTCATCGATGGCGTGGAAGGTCGCGCTGTTGGTGCCGCTGGCGTGTTGCGACCATTCGACGCGATTGAAAAAGACGGGCGCGGGTTCGAATTGATAGAAGACGAAGACGAGCGCGCCCAGCAGCAGGATGAAAAATTGCATCGGGATTTTTAGCAGGGCGTTGAACATCAGGCCGAGGCGACCTTCGCGCATGGCCGCGCCGCCAATGTAGCGTTGCACCTGCGACTGGTCGGTGCCGAAATAGGAGAGCGAGAGAAAGAGGCCGCCGAAGATGCCGGTCCAGAGCGTGTAGCGTTTATGCGGGTCGAGGGAGAAATCCACGGCTTGCAGTTTGCCCATGGCACCGGCGATGTGGGCGGCACCGCTGAAGCCGAGGCCGTCGGGCAGGCGCGAAATGAGGATGATGAAGGCCGTCACCATGCCGGCGAAGATGATGCCCATCTGCCATTTTTGCGTGAGGTTCACGGCTTCGCTGCCGCCAGTGACGGTGTAAATGATGACGAGCAGGCCGGTGCTGATGATGGTGACATCGAGCCGCCAGCCGAGAACGGTCGCCAGGATGATGGCGGGCGCGTAGATGGTGATGCCGGCGGCGAAGCCACGTTGCAAGAGGAACAGGCCGGCGGCGAGCAGGCGGGTCTTGGCATCGAAACGTTTACCGAGATATTCGTAGGCGGTGTAGACGCCGAGCTGGCGGTAGATGGGCAGGAAGACAGCGCAGATGATGATGAGCGCGAGCGGCAGGCCGAAATAATTTTGCACGAAGCCGATGCCGCTTTCGAAGCCCTGGCCGGGGATGGAAAGAAAAGTGATGGCGCTCGCCTGCGTGGCCATGACGGAAATACCAATGGTGCCCCACTTGGTGGTCTTGCTGCCCTTGAGATAGGTGTCGAGGTGGTCGGTGTGGCGGGTGTGCCACGCGCCATAGGCGGCGATGCCGACCATGGTGACGAGGAGGACGATCCAGTCGAGCGTGTTCATGCAAACCAGCCCGAAAACAGCGCCAGCAGCGCCACGACGACGACGAAGACGCCGAACACGAAGAAATAAACTCCGCGCCAGGTGCGGAAACCGGGGACGCCCGGGGATTCGTCAGGATTGTTAGGACCGGGCGGCTTCATTTGCCTAATGAAACCAAATTGGCGAAAAGCCGGTAGGCGCCGGGCACACCGGCGGGAAGCTCGCGGAAAAAGTCGAGGCCGGTGTAGACGAAATAACCTTTGCCGTACGGCGCGACGAGCAGGCTGCCTTTCAAGGGCGCTTCGCCGGCATCGTGACAAGCGAAGATGGCGGTGAAATGGTCGTCCCATTTGTTCGGGAAATAGATGCCGCGTTCCTGCACCCAGCCGTCGAAATCGGCGGCGGTGATCTTGTTAGGTATGTTCAAGACGGGATGATTGGTGACGAGAAAGGTCATCGTGGCGGTTTCATCGGTGACACGATCGCCGGACAAGGTAAGGCTGTAGGGCGTGAGTTGCTCTGTCTTCAAGTCATTACCGGGGCGGTTGTATTGTTCGATGACCGTGCCGCCGGCTTCGGCGTAGGCGAAGAGGTCGGGGAGTTGCGGGACAAGGTCTTTGCGGACGTTGAAGGCGCGGATGCCGATGACCACGGCATCAAAATCCTTGAGGCGGTTCGTGGTGAGGTCGGCACCGGTGAGCGAGGTGACGTCGTAGCCCATTTCGGTGAGCGCATCGGCGACGCTATCGCCCGCGCCGGGGACGTAGCCGATCTTTTTGCCACGGGTCGCGAGGTCGAAGCTGACGGCCTTCATGCGCGCGACGGGCTGGAGCAGCAGGTGGGGGATGTGTTTGTAGGCGATGTCGGTGCGATCGTTGCTGTAGCTTACGCCCTGAATCAGCGGACCGTGAATTTCCGCGCTGGCAGTGATGGTGGCGCTGGCTGGTTTTGAAGGCGCAGTGAGGGTAAAAGTGAAAGTCTTTTTCTCTCCAACGCTTGTGAGTTTGGAGGACTCTGACACGGGCGAAACCTTCCAGCCAGCGGGAGCATTTAGTGTGACCATGCAAAAAGGTTCGGTGCGGGCGGCGGTGACTTCAACTTGGACCTGATGCGTGGAGCCGGGTGCGAACAGTTTTACATCGGAGACAAAATGGAGCGAGACGGGCGGGATGACGTCGAGGCGGCGGTGGGTTTCAGCTTGAACGGGTTCGCCAGGGACAACCAGCTTCTGGCCGCCGACTTCGAATACCTGCTCGATGGGAAATGCAGATGCATTTTCCGCAGTGCCTATGAGCGAAGCATCGGCGACGTGAAACATGCCGGTGCCGGGTTCTTCACGCAGCCAGTATGGCTGGGTGAGCGGTGTGCTGGCGGGCAGCGTGATTCGCTCATCGTGGCTGGAAGGTTGGCCAGAGACCAAGTTGATTGTGAACGGAACCTCATCGCTCTGAAGGGTAGGAAACCTCGGAAAGACCAAGTGAGCCGTGCGCAACCAGCGAACGGGGATGCTGGAATGCAAGGTAACGGTGCTATGCAGACTTAATGTTTCGCCCGGCACCACTTCAGCTTGCGGTATGGTGGTCTCCACTTCCAGACCGAGGCAGGTTTGCAGGATGTGATCTAATTTTTTCCGTTTTTCTTCGATGAGGCGGTCGGAGGGCAGGGCGGCCAGGGCGCTTTTCAATTTCAGCAAGGCGGGAATGTTCGCATCCAGATTGGTGGAATTGAAATTGGCGATGAGGTCGTCGGCCTGTTTGGCGATTTCGGTGCCGCCGGGAATGCGTGACCAGGTGGTGTCCACGCCGTCCATGATGTCGTTGGTGGCAGGTTCGCCGGCGAGCAGTTGGAAGGATTCGGGGCGGGAGTTGCCGCCGCCGCCGCGAAAATTATCGAAGCCCTGCGACTTGTGCATGGCGCGGCTGCGGCCGGCGATGGCGCCGAAGGATTCGCCGGAGACGGGGTCGTTGCCGTTGATATCCATCTGCAAGCCGCCAGATTCGCCACGACCGTTCATGAAAATCCGTTTGGGCTGCCACGGTTTCAGGCCACCGTTCGCAGCTTCAAACTGGTCGGGATAGGCCTTGGGGTCGCCGGCGAACTTGAAGGCTTCGAGGGCAAGAAAGGCGGAGGCGGTGTGGTGGCCGTGCGTGTTGCTGGGCGTAGGTGGAAAGCGCGTGATGACGACATCAGGCTGGAAAGTGCGGATGATGCGGACGATATCGGCGGTGACCTGGTCGCGGTCCCAGATGTTCAGCGTTTCGCGGTAGTCCTTGGAGAAACCAAAATCCATCGCGCGACTGAAGAACTGCTGGCCGCCATCGAGACGGCGGGCAGCGAGCAATTCCTGGGTGCGGATGACGCCGAGCTCGGAGCCAAACTCGCCGCCGAGGACGTTTTGGCCGCCGTCGCCGCGGGTGAGCGAAAGGTAGGCGGTGCGATAATGACGTCCGCGCGCGAAGTAGGTGATGAGCTGGGTGTTCTCGTCATCGGGATGGGCGGCGACGTAGAGGACGCTGCCCATTTCATCGAAGTCTTTTAGCTCTTGGAGGATTGCCGGAGCGGTATTGGATTGGGCGCTGGCGGATTGCAGGCCGCAGAAGATGGCGGCGCAGAGGAGGGGGAAAACAAACCGGCGCACACGGAACTTGTCCGTGTGCGTCGGAGAGGGGAAGCTTGATGCTCTCATTTCAAGCTGGAAATGAGGTCGTCGTTCATCTTGACGTAGCCGGTGTCTTTGGCCTGGACGGCGAGTTCGCTGGAACGTTTGGCGGCGGCGATGGCGCCTTCCTTGTCGCCCAGCTTGGCGAGGATCTCGGCCTTCAGGTAAACGATGTAGTGCGCCTCACGTTGCTTGATGGCGGCGTCCACCCATTCGCTGGCTTTTTTCAAGTCCTGGCCGTGATTGTAATAGAACTGCGCGGCCTGATAGTAGGGCTTGTTCTTGGAATCGGAGGCCATGACGGTCTCGATCTGCGGAACGAGGCTGCTGACGAGATCGACCTGTACCTTGATGGGGACGATGGTGTCTTCCCAGAGCAGGTCGATGATGGCGGAATCGTCAGTGACATCGCTGAACTCGATGGTGAAGGTCTGGATGGTGGTTCCGAAGTCCGCCGGGGTGGCCGTGAAGCGGACGACGTCTTCCTTCTCATCATACTGCGTACCGGATTTGTCGATGCCCTTGTTGATGACGATGGTCCATTCTTTTTCACCGGGAATGGTGTAGAGGGCGTAGGAACCGGCAGGGATATCGGTGCCGTTCAGCTTGACGGCGGTGCTGAAGGTGATCTTGGTGGCGTTGTTCGCGCCGGTGCGCCAGACCTTGTCATAAGGAACGACGCTGCCGAAAACTTGGCGGCCTTTTTTGCCGGGGCGGGAATAGGCGATCTCGATGTCAGTGAGGCCGACGTGTTGCTTGATGGTGCAGGCGGGGCTGGGCGCGGGGAACTCGAGCTTGGGCGCGGCCGTCTGCGCGAAGGTCGTGCCGGTCACAGTCAGGGCGACGGCGCAGGAAAGAAAGAGGGCTTTGGTCTTCATGGCTGGATGATCTAAAGAATTAAAGACGGATCACTTTTGAACCGTGAACGCCGCGGAGTACTGGGTGTTCGCCCACATCAATTTGATAGTGCCGCCGCCTTCCTTGTTTTTGGCGAGGGCGATGGTGAACTGGTCGTTGGTTTTATCAGTGACATCCTTTTTCAGGTCCACGCGCGCGAGGTCCTGTTTTTCATCATACGAGCCCGGGCCGACGCCCCATTGACCGACCTGTTTGTTGATGATGAGCTTGGCGGTGCCATCTTCGTTCGGCAGGGTCCAGAGCGTGTAGGCGCCGGCGGGAACGGCGGTATCGCCAAACATGATCGTTTTCTGGGTGATGAGGATGGTGGCTTCATCGGAGCCGGTGCGCCAGACCTTGCCGTACGGAACGAGCGTGCCCCAGATCTCACGGGCATCACCGGTCTTGGGATCCTTGGTGTAGGGCCGGCCGTAGGTGATGGTGACGCGGTTGTTGCGGACGCCATCGAAGGTCTGGCTGATGGTTTCATGCGGGCTGACGCCGCCGGTGGAGGCGACCTTGGTTTGGGCCATCAAGGGCAGGGAGCCAAGGATGAGGGCGGACGCGATGAGCAGGGATTTAATGGTTTTCATGGGAGTTTGGCGGTTGTTGGTAGATGACGTTGCCTGGTACGTAAAGGTAACCGGTTTCGACCTTACAAACTGACTATCATAAGATAGAAAACAAGCTTTAAGGTTCCCCCTAAAAAGAGGGGCCGATCTGGGAGGTTGGACATGGAGGCGGGGGATTTGCACAAAAATAGCCGGAAGCATGGATTATGTTCCAATGGAACGAGGGTGGGGGCGGGAATTGTTGCATGGTTGAATCGTTACATCGTGAAGCGGCGGTGAAGGTTCTTTGACATCTAAAAGAAGGCGGGAGGTGGCCCGCCGTCGCTGCGCTTCCTCCTACGCCTAGGCTTCGGAGGACGGGCTGGCGTGGTTTCGCCTGCGGCTCAAAAACCAGAAACCTGAAATTCAAGGTTGGAAATGAGGGTGAAGGTTGAAGGGTTTAGGGTTCAGGATCGCGGGTAGAGCGGGGACGGACAGCTCCGGACGGCTCCGGACAGGTTTTTGGAAAAGTTGAAGTCGGCCCGCCGTCGCTACGCTTCCTCCGTCGCCAAGGCTTCCACCTTCGCTAAAGCTATGGTGGACAGGACGGCGCGGTCTCGCCTGCGGCTCGAAAGGTTAATCAAGGTTGGGACAAGTTGCAGGTTGCAGGTTGCAGGTTGCAGGTTGCAGGTTGCAGGTTGAAAGTTGCAGGTTATTTCAGGTTTAAAACGAAAGAATCAAGGTTGTTCAAGGTTAATTGTGAGCTTGAAACCTGCCGGGTGGGTGGACGTTGCTGCGCCCGGGGACGGGCGCACTCCGGAAAGCGAGCGCATTCGCGATGATTCAAGGTTGTTCAAGGTTGTTCAAGGTTGTTCAAGGTTGTTCAAGGTTGTTGATGAGACGAAAAATTCGAGGACGATGACGAGGACGAGGACGAGGGGACAAAATCAAGGTTAATCAAGGTTGAGCGAACCTTGAAACTGGGATTACGAAGGGTTGCGCCGCGAGGGAATTAAGCTACGATGGGCAAAAGGATTATGACAAATTTTTTCGAATTTGTTCTTAATGGTAATACTGTCCACGTCGAGGGTACTTCCCCTAACACGACGTTGCTGGAATTCCTGCGTGCGAGCGGCTTGACGGGTTCGAAGGAGGGTTGCGCGGAGGGCGATTGCGGGGCGTGTTCGGTGGCGATCATCGAACGGGATGCGCATGGCAAACCTACTTACCGGGCGGTGAACAGTTGTCTCATGCCCGTCTGCCTGGTCGCGGGGCGCGAGGTCGTGAGCGTGGAGGGCGTCGGCTGTTCCAAGAAGATGCACCCGGTGCAGCAGCAGATGGTCGGGCATCTTGGCTCGCAATGCGGGTACTGCACCCCGGGTTTCATCTGTTCGATGTTCGAGGGGTATTATCGCAATGACTTGAACACGCTGGATGATCTGGATGAGCAGTTGGCGGGGAATCTTTGTCGTTGCACGGGGTATCGGCCCATCCGTGAGGCGGCGGTGGAGGCGTTTGCGGGCCGGGAAAAATCGGTGCTGCCGTACGGTGGCTGTCATGAAGATGAATTTCAGGAACGCCTGAAGTCGGCGGGCACCCAACTAGGAGCGGCTGGCTATCAAGTGGATGGGGAAAAATTTCTGCGGCCCACGGCGCTGGCGGAACTTCTGCAGATGATCCGGGGAAACCCCGAGGCGCGGTTGATCGCAGGGGCGACGGAACTGGGGCTGGAGATCACCAAGCGGTACAAGAAATTTCCGACCTTCATCTCGACCGAGGCGACCACTGAATTATTGGAGATCAAATCCACGACGACGGAATGGCACATCGGCGGGGCGGTCACGTTGACGACGATCGAGGATCTGTTGGGCGAAGAATTTCCAATGCTGGGCGACATGCTGCGGGTGTTCGGGTCGCGCCAGATACGCAATCGCGCGACGATGGGCGGGAACATTGTGACAGCGTCGCCCATCGGCGACAGCGCGCCGGTGCTGCTGGCGTTGGAGGCGAAGGTAGTGCTGGCTTCGTTGACGGGGGAGCGCACGCTACCGATCAGTGATTTTTTTGTTTCGTATCGCAAGACGGCGTTGCAAGCAGGGGAAGTGCTGAAGGCGATTGTCATTCCGCGCGGGACTGCGCAACCGGGACTGATGCGCAAGACCGGGTGGTTCAAGGTTTCCAAGCGGCGCGAGATGGATATCAGCAGCGTGGCGGGCGCGTTCGTGGTGGAGCTGGACGGGCAGAAGGTCGTGCGCCATGTGCGGCTGGGCTATGGCGGCGTGGCGGCGATGCCATCGCGCGCGAAGAAAACCGAGGCGGCGTTGCTGGGCAAGGTTTGGAGCGCAGAAACGGTCGCCGGTGTGCTGCCGGTTCTGCGGACGGAATTCGCGCCGATCTCGGATGTGCGAGGGACGGCGGAATATCGCAGCGGGCTGATCGTGAATCTGCTGGAGAAGTTTTTTGCGGAATCTGTGGGGGGAAAGGCGAGTCTCCTTACGTCGTCTCCTTCAAAGATTGATAAGAGCCTCGTGACCTCGGCTGCTACGAAAACCATACCGCATGAGAGCGCGCACAAGCATGTGACGGGCGAGGCGATGTATGTGGACGACCAGACGTGTGGTAAAAACTTTCTGGAGGTCTGGCCGGTCGGCTCGCCGCATGCGCACGCGAAGATTTTGCGGCGCGATGCCACGGCGGCCCGGGCGATGCCGGGTATCAAGGCGGTGTTGCTGGCCGAAGATATTCCGGGGCGCAATGACGTTGGCGCGGTGAAGCAGGACGAGATTCTGCTCGCGGACAAAGAGGTTTTGTTTCACGGGCATCTGGTGGCGCTGGTGGTCGGTGAGTCGCAGGAAGTCTGTCGCGCGGCGGCGGAGAAGGTGGTCGTGGAATTTGAGCCGCTGACGCCGGTGCTGGAATTGCAAGATGCCATAGCGAAGGGAAGCTTTCACAACGAGCCTAATTTCATCCGGCGCGGTGATGCGTTGAAAGGTCTGGCGGAGGCGGCGTTGACGCTGGAGGGGGAATTTGAGTTCGGCGGGCAGGAACATTTTTATCTGGAGACGCAGGCGGCTTGGGCGGAACGCGGCGAAGATGGTTCGGTCGTGGTGGCATCCTCTACACAGCATCCGTCCGAGGTGCAGCAGATCATCTCGCATGTCCTGCATCTGCCGGCGAACAAGGTCGTGGTGCAGATGCCGCGCATGGGCGGCGGTTTCGGCGGGAAAGAAACGCAGGCGGCCACACCGGCGGCGCTCGCGGCATTGGCGACGCATCACACGGGCCGGCCGGTGCGCGTGCGTTTCAATCGTGATCAGGACATGGCGCTGACGGGGCATCGGCATCCGTTCCTGGCGAAGTTCACAGTGGGCTTCGAGACGGATGGTCGTTTGCGCGCGGTGCAGGCGCATCTGTGGTCGAACGGCGGCTGGTCGCAAGATCTGTCGCAGGCGGTGACGGACCGGGCGTTGTTTCACCTGGATAATTGCTATTACATCCCGGCGGTGGAATTTCGCGGGCAGGTGGCGAAGACGCATCTGTCATCGAATACGGCCTTTCGCGGTTTTGGCGGGCCGCAAGGCATGCTGGTCATCGAAGAGATCATGGACCGCATCGCGCGGCGGCTGGGTCTGCGGCCGGAAGTGGTGCGTGAGCGGAATCTTTACCATGGTACAGGTGAGACGAACACGACGCATTACGGGCAGTTGATTGAGGACGAACGTATCCAGACGATCTGGCACGGGCTGAAACAATCGGCTGCGCTGGAAGCGCGTCGTGCGGAAATCGCCGGATGGAATGCCGCACATCCGCATGCGAAGCGCGGGCTGGCGATGACGCCGGTGAAATTCGGCATCAGTTTCACGGTCACGCATCTGAACCAGGCGGGCGCGCTGGTCTTGATCTATCAGGACGGCACGATGCAGGTGAACCACGGCGGCACGGAGATGGGGCAGGGGTTGCATACCAATGTGGCGATGATCGCCGCGCAGACGCTGGGGGTAGGTCTGGAAAATATCCGTGTGATGCCCACTAGCACGGACAAGGTGCCGAACACGTCGGCCACGGCGGCATCGGCGGGAACTGATCTGAACGGGGCGGCGATGAAGAATGCTTGCGAAATTTTGCGCCAGCGGCTCGCGCCGGTCGCGCTGAATTTACTCAAAGGAAAAACAGCGGCGCCCGCAGAGCCAGCTTTGTCGCGCGGTGGTTCATCCGATGACCGGCGGACGGCGGAACGGGCAGATACAGTTCATCAGGCAGGCGAGGAGAATTTGGTTTTCGAGGATGGGTTTATTTTTGAGCGCAGGAACCCGGCGGTGAAGATTGGTTTTGTCGAGGTGGTGCGCAAGGCGTACATGGAGCGCGTGAGTTTGTCGGCCACGGGCTACTATGCGACGCCGGGGATCCATTGGGATCGCGTGGCGGGACGCGGCAAGCCATTTCATTATTTTGCCAATGGCGCGGCGGTGACGGAGGTGGAGGTGGACGGTTTCACGGGGATGCATCGCGTGTTGCGCGTGGATATTTTGCATGACGTGGGCGACTCGGTGAACGAGGCCATCAATCGCGGCCAGATCGAAGGCGGCTTCGTGCAGGGCATGGGATGGCTCACCGCGGAGGAGCTCAAATGGAACGACAAGGGCGTGCTGCTGACGCATTCACCGGATACTTACAAGATCCCTTCTATCGGCGACACGCCGCAGATCTTCAATGTGGCGTTGCTGCGCAATGCGGCGCAGAAAAATGTGGTGCACGGCAGCAAGGCGGTCGGCGAGCCGCCGCTGATGCTGGCCATCTCGGTGCGCGAGGCGATCCGTGACGCCGTGGCGGCGTTCGGTGCGGGGAAGGCAGAAGTGCCACTGGCATCACCGGCCACGTGCGAGGCGATCTGGATGGCAGTGCAAAAAGCGAAGACGGCTTAAATTATGCGTAACATTCAGCAGAAACTTTCCATCGCACGGGGCGAACAACGCGCCGAACTGCTTTTCCAGAACGCGCGCGTGGTCAATGTCTTCAGCGGCGAGATCCACAAGACGAATGTGGCGGTGGAGGACGGGCGGGTCATCGGCTTTGGTGATTACCGCGCGAAGAAGGTGATCGATCTCAAGGGCGCGTACCTCGCGCCGAGCCTGATCGACGGACACTTCCACGTGGAAAGCTCCATGCTCACCGCGCCGGAATTCGCGCGGGCGGTCGTTCCGCATGGGACGGGCGCGGTGGTCATCGATCCCCATGAATACGCCAATGTGCTGGGGCTGGACGGCATCCGCTATGTGTTGGAATCCACTAAAAATCTGGCGGTGGATTTTTTTATCATGCTGCCCAGCTGCGTGCCCGCAACGCATCTGGAGACTGCCGGGGCGGTGCTGACGGCGGATGACTTGAAATTGATGATGCACGATGAACGCATCGCGGGCGTGGCCGAGTTGATGAATTTTCCGGGGGTGTTTTTGGGCTTCAAAAGCGAGCTGGCAAAGATTGAAGCGGGCAAGGGCAAGGCGATCGACGGTCACGCGCCGGGCTTGCGCGGGAAGAATCTGAACGCTTACGCACTCGCTGGTGTGCGCTCGGATCACGAATCCGTGGTCGTGGACGAGGCGCGCGAGAAGCTGCGTCTGGGCATGCACATCCTGCTGCGTGAGGGCAGCACCGAGCGTAATCTTGAACACCTGCTGCCGTTGCTCAACGCGCACAATTCGCAAAATTGCTCCTTCGCCACGGATGACAAGCTGGCGGGCGACCTAGTGAGCGAAGGTCATATCGACCATGCGGTGCGCAAGGCGATCAAAGGTGGTGTGCCGCCGATCACGGCGTTGCAGATCGCGACCATCAACACGGCGCGGCATTATCGGTTGCAGAATCTGGGGGCGATCGCGCCGCGTTACTGGGCGGACTTTATCGTGTTCGATGACCTGAAGAACTTTCGCGTGCGGCAGACTTACAAGAAGGGCGTGCTGGTGGCGGATAAGGGAAAATATCTGGCGAAGCAGCCAAAGAAAGTTTCGCTGCCGCGCAGCACAATGAATCTGCGCTACCAGCGGGCGGACTTTGTGGTAAAGGCGCAGCCGGGGAAGATTCGCGTCATCGAAATCATTCCTGACCAGATTGTGACGAAGGAATTCATTACCGCGCCAAAAATTGCGGGCGGTGAAGTCGTCAGCGACACCACGCGCGACATCTTGAAGATGGTGGTCATCGAGCGCCATCGCGCGACGGGCAATGTGGGCGTGGGTTTTGTACGCGGGTTCAAGCTGAAGCATGGCGCGATCGGTTCCACGGTCGCGCATGATGCGCATAACGTCATCGTCGCGGGCACCAATGATGCGGACATCATCCGGGTGATCCACGAACTGGAGAAGATGCGCGGCGGGCAGGTGGCGGTGATGGATGGAAAAGTGAAGGCGGAGTTGCCGTTGCCGATCGCGGGGTTGGTCACAGATAAACCGTTGCCCGAGGCGATGAAATTGATCGATGCCCTGAACGCCGCCGCGCACGCGATGGGCTGCGATCTCGCCGCACCGTTCATGACGCTTTCATTTCTGGCCCTGTCGCCAATCCCTGCGCTCAAGTTGACGGACCAAGGATTGATTGACGCGACGAAATTGAAGAAGACAACGCTGTTTGTTTAATCAAAACCGTATTTGAAACAACCAGGCTTGGATGAAAAAGCAGATTCAACTATTTCTGAATCACGAGGACGAGATTCAATTTACAGCCATGTTGGTTAGGGCGGTTCCTGGAATGGTTTTTTTGAATGATAATGTTTGGCCTTCGATTCCCGACCAGCGTAACGGAATCGAAGATTGTTCGTCAGGACGGGTCTACCTATTTGAAGGCCCGCTAGATATTTTGCCGACGAAAAAGCGAAAGGCCGGAGACTTAGAAGGTCCTACGTCTGGATGCGTTGTTCAAGTCCTGCGCCCGCGTGTGAAAGAGGGGGTTATTTTTTCGGGACGTGTTGCCACCGGGTTTGATGATGCCGACGGGAGGATGAAGTCTTTTGTTTCAAAAATTTGGAAATGTTTGGAGCAAGTCGGAATTAGAGGGGTTTTAACGCCAGGTGGTGAGGTTAATAGAAATTATCTTATTGGTAAGAATTTGGTTGAGGAGTTGAAAGGGGGATCTGTTTGTATTGCTGATCGAGCAACGGGGATACAAATGAGATTGCTGTAAAATCATTTCATCGCCGCCACCCTTTCACTAGCCCGCAAGTTGGGCAAACGTTTCCGCCAGCACGCGCACGCCTTTTTCCATCTGTTCTGGCGAAGAAAATTCGTCAGGTCGATGGCTGTAGCCTTTGAAGCAGGGGATGAAGATC
>Ga0206963_10297_pt1 | contig 13503 bp, 9 predicted proteins | sample Alteio_BWOrgHeat_28_FD_152958 | JGI IMG/M metagenome (GOLD analysis project Ga0206963, IMG submission 152958) | Enriched cells from forest soil in Barre Woods Harvard Forest LTER site, Petersham, Massachusetts, United States -... | ecosystem: Environmental > Terrestrial > Soil > Temperate forest >... | reverse complement strand
CTTGCAATTACTTTTGCAGTATTAAAATCATCATTCATCGATTCTTCCAATGAATTTAATAAGGAATCGATATGTTGTGTAATCGCAGCATCTGTTTTTCCCGGTATTAATATATTTAGCTCAATTGTTTTCAAATTTTCATATGCTTCCCATAAACGTTTCAATCCTTTTTCTGCGGCTTGCAATGCATCATTGCCAAAATCTAAAGTGCTTCTGTAATGTGTTTGTAAAATAAAAAAACGAATCGTCATGGGCGAATATGCCTGCGCTAATAACGGATGATTGCCGCTAAACATTTGCGTGAGCATAATCTGGTTGCCATAACTTTTTCCCATTTTTTTCCCGTTCACGGTAATCATATTATTGTGCAACCAATAACGCGCGGGAATTTTTTTGTTGCAAATATTGCTTTGTGCAATTTCACTTTCATGGTGCGGAAACATCAAGTCCATTCCACCGCCGTGAATGTCAAATTCTTCGCCCAAATATTTTGTACTCATTGCAGAGCATTCAATATGCCATCCGGGGAAACCTTCGCCCCACGGGCTTTTCCAGCGCATGATGTGTTCTGGCGGCGCAGCCTTCCACAATGCGAAATCCTGTTTATTAATCTTTTCATCTTGCCCGTCAAGGTCGCGTGTTGTTTCTAATAAATCATCCAAAACCCTTCCGCTTAATTTTCCGTAAGGATATTTTGCAGCATATTTTTTTACATCAAAATAAACAGAACCATTAACAGCATATGCATATCCGTCTGCAATAATTTTTTCAATCATATTTATCTGCTCAACAATATGACCGGTTGCAGTTGGTTCAATGCTCGGTTCGAGGTTATTAAACTGTTTCATTGCCCAATGAAAAAGGTTGGTATATTTCTGCACCAGTTCCATCGGTTCCAGTTTTTCTATTACCGCTTTTTTTGAAATTTTATCTTCAGCTTCGCGGCCTTCTTCTTCAAAATGCCCGGCATCAGTAATGTTGCGCACGTAGCGCACTTTGTAACCGAGGTAAATAAGATAACGGTAAATAATATCAAACGTTATAAACGGCCTTGCGTGGCCAAGATGGCTTTCGCCACTTACTGTTGGGCCGCAAACATACATGCCAACATGTTTGGGAACAATAGATTCAAATTCTTCTTTTTGCCTCGTGTATGAATTATGGACTTTTAAAGAACCCATGATTTTATTTTATGTAAACGACTTATTAATAAAAATAACTGAACTACTTTTTGAAAGCGCAAAAATAGGTTATCCCGCGTGAACGGTGCTGCAGGTGCAGCAACAATATATAAAAGATGGCTGGAGGAAAAATTTCATGAGGTAAATGTAGAAAATTTTTTTAGAATTATTAATGTGTTGATTCTTGATTTAATCATCTTGTTGGTTCTATCATTTTCTTTTTTCTTGATAACAAAAGAAATAAAAAAAAATCGAGGCTGCGGCAATTTTATGTATTGCTTAATAAGAATTTTTGTAGAATTATTTTGTTGAATCTATCAATTGAAAATCGGCCATTACGGGATGATGATCGGAATAGGGAAGATTAATATGCTTGGATTGAAGTACATTAAATTGCTGGCTTGCAAAAATATAATCGATGCGCAATGTGGGCGAAAGGTTAACATATGTGCGGCCAATACCAAAACCTTTTTTTATAAATGCATCCTGCATGTTTCCGCGGATGTGAAAATATGTGTATGAATTTGGCACATCATTAAAATCGCCGCAAATGATGGATGGATAAGGGCTTTGGTCAAGTTGCCCACGCACCAAATCTGCCTGTTCGCTTCGCAAACTATATGCGCGGCGCAATTTTTTTACAATAGATTTTGATGCTTGCAACACACTGTCGTCTACATTTTTTATAATTTCTATATTGCGAAAATCTTTGCTTCTGAAAAGTACGGATTGCAAATGCGTTGTAAAAATGCGCACCGTTTTTCCATCCACATTAATATCTGCAGCAATCAAACTTTCTGTTGCGCGAATATTATCTTTCTTAACGTATTTTATTTTTAAAGAATCCGTAATCGGGTATTTTGAAAAAATAATTACGCCCGATTCATGCATCCAATCGTAGCGGTGGTAATCTTTAGAAAAAAAATAATAAGGAAATTTTAATTGCTTTTGTATGTAAACAATGTTCTCAGGAAATTCTTTTTCGTTGTGCGATTCAAAAAATTCCTGGAAGCAAAGTACGTCTGCATTTTGGTTATTAATAAACTCCATCATCTTCGAACGATGATCGGAATTGTATTTTTTTGATTCAGAAAATTCGTCCCAGCTTCTTACATTCCATGTTAATACGCGCAAGGTGTTCGGCTGCTTTTCAATGTTAAATTTTGAATTGAAATTGAATGCTAAAAATGTATGGATATTTTGCCAGCCAATAATCATCACTATTAATGAAAGCATTGCCCAGCGCGGCGAAGAGAACAACCAGAAAATTAAAAACCCGAAAACAAATAATAATAAAAGTGGAAAAATTAAACCGAGTAAAGAAATAATCCACCATTTATCAGGATGCAAAAAAGTGTTTGCGCAGGCAAGTAAAAAAAGAATGGCAACGATAATGTTGGATACAATAAAAACCCGTTTGGTAAAATTTCGCAGCGTTGCCATGGTTGGCTTGTAAGTTACAAATCTTCTTTATCTGCCGCGCGTTTTAATATCTCTTTTTCTTCGTCGGTTAAAAAACGATAGCCTTGCTGGTTAATCTTATCCAAAATGTCATCAATTCTTTTTTGCGTAATATTTGGAATTTTTTTATACGGTTCGCGGCCAGATATTTTATAATAAAATTCATCTTTTGCCGACTTTGGTTTTTTCTTTTTATTGGGATCGAAAAGATCATTTGCCCAATCAAAAAAATTATTCATCCACAGGCTCCAGTCGTTGCCTCTTTTCATTTGATAAATAAAAAAGAAACCGAGGCCGCCGCCGGCAACATCAGCAATATAAACGCCGGAATCTCCATGTGCAATGCTGGAAAAATTTATGAGCACAAATATTATCGTTAATATCCATAAAGGAATGCCGCCGTTAATCATCGGGAAAATCCTGTAATCGGGCGCCACTGCGGTTGTGGCAACTGCAATAGCAATTACAGATGGATTGGAACCAACCAATGCCGCAAACGGAATTTGCGCCTGCAATTTTGGAAAAATATAATAAGAAAGTATGTAAACAGCAGCTGCAAACAAGCCACCATAAATATAAATCGGAATGAGTTTTCTGTTGCCCGTAAGATCCTGCATGATATAACCAAAACCCCACAACCAAAACATGTTTGATATAAAACGAAAAACCTGGTCGTCAGCAAACATATACGTAAATAATGTCCATGGGCGAGAAGATAATTTTCCTAAATCGGCAGGCAGCGCAAACCAGTTAAAAATGTTTCTGTAATAAGCATCCGCATTGGAAGAACTTAAAAAAACAACATACACAAATTTCAGTACCACAAACAATACTGCATTAAAAACAATAAGTTTTACAAGGGCATTACCATCCTGGCCAAGGCCCATTTTTTTCCGGTAACTATCTTCCATTATTTGCATAAGGTTTGATCTATTAAACGTTGCGGATAACAACTATAAATTTATAATAATTATTTTACAGTTTACTGCAAACCGGCTGTTGAAATTGAAATAGTATAGTTATTAACAACAAAGTAATAAAAGGGTTTAATAAAAATTTCCCCTGTTTCGCCGGTTCCAGTAAATTACTAAAATTAAACCGGTAACGGCGCCACCAAGATGCGCAAAGTGCGCTACATTATCACCCTGCTGCGGCGCAAGACTGCCGAAAATATCATATAGCATAAATAATGGTATAACGTATTTTGCCTTCACCGGAATGGGTATAAACATAATATACAACGGCGTGTTGGGAAACAAATAAACAAACCCCGCCATCACGCCCATTATTGCGCCGCTGGCGCCAACTGCAGAACTATAACCGCCCTGCAAAACCAATTGTGCAACGCCGGCAAGCACGCCACAAATCATATAAAAAGTAAGGAAACGTTTTGCGCCCCAAACATTTTCCAAAATTGTTCCGAACATCCAAAGTGCAAACATATTAAAGAGGATGTGTGCAAAAACCAAATCGCCCGCTGCATCCAAAGCCTGGTGCATAAACATGTAAGTAACCAGTTGCCAAATCCTAAAATTGCCAGATTCAAAACTCCATAATGCGCCGTAAGGTTCCAGCGGATAACCTTGTTTTGCAAAAACAATTTGTGCAAGCCAAACAAGGCCATTAATGATTAATAAATTTTTTATAACCACCGGAATTGAACCCAAACCTCCGCCACTGCTGTAATTCGCCATTTGTTGTTTTTTATAATTATAAGCTGATATGCATTTGCTAATTGTTATCAGCTTTCAAAGATACATCTCTAAAATATTCCTTTTTATACTTTAAAATATTGCTCAAGCTCTTTTAACGTTTCTTCTGTTGTAGTTTGGTCTTTAATAATTTTTCCTTTTTCCATTAATAAAATGCGCGAGCAAACATCGGTAACATGGCTTAAATCGTGGCTGCTTACAAAAATGGTCATGCGCCTTTGTTCCTGCAATTCTTTCAGCATTTTTATTAACCGCATTTGTGTTGATGGATCAAGGTTTGCAAACGGTTCATCCAATATTAATATTTCTGTATCCTGTAATAAACATGCTGCAATGCCAACTTTAAACTGGTTTCCTTTTGAAAGATCTCTTATATATTTTCCACTGTTTAAAATGGAACCATCAAAAAATAAATCAAATGTTTTTAAAAATTCATCAACATCTGGTTTCGATCTGTTGTTCAGTTTTCCTGTAAAATAAAAATATTCTTCCGGGGTTAAATAGCCAATTAAAAAACCTTCATCAAGATATGCGGCTGTATAGTTTTTCCATTCTTCAGAAGTGGCTACATTTTTTTCTTTCGATAAAATTTCACCGCGATCTGCCTTAATCAAATCAAGCAACAAACGAAAAAAAGTTGTTTTGCCTGCGCCATTATTTCCAACCAAACCAATCGTTTCGCCAACATTAATCTGCAATTGCGTAATATCAACAACTATAACACCGCCATACGCTTTGCCAATATTATTTACTGTTATCATAGGAAATTATTTTTCTCTGAAGCCTTGTAATATTAAATATTTACGTTTAAAAAATTGTTTGGTTAAAACGCCAATCCACCAATCCTGCAATAATAAACTGATAAGCCCTGCAATGCCCAATGCAAATATGCCGGCCCATTTATTTATTAATAAACTGAAAGGAAGATAAATGGCCATTGGCACAAGAAATACAAACAAAGAATAAATCCATTGCGATGCGCCAAGGCCCTGGTAGTTGAAAGTGGCGCCACGGCTGATGTCTATAGCTTTATAACTTCGCGTAGCGAAATAACCAACGATGACTGTATTAATGCCAATATTATAAAAATAAGCCGCCGCCTGTATCACAATTATTTTCCAGGTAAGCAAACCATACAAAGAAGAAATAAAAAAAATGACAGTGCTGACAGCTGTTAATAAAAAAAATTTACTTTTTATATACGTGCGCACATGCAGGTTGCCGGCCATTAATCCATCAAAGTGGCTGCTTTGCCAGGCAAATAAAAACTGGCCGTAATTGATAATAAAAATGCCAGTTATAAAAATGCCGCCCATTAATAAAAATCCATAGTTTCCATTGGCAATTGCTTCGGGTTTATAAAATATAAAACCATAAAAAAGAAAAGCAGCAGATAACAATAAAGCTGTGCGCGGCCGTTTGTTTCGCAATAATAATTTTACATCGAGTGAAATTAATTCGCCCATGTTTCCGAAGCGATCAAGAAATGCATATTCGGTGCTTTCCCTGCATTTGCTTTTGCCGGAAATATCTTCGAGAAATAAATTTTTTAATAAAAAATTATAGTTATTAATAAAAGAAAAAGCAGCTAAAGCAACTGCAATAAAACATAACCAAAAATGATAAATCAATTTTGAAAAAATAATGGAAGAAATATTGGTGAGCGAAAAAATATTGAAATAATCACACAAACCAAGGCCAACAAATACTACAAAAAAACCAACCATCCACCACGCATTTACAATTATTTTTCGCTTGATGTATAAAATTAAAAAGTGGTTGAAAACAGTAAGAAAAAATATGCTTATTAAAAAACCTGCCGATGCCGCAGCGCCAAATTTTCCACCAATGATTACAACGGAAAACGGAATAAATAATAATAATGGCAACAGATTAAAAAAATTAAATAAAGAACGTATGTTGAGAAAACTGATGAGCTGCCTGCGCTTAATATTTTGTATTAAATATGGTTGAATAGTAAGCGTTGGCAAATCCTGCAAAAGAAAACGCATTAATATATCTGCAAAAAAATAGTACAAAATAAACCCGCAGAAAACCAATACCACATCTTTACCGGGAAATGTTTTTTGAATAAATGTGTTGAGATAAAATCCTAATCCAACAGCAACGGCAAGCAAGTATAAAACTAAAAATCCTAAAAACAGTTGAACTGCCAAACCCTTGCCAGCGCTGCGTGAGCGCCAAAAAGATTTCCATTGGTGGGATAAGAGCGTGATAAGCATGTTAAGGTTTTAGAGAAAGTAAATATAGAGTAAAGTTATAAACCAGTAGCCGGAAAGGGTTTCTGGTTATCGCAATTTTAACTGCACTACATTTTCAATATGATGTGTGTGCGGAAACATATCAACCGGTTGAATTTTTGTTACTGCATATTTTTCATCCAGCAAATTTAAATCGCGCGCCTGCGTTGCGGGATTGCAACTTACATACACAACAATCGGCGCCTGCATTTCATTAATTTTTTGTACCAATTTTTCATGCATGCCTGCGCGTGGCGGATCGGTTATTATTACATCAGGTTTTCCATGTTGAGCAAAAAAATTATCATCACAAATTTTTATAACATCGCCGGCAAAAAATGAAGCATGATTAATATTGTTTAATGCAGCATTTTCTTTTGCATCATTAATCGCTTCTTCAATTACTTCAACACCAATAATTTTATTTGCAAGTTTACTTACAAAAATCCCGATGCTTCCTGTGCCGCAATACAAATCATACACAGTTTCTTTTCCCGTCAGTTCCGCAAAATCACGAGCAATGTTGTATAATTTTTCGCCCTGTTTTGTATTGGTTTGAAAAAAAGATTTTGGTCCGATTTTAAATATAAAATCTTCGAGCTTTTCCAATGCATAACCTTTGCCGCTATAAACCTGCGGAAACAAATCATACATACTATCATTCATCTTCGTATTAATAGTATACAACAATGTTGTAAGCGTTGGAAATTGTTGCAAAATATAATCAAGCAATTGCTTTCTTTTTATTTCATCTTCATATCCAAAAACAATATTCACCATTACTTCGCCGGTGGTGCACACACGCAACTGCATCGTGCGTAACCAACCCTGGTGAACTTTAATATCATAAAAAGTAGCATCGTTTTCGAGCGCCCAGTTTTTTACTGCAAGCCTTATTAAATTGGTTGGTTCATCCTGCAGGTAACAAGTTTTTATATCAACTATTTTATCAAAAATCCCTTTTGCATGAAAGCCGGCTACGTTCAGGTTTGTATTAATATCTGGATTGTGCAATTCTTCTTTTAATAAATATCTTTTATTGCTAAAAGTATATTCCATTTTGTTGCGGTATTGCGTAGTTTTTTCTGCGCCGATTATTGGTTGCATTTCCGGAAGCGCAACTTTTCCTATCCTGCTTAAATTATCTGTAACCTGTTTTTGTTTATACTGCAATTGTTTTTCATAAGGAAGCATTTGCCATTGGCAGCCGCCGCAAATACCAAAATGCTGGCAAAAAGGGATGACGCGATCTTTCGAATATTCATTAAATTTTACAATAAAACCTTCGCCCCAATCTTTTTTACTTTTGGTAAGCATAATGTCCACAACATCGCCTGGCACTGCATTTTCAACAAAAATTACTTTGCCATCCACGCGCGCAAGCGACTTTCCTTCGGCAGCATAATCTTCTACCAGTATTTTCTCGAGAATTATATTTGGTTTTTTTCTTTTCACGCGGCAAAAGTAAGCAATGAAAAGTTTGTAGTTGCGTTTGGATAAATGAAAGATTGAAAGCTTAAAAATCTGTAAATGGCGAAAGATAATATTGGCCGCATATTAGCAGAATAAAAACTTTAAATGATTTAATTTTGCGGCATTATAAAATCGTACTATGTTAAAAATCTCGTTGTCATCTTTATTGCTGGTGTTTTTTATTAACGCGTTTCCGCAAACCGGTTATGAAATTAAACTCACTTTAAAACCTTATCAAAACAGCCAGGTTTATTTAGGATATTATTATGGCAAAGTAAAAGCGGTTGCAGATTCTGCCATACTTGATGCAAAAAGCAATTGTGTTTTTAAAGGAAAAGAAAAATTGCCGGGCGGCGTTTATTTTATCGTTTCTCCAAAAAAAGAAATTTTATTTGAAGTATTAATAGACCAGCAACAAAATTTTTCAATTGCGGCAGACAGCGCGCCAATGCCGGGAAATATTAAGTTTACCAATTCTCCTGATAATGATTTGTTTCAATCGTACACACCTTTTGTTGCCAAAAAAGGAAAAGAAATTGCAGACGAACAAGCGTTATTATCATCAGCAAAAACAAAAACAGATTCATCAAAAATTTTTGAACAAATAAAAAAATCAAACCAGGAAATTCAGGATTACAGAAATGATATTATAAAAAAATATCCCAATTCAATATTAACTGTTTTATTAAATGCATTGAAAGAACCTATCGTTCCAACGATTGAAAAATTGCCCGGAAAAAAATATGATTCGTTGTTTGCGTATCATTATTACAAAGCGCATTATTGGGACAGTGTTTCTTTCACGGATGATCGTTTGGTGCGCACGCCAATTTTTGAACCCAAGCTTGAAAAATATTATAAAGATTTGGTTCCACCAGTTGCAGATTCTATTAATCGCGAAGTGGATTGGATGTTGTTGTATTCGCGCACCAACAAAGAGATGTTTAAATTTTTAATGGTGCATTTTGTACAGAAATATATTAATCCCGAATACATGGGGCAGGACGCGGTTTTTGTGCACATTTTTGAAAAATTTATTAATACCGGCCAGGCAGATTTTTTTACAGATAAATACAGAAAGTTTGTTAATGATCGTGCCTATAGTTTGATGGCAAATTTAATTGGCCAGCCTGCGCCAAATTTAGAAATGGTTGATTCGTTGAATAAACCTGCGCCATTATTTAATGTGGATGCAAAATTTATTGTGGTTTGTTTTTGGGACCCAACCTGCAGCCATTGTAAAGAACTTGTGCCAAAATTAGATTCGATTTACCAGGCAAAATGGAAAAACGAAGGCGTGAAAATTTATGGCGTAATGACGGATGGCGGAAAGGAAAACTGGATCAAATTTATTAAAGACCACAATTTGAAAGATTGGATACACGTTTATGAAACCAAGGAACAGCATGATGCCATTGCCAAAAATAATCAACCAAGTTATAAGCAATTGTATGATGTGTACCAAACGCCAACATTATTTTTATTAGATAAAGACAAACATATTATTGCAAAAAAACTTACCTACGAACAGTTTGACGAAGTGATAGATTTGAAACTGAAGAATGCCAAATCCAATTGATTATTATGAAGATTTTTTTTAAACTTTTATCCGCAATAATTTTATTAACCGTTTTTTCTTCCGCAATTTTTGCGCAAACACTTTTTACTTACGGAAATCAATCTGTAACCAAAGACGAATTTTTAAAAGCGTATCAAAAAAACAATGCAGATAAAAAATCAACAGAACAATCTTATCGTGATTATTTAGAATTATACCTGCGCTATAAATTAAAAGTAAAAGCTGCGTACGATTTAAAAATTGATACCGTTGCTGCGCAAGCTGCTGAAATGAAAAATTTTCGCAGCCAGGTTGTGGAGAGTTATATGAACGATGATGAAAGCCTGAATAAAATTATTAATGAAGCTTTTTTGCGCAGCCAGAAAGATATACATGTTGCACACATTTTTATTGCGATACCCAAAAATGCCGCGCCGGCAGACACTTTGAAGGCTTTTGAAAAAGCAACCGACGCTTATAATGATTTAAAAAAAGGAAAACAATTTGGCGATGTTGTATCGTTATATTCTGATGAGCCGTCAGCAAAAAATAACCATGGCGATATTGGTTTCATCACCGTTTTTTCATTGCCTTATGAATTAGAAACGCTTGCTTATACAACGCCTGTTGGAAAATTTTCGAAGATTTATAAAAGCAAAAGTGGTTATCATATTTTTAAAAATATCGAAGAAAGAAAAGCAATCGGCAGAATAAAAACTGCGCAGGTTTTATTTTTATTTCCGCCAAATGCAAATGATGATATCAAAGCAAGCGTTAAACAAAAAGCAGATTCTGTTTATAATTTATTAATGAATGGTGGCAACTTTGCGGAGCTTGCAAAAAAATATAGCGGCGATAATTTATCGTTTCAAACCGGCGGAGAAATGGCTGAATTTGGCGTTGGCAAATATGATGCTGCATTTGAAAATGCAGCGTATGCATTAAACAAAGATGGTGAAATTTCAAAACCTGTATTAACGAATTTCGGTTATCATATCATTAAACGTTTGTCAAGAAAGCAAGTTCCGGAAACTAATAATAAAGAAACGTTTGAAGCCTACAAACAAAAAGTGATGACCGATCCGCGCAATGAATATTCTAAAAAAGCGCTGTTGCAAAAAGCGTTGGTTGCTCAAAATTTTAAGCGCTCGTCCATTGATGAAAATAATTTATTAATATATACAGATAGTTTTTTACAACACAGGCCGCTGCCAAATTTTGCAGGCATTAATGAAAAAGCTTTGTTGTTTTCTTTTTCAAATAAAAATGTAACTGTACAAGATTGGCTTACTTATGCAAGGTCAGTTAAAGATCAAAAACGCACGGTTAATAATAAAACGACAAAAGATTTTTTTGATCAATATTTGCAAACAGTTGCTTTAGAAAATTACCGCGATCATTTAGAAGATTATAATAAAGATTTTGCTTACCAGTTAAATGAATTTAAAGAAGGCAATTTATTGTTTGAAATTATGCAGCGCAAAATATGGGACAAAGCTTCTGCAGACAGTGTTGGTTTAAAAAATTATTATGAATCTCATAAAGATAAATATTGGTGGGAAGCCAGTGCTGATGCGGTTTTATTTACATCCGGCAATGAAAAAGCAGCAACAGATATAAAGAAAAAATTATCATCAGCAAACATTAATAGCTGGAGAAAATTGATTGATTCATCAGCGGGCGCTGCGCAGGCAGATTCAGGAAGATTTGAATTAACGCAATTGCCTTTGCCTGAAGAAAAATCATATGTTGCCGGACAGTTTACATCAATGAACAACAATCAAAACGACAACACCAGCACGTTTGCTTACATCGTAAAAGTGTATCATGATCGTTCACCAAGAAATTTTAATGATGCAAGAGGTTTTGTTATTAATGATTATCAGGCTTATTTAGAAGACAACTGGATTGCAGAATTAAAAAAGAAATACCCGGTAAAAATTGATGAAGCTGTTTTGAAAAGTTTGGTGAAATAAACAGATGTCGGATGTCTGATTTATGATGTATGATTTTGGATTTGAGATACGCGATACGAGATTTTTGATCGTGATAATGAAAATGAAATCATCATGATTACATTAATCCCACAAATCCCATTAATCCTATCAATTTCACTTCAGACCAATTCTTTCACAATATTCCAAATTACTTTTGGTTTGCCGAGTGTGTAATAATGTAATACAGGCACGCCGAATTTTTTCAATTCTTTGCTTTGTTGTATCAGCCATTCTGTTCCCACTTTTTCAACTTCTTCATCATTTTTTGTTTTCATAATTGCGTTGGAAAGATCAGTTGGCAAATCCACATGAAAAACTTTTGGCAACATACTCATTTGCTTTTTATTCGTAATCGGTTTTAATCCCGGAATAATCGGCACATCAATTCCTGCATCACGACAGGCTTTTACAAAATCAAAATATTTCTGGTTATCAAAAAACATTTGTGTGGTAATATATTCTGCGCCGGCTTCCACTTTTTCTTTCAAAAACATAATGTCGGTTTCCAAATTCGGCGCTTCAAAATGTTTTTCCGGATAGCCCGCAACACCAATGCAAAAATCAGTTTTGCTTCCGTTTTTAATGTCTTCTTCAATATACATTCCGTGGTTCAGGTTGCGCACTTGTTTTAATAAATCAAGCGCGTATCTGTTTCCATCAGGTTCAGGTTCAAATGAAGATTCATTTTTTGCCGCATCGCCACGAAGCACAAGCACATTATCAACGCCCAAAAAATTTAAATCTATTAATGCATCTTCAGTTTCGCGTTTTGTAAAACCGCCACAAATCAGGTGGGGCACGGCATCTATGCGATAATGGTTCATAATCGCAGCGCAAATTCCTACAGTTCCCGGACGTTTGCGCACTTCTACTTTTTCAAACGTGCCGTCATTTTTTTTCTTAAACATCGTTTCGCTGCGATGGTAAGTCACATTAATAAACGCAGGTTTAAATTCCATTAATGGATCCAAATGATCATAAATAGAATTAATCGTTTTTCCTTTTAACGGTGGTAAAATTTCAAAGGAAACCGGCGTGTTTTTTCCTTGTTTCAAATGTTCAATAACCTTCATCGTTTCTTTTTAAATTCACACAAACTTAAACCAATACGAGTAGAACGCAAATAGCTGTTAAAGTTTTTTAGAATATAATGGTTTGAAATTCTTCCGGTATTTTTGCGCAAAATCATTGCATTGAGCCTCACCATTCATACCGATAATCTTGTAAAAATTTATAACGGAAGAACCGTTGTGGATCATGTTTCTGTAAATGTGAACCAGGGAGAAATTGTTGGTTTGCTTGGCCCGAATGGCGCCGGCAAAACGACTACATTTTATATGGTTGTGGGATTAATAAAACCGAATGAAGGAACCGTTTATCTCGACGATGCAGAAATTACAAATCAGGCCATGTACAAGCGCGCGCAAATGGGCATTGGTTATTTGCCGCAGGAAGCATCGGTTTTTAGAAAGTTGAGTGTAGAAGATAATATCAAGGCAATTTTAGAAATGACGAAATTGACGAAGCAGGAACAAAAAGAAAAACTGGAATCATTATTAGATGAATTTCGTTTGCATCATGTAAGAAAAAATAATGGCGATTCATTAAGCGGCGGCGAAAGAAGAAGAACAGAAATTGCACGCGCGCTCGCTGTTGATCCAAAATTTATGTTGCTGGATGAACCATTTGCAGGCGTTGATCCGATTGCGGTGGAAGATATTCAAACAGTGGTTGCCAAATTAAAACATAAAAATATTGGCATCCTCATTACAGATCATAATGTAAACGAAACGCTTTCCATTTGCGATCGCGCTTATTTATTAATAGAAGGAAAAATTTTTAAACACGGCACTGCAGAAG
>Ga0206963_10296_pt1 | contig 13638 bp, 15 predicted proteins | sample Alteio_BWOrgHeat_28_FD_152958 | JGI IMG/M metagenome (GOLD analysis project Ga0206963, IMG submission 152958) | Enriched cells from forest soil in Barre Woods Harvard Forest LTER site, Petersham, Massachusetts, United States -... | ecosystem: Environmental > Terrestrial > Soil > Temperate forest >... | reverse complement strand
ATAATAAATGACCGGAGAAGCAATGGTAAAGGAGGCGATACGTTGTTTGTTTCAGAAGGCCTTTGGCGCTATGACGGCAGTACCTATACAAGGGTATCGCAAAAGAAGGCTTATGCTATAATTGAAGATAAAAATGGAAACATCTGGACTACTGGTGAAGTAAATCCGAAGGTCTGGGCACTTTCACGTTATGATGCAAAGTCTTTGTACAATAAAATGCCCACTGTAACAGAAATTAAGTCATTAGGAGGAATGGGGTTTTTGGGGATATTGGAAGCTAACGATGGAAGTATTTGGTTTGGATCTGGAGGTGGGGTGTATCGGTATGATGGAAAGACCTTTACAGACTTTAAAAGTAAAGAGGGTCAGAAATAACGTGTATTGCTGAATTTAAATCATTCAGCCTGGAGCTGGTGTGCCCGACAGGAATTGGTTTATATCTTATCTTATAAGGGTAGTGAGAATAAATCAAATCAATTTTAAACCTCGTGGCTTGTTAAGTTCAGAACAATTTGGCCATAGATGACCGCTCAAACCGCCTTTACTTTAATCATCCCGCAGACAAAAGCCAGGTTCAAGATGAACCAGCCCCCCCCAGGGAATACAGGAATGAGAAGGAACCGTCTATTCTAAAAACGTCGAAAGACGCTATTGAAGAGCACTTTAAGACCAACAAACCCGGGTGAATATGCACACTTGCTGAATGAATATCTCAACAAAGGCCGGGACACGGTGGAATTTGCAAAGGGGATGGCCTTATAGATTTCCCGGATAGATAAACTTTCGGGAAATTTAGGTATTCTTCCTGCCCGTATAATAGTCCAAATTTGCCTGTCCCCTAAAGACAGGCATCATTCAGGCAAAACTATTTTTATGAAAGCATGGGATTTAACAGGTAAAACGGCGCTGGTGACTGGTGGCTCCCGGGGAATTGGCAGGGCCATTGTCGCTGAGTTCCTTGCACTTGGAGCCGAGGTGCTCTTCACAGCCAGGGGCTCCGACGAGGTTACCGCTGTGGAAGAAGCCCTTAGAGCAGTTCATCCGGCTGTATCCGGCCTTACTGCCGACGTCTCCGATACAGGTCACCGGAAGAAGGTGCTGGAGTGGATAGAGCAAAAATGGGGTAGGCTGGACATATTGGTCAACAATGCGGGAATCAACATTCGAAAGGCCTCAAACGATTACACTTCCAGCGAATTCATGCAGGTGCTGGATATCAATTTACTGGCGCCGTTTGAACTATGCAGAACACTTTTTCCGCTCCTGGTGAAAAGCAAGACGGCCTCGATAATAAATATCTCTTCTGTCGCCGGTTCCTTTGACGTACAGACAGGCGCGCCTTATGGCATGTCAAAAGCCGGACTGATCCAGCTAAGCCGGAACCTTGCGTCTGAATGGGCTTCGCACAGCATCCGGGTTAATACCGTATCTCCCTGGTTCACGGAGACGCCTCTTACGAGTGGCCTGCGCTCGAATCCCGACCGGCTGCAGGCCATCACCTCGAAGACACCCCTGCGCCGGATAGCACAGAGTGAAGAAATGGCCGCCGCCGTTGCTTTTCTTGCAATGGATAAATCGTCCTATATAACCGGCCATAATTTGAGCGTGGATGGTGGCGCCACCGTCCGGCTTTTATAAGGATACTTGGTTTGGAAAATGGGCCGTTTAATTAAAACGTTTTCAAAAAAAACTAAAAACATGGAAAAATTAGCATTACTGGCAAGATTGGAAGCCAAGCCCGGAAAAGAACAGGAAGTCTCTGATTTTATCAAAAGCGCCCTGGCCCTTGCTCAAAACGAGCCGGCAACCGTTCGCTGGTATGCCCTGCAATTGGGGCCTTCTACCTTTGGCGTATTTGATACCTTTGGCAGTGAAGAAGGAAGACAGGCCCATCTCCAGGGACCCATTGCCCAGGCATTAATGGCCAAGGCTGATGAACTGCTGGCGGCGCCTCCCCGGATAGAGCCGGTTACGCTGCTGGCGGTAAAATAACGCTCGTTATGAAATTAATCTTTGAAGACAGCAATAGCACCGGAATATTCCGGCTGAGGAGAGATGATGCTTCGCTCAGGGGCGATGGGATAATGAAAGCAGGAACGCTCAGCACGATTGTATTTAACCGCAGTGCGGAGCAGAAGGTGATCATTGACGAAGTTTCCTACGGTTTTCCAAAAAATTGTATCCTCGCCCTGACGGCAAACCAGCATTTTATCTTTGAAAGGCCGGACGAACTGGTTGCCTGGCAGTTTAACAGGGATTTTTATTGTATTGCAGATCACGATGCTGAAGTCGGGTGTGTGGGTTTCCTTTTCTATGGTATCCGCCACCCTCTTTTTATTGGGCTATCCCGGAAGGAAATTGATAATATTAACCTGATAGAGACATTATGTATCGAGGATATGGAAATAAGGGACCGAATGCAGGGAGAGATGCTGCGGACTTTATTAAAACGATTGATCATCAATGTAACCAGGATTGCAAGAAAACAAACGGAGACGAGCCCCGGGTTAACGGGTGACAAACTGGACCTTGTAAGAAAGTTCAACTTGCTCCTGGAAAGTCATTTTCGTTTGGAGCATGAAGTTCAATTCTATGCCAATGCACTGAACAAATCGCCTAAGACGCTTTCCAACCATTTTCTTCTTTTTAACTATCCATCCCCTTCAAAGGTAATACAGCAGCGGATAATTCAGGAGGCCAGGCGGTATTTGTTCTATACCGAAAAGACCGCGAAAGAAATTGCCTATTTATTGGGTTTTGCCAGTCCAGCCCACTTTAGCCGGTACTTTAAACAGTATTCAGGCGGCAATATCTCGGACTACAAAAAAGCAGACCTGTAACGAGATGCTAACAAATCAGTGCATATGAATAATTTCATCTTACCCAATAGAGACGAAGTATCGCCCGGGAACAGGAAATACTTCGATTTTTTCTATGAGAGATTGGGCATGATGCCTAACCTGTACGCGATGATGACCTATGCCGATCAGGCATTGGAAAGCTATGTACGGTTGCAGAACAGGAAACAGAAGCTGAATCTGAAGGAGAGAGCGGTGGTAAGCCTGGTAGTTGCGGCAGTAAACGGGTCTGCCTACTGTCTGGAAACTCATACTATGATCGCACACCTCAACGGATTTACGGAAGAACAGGTGACTGAGATCAAAACGGGAACCGCTGGTTTTGATCATCGACTCCACGTCCTGGCGCGAATAACTCATGGAATCGCTGTCACCCGGGGTAAGCCCGATGAAGTCCTGCTGGAAGCTTTTTATTCGGTCGGATATACTACGGGTCACCTGGTAGACCTGATCGTCTCGATAGGTGACAATACCATCGCCAATCTGATTTGCCGGGTCATGCAAGTGCCACCGGATGAGAATTGCCTGCCAGTTGTTAAATCGTGAGCCCGGGATACGGAAGTTAACTGCGCCCGGTGATTAAAAGATGTCCATTTTCAGAGCATTCGTTATCTCAAGTGATTTTCTGTTTTGCACAAATGCTACTAATATATAATTTTCTTTTAGGAAGCCTGCGGGAAGGTCAAAATCTACTATTCCGGACTTGTCATGCTCATGGGAAATTGCTTCCACGATATTAGTATGATATAAAGTGCTCCCGCTGTTTTCACCCCGTTGCACAGCCGTAACGGCATTTTTTAATACCAACTCTACAACTAACTCTTCGTTGTTGCCGATACTTGTATCCTGATATTTGACAGATAATTTATTATGTGAAATGGTCGTGGTTTCTATGGAAATATTGTCGTTGCTTTCCCTGGCATAACTTTTGATGGCCCTCCACAATGAACCTTCGTCTGATCCTACGAACTGCGTTGTTCCGTTCACAACTGCCTGCGGGGTATACACCGATTCGAGGTGTAAATGTTGTGCATATTCTACTTGCCTGTCACTAAACTCTTTTTTACTGAAGCGGTCTTTCCAGCCTAAATTATTCCAGTAGTCGACATGATAACTTAGCACAATGGTTCTGTCGTTGAATTCCTTTTGTGCTTTCGCTACTAAGTTATCTGCCGGCGGACAGCTGGAACATCCTTCTGAGGTGAACAGTTCAATGACGGAGGGGGTCAGGTTTTTGGCTTTTTGGATGCTGCCGATTGAAGTTCTCGCGGGTGGTTGGGATCTTTTGTCCAGCATGGCTTTCATTGCCATGCTGGTTGAATATCCAATAATTCCTACGATAACAAGCCAATAAATGATAACTAAATACTCGATTGTTAGTACTTTAGCGTTGGAGATGTACATGATTTTTGATTTTTTAGTTCTACTCTTTATCCTTCAATGATACCCAGTTTTTATTGGCGGTATCTATGAATGCGCTTCGGTTTTTGCTCCACATTTCTTTGACCTGTGTATTGTAGTTGAAGTAAAGTTTGTGACCGACTATTGTCCAGGTGTCGGCCTGTGTGGGCGCCTTGTGGCCTTGTGCGGTTCCATAGGCGCAATATCCGCCATATTGGGGAGCGTATTTTTCGGGCGATTCTTTGAAGGTTTCGAGGTCGGCATTATTATAGAAAAGCCATTTGACGCCATTCCATTGGAACGAATAGTCGGTGGATCCTTTCACGGGCTTGCCCTGAGTAAAAAAAGCTACTACATCGTACCCGTTCAGAGCGACACCATCCGGGGCATAAATGGCCGATTTCTGGGCGCTGGCCATAGAGAGCAAACCAGTAAAGAAAATGACAGTGATTACTACTTTTTTCATGTTGTTTGGTATGTTAGTTTAAGAAATAAGTGACATATATTAAACCTGCGCCATCCCGCCATCTACACATAATTCGATACCGGTGATGAAGCTGGAATCCTCAGACGCAAGGAACAAGGCGGTCGTCGCGATTTCCTCCGGCCGGCCGATCCTTCCCAGGGGGATCTGGTTCACGAAGTAATCCTTTGCCTCCTTGGGTACGCCATCGAATACGCCCGTTTCTATGGGACCGGGGCTGATGACGTTGGCACGGATCCCTCTCGATTTGAGTTCATTGGCCCAGGTCCTGGCAAAGGAATGCAAGGCGGCTTTGCTTCCCCCATAAGCGCTGAGATTGGGCATGCCCTTGATGCTGGCGATCGACCCGGTCATCATAATCGAGCCATTATCCCTGAATAAGGGCAACGCCTTCTGCACGGTGAAGAACGTGCCCTTCACGTTGAGGTCGAACATCCGGTCGAAGCTTTCTTCCGTGACCTGGCCGAACGGGGCAAAATCCCCCAGCCCCGCACTCGCATACAAGATATCGATATGGCCTTTTTCCGCTCTGACCGTTTCGAACAGCCGGTCCAGGTCCTCCAGTTTCGCGGCGTCGCCCTGGACACCGGTTACGTTACTGCCGATTGCTTTCACGGCTTCATCCAATTCCTTTCGGCGTCTTCCGGTGATGAAGACATAGGCGCCTTCTTTTACAAATAATTTTGCTGTAGCTAAAGCCATTCCTGAGGTTGCACCGGTAATGACCGCCACCTTGTTTTCCAACTTTTTCATGTTTATTACGTATTTATTTAAAACTTAAGATTCAAAACACCCGGCACGCATCAGTTTTTGAAGTCCCTCGCTACGGCCAATAATTCATCAATCGTAGTGAAGCCGACAATTTTCTTTGAAAAAACTCCTCCGGGCTTGAAAAACAAAAGCGTGGGAGTGCCATTTATGGGATATGTCTGGTTCAAATCATGGCCCTCAGGGCTGTCGACATCTATGGCTACATTCAGAAATCCTGTGTTAAAAGCATCCCCCAGGACCTTTTTGACCAGGACTTCCTTCTCCATTTGTTTGCAAGTAGGGCACCAGGAAGCATGGGCAAATATGAACAAGGGCTTATTGGCTGATATGGCCTGTCCTTTTGCCACTTCCAACGAAAGAACCTTGAAATGGATGCCTTCCGGAGAATTTAGCATAGGCTTGGATTTGCTGGCGCAGGATAACAGGCCGAAAAATAGGGCTCCCGCAGATAAAAGGATCAACCAGCCGAAAGTGAATTTTTTCATATAAATACCAATTAACAGGAAGCAAATCAAACCGTTTTGAGTGTTTTGCGCTTTATTCCGAATACCGATAATACCTGAAATCGAAAAAGGTAGGTCAGGACGCTACAGCAAATAAAGACGGTCAGTGCGTAAAGGAAAAGGCTGTAATCACCATACCACTTGAGACCCAGGGTGCCATTCAGGTGGTAGTAGAGGGCGCCTGCCATCAGCCCCACGGCTAATCCTGCGCCCCAGCCCGTCGTCCGGGGGTAAAGGATGAGAATAGAAGCTACCAATTCCAGGACGCCAGTCCCGATGCGCCCCCAGGGTTCCATACCTATTTTGGTAAATAAGGCAACTGATTCCGGGGCGGCAGAGAATTTAAAGAAAAGCGTCTGAAGTAAAATGGCAGCTGCCACCAACCGAAGGGACCAAATAAGGATCACGGTGATCTTCATACATTTATTTTTTTGGAGTGAAGACTGATTGCTGTGAAGAGCGAACCCTTCACAGTAACAGTCGCGAAAACGATGCAAACCTTACAACAGCAACTGTCAATTTTTAAGATCCTTGGTCAATTCATCTACCCGCCGTTGCATTTCCTTTTTTTCTTCCGGGCTTAAGGTGCTGGGGGGCGTTCTTCCATACCCTTTCGCTGCCCGGCAAAAACCTGGTTCAAGACGGCGGAAAATTGCTGGAATTTGCGACAAACCTGGCAATAGTGAAGAGGTATCCTATGCTGCAGGTGTTCGGACAGCGTCAATTTCGATTCCTGTTTTTTGATGCTAAGGCGCTGAGCCTTTTGGCAATCATATACGATCTTTTTGAACAGGGCATATTTCGTGAGCTTCATAATGACCAGATTTTGGCGATACAGGTCCGGAGGAGCAGTTTCGTCCGGTGAAGAATGACCCAATAATTAGACAAGGAAATGTTAAATTTCTTACAACTGAAATCAGCATTTTCTCCCGTGACATATTTCAACAGGAAAACCTAAAAGAGATTGGTGGGTAATTTCGCTATACAACCTTCCAGGACCTTTTTGAGTTCCGATTGGTTGATGGCTGCGTCACTGTCCAGGCCGGAGATAGGCGGGAAAGCGGCTATTTTGTGATGCCCATATTCGCCGGGCGTGTGCAGGTCGAAAAAATGATCGCTAAATGAATTTTCGGTATTGTCCAGGTATTCGGACATCGGGATCTCCTTTTTACTTGCCCTGAAGTGGTCAATTATCTTATTATTCAATATCCGGACCAGCCAGGTCTTCTCGCTGCTGTCTCCCCGGAAACTTTCAGTGGCTTTGATCGCTGAGAGAAAGGTTTTCTGGATTAAATCGCGGGCCAGTTCTGCATCATTGAGTTTATAGCTGGCCAGTCGTAACTTGTAACGTAACACGTTACATTTGTGAATGATTGCCAGCATTCAACATAAGGGCCTAAAACTCCTATTGTTGCATGGCGCTGAAAAAGTAGAGGATTTAAACTATCCCGGTGCTGGCTTGCATCCTTTAAAAGGCGACTTGAAGGGATATTGGTCGGTAACTGACACAGGTGACTATAGGATCATTTTTGGATTTGAAAATGGGAATGCGCATCTCATAGATTACCTTGATTATCATTAAAATACTCACAAATGCTGCAACAAAAAATGCCACCTGCCCATCCGGGGGAAATTTTAAAGGAAATGTACCCCGATCCCCTGGGGATCAGCATAACCGCACTCGCCGACAATTTGGGCGTTGCCCCGGATCAATAAGACCTTTTAAAAATTACAATATGGAAGCAAGAAAAAATTTCAATACACCAAAGGCCCCCCGAATGAGCCAGGCCTTTCCACAAGCAGTCATAACCGAAAAATTTATCTTCCTATCCGGTACCCCTGGCTTAGACCTCCATTCCGGCCAGGTTGTTAGTGATAGCTTTGAAGATCAGACCAGGCAATGTTTTCACAACATCAAGCGGTTTTTGGAAGAGGCGGGCAGCAGCAACCCGCCCGCGCGAAGTACCCCCCAGGTAATGCCTTTTCCCGCAGGGATTTTGATTTCGGTAGAATGTATAGCGCTTTGCTAAAATAGGTCGTCAAAAATCATATGATCAAATACTCCACAACACCTTAACCAGGACAATCCTCCCCGGCAGCATATACGAACTCGCCGTAAACGTATTTGCCGACAGATAAAGCGCTTTATATGTCTTTACATTAAGAAAATTAGCGGCTTCCAGCTGCAAGTCGACCTTCCACTTCTTGATGTGGTATTTGGCCGAAGCGTCAGCAAAGAAATAGTTCAGATCAGGACTGCCCTGGCTGCGCGTAAAATAATGCTCGCCTGACAGCTTTAACTGCAGATCGGCTGAGGGGATATAATTAATTTCCGCCTGCTGCAACAACTGATCGATCCGGGCAGCCGATGCCTCTGCCGGTGAGTGGCTATTGGTTTGGGTCCCGGTGATGTGATAGCTGAAATTGAGCTGGTCGCTCAATTTTGTTGCCGCACCCAGGCTCACCGTTCCGACCGTCGTATTAAAGGGCAGGAAAGCGCCGTTTTGTACCTGTACCGAACGGTTATCCTGCCATTTGACCTCCCCGGAAAAGGTGGTACGTAAAGCAAAGGAATACTTACTGATCGTACCGTCCGCCGTCCAGGCGTCGGTGCTGTTGGGATACGGCAGCACCACCAGCTGCTGAAAGCTATTGGTGATGACGCCCGAAGCGATATTGTTGGCGCTGATGTGGTTGTACGATAGATTGATACTAAAGAAAAACAGCGTAAGCGCCTTGCGATAGTTAAACCCCGCCGCCGCCGACAGGTTTTGCCTTAGCGTCAGATCGGCGCTATTGGCATACAGGGTCCGGTAATCTTTCAAAATATATCCATGGTAAATATCTTCAATGCCCCCGGTCTCGTTACGGTAACTGTAAAGTAAGGTCACAAAGTTTTCAACACCGGTCTTGAATTTTACCCTCAATTGCGGATTAAAATACAGCCTGCCTAAACCCTTGTTTAGCGCATAGCCGGCATCCGAATAATCGATCTGCTGCAGGATCAGCGGCAAGGTCAGGTTTGCCTTGAGGTTGTCGCCGGGGATATCGTAAGCGGCTTCGGCATACAGCCTCTTCTTGCTCCAGGCCACATGGTTAGCTGCGCTGTCAAATACCTGGTTGACCGTATTGTTCGATTGCAGCACACTGAGGTTCGAGGCCAGCCCTTGTGATTGTATGCTGAACCCGGTCCTGAAGCTCTCCGTCCCGATAGCGCCCGGGATCTTGAGGGAAACATAATTATTTGTATACCAGGTGGGCACATTGACCTGCTGAACCAATTGGGCATATGGAGCGTCACTATTAAACAGCGGTGCGTTATAATCGGGACCTATCGTACGGCTTTCCGGTTCTGCCAGGTGGCTGATATAGGAATAGGCCTGGAGGAGATTGTTCGATCTTATCGATCGTATCCCGTTAAATTCATTGGAGAAACTGAGCAAATGATCCCTGAACACCTGGTTCACCATCGATCCGTTGCTGTTCAGCTGCGAATAATCGACCCAGCGGTTGTCGTCCAGCACCAGCGCATCATTCCCGTAGTATTTTTCTTTATTGACATTGCCGGTGAACTGCGCGTGTAACAGATCGGGATTAAACCTGTTATGCTGTGTTTCGGCATACCGAACGGTATCCCCGGGTAAGAAAATGCTGCTGCTCTGATTGTAATCCTGTTTTTCCGCATCATGCAGGTAATAGGCATTGACCCGAAGTTGCAATCCGCCTTTCAGGTTGACCAGGTTATTGAGGTTCAATAGGCCGGAGCGGTCAAAGAAATACCGGTCACGTGATAAAGCCGGGTCGTTTACTGTCCCCAGCGAAAGCACCGTTGCAGGCGGATCATTACCGACGCGCTGTTGATAATCGGAAATATTATGCGACATGACTTCCTGCTGCAGGTCCTCGCCGGTGTTATTCCCTTTTAAATAATTGATGGCCTTATATCGATCTTTCAGCATCAGGGCATTAAAGTCTGCATAATAATTACCCGGCAACCCCGCTCCCGCAGTTTCCTGACCCAGCAGCTGCATTTTTGCTTCTTTTTTAAAAGTCAGGTTTAGCGCCACATCATCGCTGGTCACTTTGTTTTGCAGCACCTTGATCGGTTGATGATTGTCGATCACCTGCACCTGGTCGACAACCCCTTGGGGGATGGTGTTCGTGGCAATCGTATACTTATCGTCGAGCAGGTTATCTCCACCCAGGTATACGCCGGAGACCGGCTTATTATTATAACTGATGGTTCCGTCCGCCGCGACCGCGATCCCCGGAAGCCTTTTGATCACATCTCCGATCACCCGGTCCTGAGCATTGCTGAAATCGGCTACCGCGTAGCTCAGCGTATCACCACTGGCGCGCAGCCTGGGCCGGCTGCTCCGGACAACAACCGACTGTAACGGACTGGCCGAAATGGCAAGCGTAAAATCAATTTCCGCGGGTAGGCCGGCAAGCGTCTTGTTTTGACTTTTAAAGCCTATGCAGCGCGCTTCCAGGTAAAAATCACCCGGACGCACGTTTGCGGGGAGGCGTAAAACATATCCGCCCTTGACATCGGTGGTTGTATAGGCCACGATGGCATCACTTATCCTGTTCCGGAGGTTGACGCTGGCATAAGGCACGGCACTGCCTGTACTGTCCTTGACCACACCTCTTATTTCCTGGGTAAACCCGGGTGACGAAAACAGGATCCCGGCCAGCAGCAGACCGGCAAAAAGGATGATCGGGTTCATTGCTTTATCGACAATCGTGTTCATGGCTTTGCTTTATCGACAATCGTGTTCATGGCTTTTCCGGCAATTCGATAGGATTGTTAATGACCGGTGACGGACCTGCCTTGATATCAATTTTCATCCTTGGCCCATTACCACCGGCCATACCGCCATTACCACCAGCCATACCGCCGGCCCGCGCCGCCATCATCGATTGTGCAAAAGCGTTGGGATCCTTTCTGAAAGCTTCCTGCAGTTTGGCAAATTCCTTGTCGGTGGTTTTGGTCGCATTGTCAGGGACTTTGATGATATAGGGGTCGTTGTTGCCGTCATCCATCCCCGGCAGGGGAGACGGCATACCGCCCTGCGGTGTCTGACCGGCAGGCTGATCATCGCTTTTGGCCGATACCACCGCCTTCTCAACACCGTCGAACGTGAACCGGACATCGGTTGTAGCATCATAAGCTTCGACGATCACACCGGGTAAGCCGTTCAATTCCCATGGGCCGATATGCAGTGGCAGATCGGGACAGAACCAGGCCGTATAATCTCTTCCTGAAAAATGACCCCTTGCTTTTTGACAATGCAGGCCGCCATACGTTGCCGTATCACCGGTGATCTGCCAATCAATGACGGGCAAGGCCCCGGTTACCAGGAAACTGCCGAACAGGGATTCTTTCCTCAGCATCTTCTTGTCGTTCGGGTATTGATAGTACTCGGTTCCGGAGCCGGAGATCTGCCGGTTGAACCGGACAGGACCCCCGGCGCTATTGGCGACCGCTTCCTGCATTTTCTTTTTATCCAGTGCCTCCGACAATTGCCTGTCATAACTTCGGTAAACTCCGGCATGTTTTCCGATCACCAAAACCATATTCTCCGTGTAGGGGTTCGCGCGGTTTGTCGTGTCCCGGACGTGTGAAAACTTGTAATGCACCAATACCTGCGCGGTATCGGATCGCTGCGCGACGGCGTCCATGGCTGACAGCATCAACCCCGCGCTTAATAAGATTAACCATTTCATAGTCAAAATATTTTTCAGCAATTTTATGCGATCGATCTCCCCCTGCAAAAGCATTGTTATAAACCGGCTTTACCGCCCGGTGAATGACGGAATTTTGTTATCCGGGGGGACATCCCAAAAATCGCCTGTTTGCTCCGCGGGAGGACTAGTTCATAACAATCCTTCGCGCTAAGCCGTTACATCTCTTATCTTCGCTATCATGTACCGCAGCCGGGCCAAATATGTCATCGAGATCATTATCCATGCCTTGTTTTGGATAGGGGTATATTATGCATTGAAGGCGCTTACGGCTTCTTCTTATAGCATGGTGATCGATAGCATGGCGATCGATCATGGTAATAGGTCCATGCAACGCATGGACATGCGGCTGTTCTTCCCTTATTCAGGAATAGTGCTCGGGTCTTTGATGCTGTTGTTCTACAGCAATACGTTTTGGCTCTTCAAAAAGGCGATCCGGTATAAAAGCGATTTTCTGCGGGTGGCGGTCATTAGCGGCTGGTTTGTGCTGCTCTTTGCCGCGAACTACCAGCTGATCCGCATGCTGATCGGCCCACCCGGGAGTATCCGCTACTCTCAAAACACGGCCTTTCTCGTACATCGGTCTGATACAGCCATATCTGGACACCCGCAAACCAAGGTCTTTTTTAAATCCCGGTCTGACACCGCCTTCCTCGAACAGCGGTCTGAGACAGCCTTGCCCGGACACCCGCCCCCGGCACCTTTCGGCGAATCTCCCGCAGATAACTGGTTGCACATGCAACTGGTCATAGCCCTTGTTTTTCTTTCTGTACTGGCGATTGCTGCGGCTAATTTTTTCATCAAGGAATGGATACAAAACGATCTGACACGCAGCCAGTCGCAAGCGCAGCACTTCCATACCGAGATCCGGCTCCTGCGCTCGCAGGTCAACCCGCATTTCCTTTTCAATACATTGAATAACCTGTTCTCGATGGCCCAAAAGAAAGGCCATGAGGAACTGGCCGACAGCATCTCAAAATTGTCGGGCATGATGCGCTATATGATCTATGAAAGCAATACGGAGACGGTCCCCCTCCTGCGGGAGATCATATACCTGAAAGATTGCATCGCGCTCAACAAACTTCGTTATGCCGATAGTGAGGTTTCAGTGACCTTCAGCCATCCGCCACCGGCCGCGATCGCAGACGTACAAGTTGCTCCAATGCTGTTCATTCCTTTCCTGGAGAATGCCTTCAAGCACGGTATGTCCATCGGGCATCATTCCAACATTACAGTGGCCATCTCGGTTTACCAGAAAAAACTGATCTTTACCTGTGAGAACACCGATCACAGCACAGTAAAAAAGCTGGAAGAAGAGAAAGGCGGCATCGGCCTCGAAAATGTACGACGCCGGCTGGAATTGCTCTATCCCGGCAGACATCTTCTGAGGGCCGGGCCAGTAGCCGGAAAATATACCGTAAACCTTCAAATTGAATTGGCTTGATAACTTGTATAGCCGTTGATGATGAGCCCATGGCGCTCGAGGTGATCGAACGTTATTGCGCAAAGAGCGATTTGGTGGAATTGAAAGCCGTTTTCCGGGAGCCGGTCAAGGCCATCGAATGGCTTGGCCGTGAGAAAATCGACCTGGTTTTCCTGGATATCAATATGCCCGATCTCAGCGGGATGCAGCTCGTACAAACTCTGTTACCGCGACCCATGATCATCTTTACTACAGCCTATAGCCATTATGCCGCGGAAAGCTACAACCTGAACGCGACAGATTATCTGGTAAAACCGATCACCTTCGAACGTTTTCTCGCAGCGGTTAACAAGGCGATCATGGCGCTTCCCGCTAAGCACCACCTGGCCGGGAAAGACGACGACTCAAGCATCTTTATCAAAAGCGGGCCCCAAACCTACCAGGTGAAGG
>Ga0206963_10295_pt1 | contig 13674 bp, 12 predicted proteins | sample Alteio_BWOrgHeat_28_FD_152958 | JGI IMG/M metagenome (GOLD analysis project Ga0206963, IMG submission 152958) | Enriched cells from forest soil in Barre Woods Harvard Forest LTER site, Petersham, Massachusetts, United States -... | ecosystem: Environmental > Terrestrial > Soil > Temperate forest >... | reverse complement strand
GACCTAGGTAGCGCCCTCTGCCTTTTTCTGCTAAAAAATCTGTTATGACAAAACTCTACGACCGCGGTGCGTTCGAGATAGCTAGCGACGTCACTTATCTGAACTGCGCCTATATGTCCCCCCTTCTGAAGGAAGTGCGTGAGGCTTGTGAGGGTGGTCTGGAGGTCCGTTCCCGACCTTGGGAAATTAAATCTGAGAAATTTATCGAGGACGTGGAACGAGTGCGGGCGCTATTTGCGCAGCTTATTAATGGCGATTCGGACGGGGTGGCGCTAATTCCGGCCGTCAGTTACGGGATGAGCCTTGCCGCTTCCAACCTTTCGATTAAGGCGGGTCAAAAGATTTTAGTGATGGAAGGCCAGTTTCCTTCGAACTACTTGATCTGGCGAGAGCTGGCAAAGACCCGATCCGCCGAGGTCGAGGTCGTTCCTTTTCCAAAAGGGCACCAGTGGACCAACGCCTTTCTGGAACGCCTGGATGAGAGAACGGCGATTGTGGCCTTAGAGCCCTGCCATTGGACCAACGGCAGCCTGATAGATCTTAAGAAAGTAGGGGACAAGGCCAGATCTCTGGGCGCTGCCTTCGTGATCGATGCGAGTCAAGCCGCTGGGGCGTTGGCGCTCGATGTGAAGGAGCTCCAGCCCGATTTCTTGGTGACGGTGGGGTACAAGTGGCTCTTAGGTCCGTTCGGCTTAGCATTGCTCTACGCTCATCCAAAACGCCGTGAAGGAATGCCTCTGGAGTTCAATTGGATGAACCGAAAGGGAAGCGAAGACTTTACCAAACTTTGTGACTATCGAACCGAATACCGAGACGGCGCTCGCCGATATGACGTAGGGGAGCGGAGCAACTTCCTCTTGGTGCCGATGCTCATCGCTGCCCTTAAGAAGGTATTAAGCTGGGGCGTAAACAATATCCAAAGTAGCGTCGGTGAATTGACTAGTCTGATCGCCCAGGAGGCTATCCGTCACGACATCGAACCCATCCCGCCGGGATGTCATGCGTCTCACCTTATAGGCCTGCAATTGAAAGGTCGCGATGTGAACGCCGTAGCGGCAAAGTTGGCTCAAGAGAAAATTTTCGTCAGCGCCAGGGGCTCTTCGATCCGAGTCGCTCCGCACATTTATAACAATGCGCAAGACGTGCAGCGATTGTTTGAGGTGATCGGGTCAATGGGTAATGGATAGATCGCGCGTGTACAGGACCTTCTTGGACGGCCCGAACGCCGTGACGGTGAGGGTTAGTGGGACGACTCCTTTGGGCTTTACGATGAGGTAATTAAAGACTCCGGCCGTGCCCTCTATTTTTCTCGGGTTCGGTGTCTCTTTCCAAGTATCAGCCGAGGGCTTGGCGTGGATGGCGCTGGTCGTGAGTTCATAGGTCGTATAGCCCACATCGGCCGGGGTCAGCTGCATGAGTTCGGTGAGGTGACGGTTTCCTGAGACGAAGACTGCCGGAGCTTTTAATTGGCGAATTCGCTTTAAGAGTTTCTTAAAGCTCTGTGGGTGTTTTCCTTCGAACGACTCGAAGCTGTGGTAACCCCCAAAATATTGATCGCCTTCGACCAACCACACCGGGCCCTTCGAGTTTTTTAGCCGCTTAAATATCCAAGCCTCTTGCTCGGCCCCCCAGTGGGTGGGTGATTTGGTATCTGACGATGAAGAACGGAAAAATCGGTTGTCGGCTAGGACGAACTGCTGCCCAAAGGCGCGAAAATAACTTGAGATGCCCGGACCGCGCTCAAAGAAGCCCGGAATCGGCTCCTGAGGGAAAAAAGCGACAAAAGTGTCCTTAGCCTCTTTTTTGTAGATGTGATTTCGATTTCCTTCCGTCCCGCCAAAATCGCGATCGTCCCAGGTGGCAAAGACCGGAACGAGGTCGGGAGATTTATACAATTGCAGAGAATTTCTGGTTTCGATGTACCGATTCCAGAGGGTGGGGGGATCCGCCAATTTGCCAGAGGTGAGTTTGGAGTCTCCGTAGACGTTGTCACCGATAAGAAAAATAAGGTCCGGTTTGGCCGAAAGCAGATCGTTCCACATGCCTGCCTGTTCTTTATCAAAGGAATCATCCATCCCGGCCGCAATGGCCAAGGTAGGCTCGGTTTTACGCGTGTCCAGGGTTTTGAGATGGCGGAGATCGATAAGCTCTCCCGTCGGCAGAGCCACTTGGAGCCAGTAGTCCACCGACTTATCCAGTTCCTTAAAGCGCAACTGAGTCACACGCCATTCAATGCCCGGATAGACATGATCTCGCACTTCATATGGGGTGATGATCTTGTTTTTCGAACTGTCCCAGAGGGTTACCGCTAGCTTGTCACGTTTGGCATAAAGTAACGAGAGCTGCGTCGTGGTGTCGTTTGTCACTCCCTGCAGAATTGAGATCCGCTTGGGAAATTCCAGCGCCTTCAGTTGGTCGAACTTACAGTCCGTTGCCGTCTGGCAGACTTTGGGAGCGGTCGTGGTAGTTGTCGTTTGATGAGCGCAGGAAGACAGAAAGATAGATGTGATAACTAGAAGAAGTTTCATTGAGGTAGATTAATACGGCATGGTGCGTGAAATCTAGCTTTCTCTCTGTCCGGTTCTTTTGGTGAGTAAGACGCGCGCCGTCAAGTCTGGGCGTTGCCATCGGGAAAGTGGCTGGTATCGTGGCTTCATTGGGAGGGGAAGAATGCGCGGGCTTTTGTTCGGGATTTTGTTCGGAATGTTTATTTGTGCGGTCGGAGCGATCGCTGCGAACGAAAATCCCCCTTACCTTTCGGTAGTGAATGGGACGCTAGTGGAGAGTCTCTCTCTGGAGGATTCCTTTCAGTTGCATCCGGGGACAATAAGCGACTGCACCAAATCGGACACTGCTGATTGGACGCTCTATCTTTGTAAAGTCACCGGAGCGGTGGCCGAGGTGGCAGCTAATAAAATGCTATATCGATTTGATAGCCTTCGCGTGCTCGTTACGGTCTCAAACGGGGCTCCCGTGACCGACTACACTTTCACCGGAGAGTGGAGTAATGGAAAAGCCAATGCTTTGACTTCGAAAACACGCCTTGAGCTCTATTACTATAATTCAACTCCCAGCGTGATCCGCGGAACGCTCTCGTTGCTGGATCTGGGGATAGAGGCGAAGATTCAGGCAAAACAGTGAACTGATTTCCGAAATGACAGGGGACTCCGAACTACCGTAACCGGTAATTGCGAAACTCGCCAATACGATAGGGAACCACCGACTCCCACAAAAAGGTGATGGCGTTCTTAATCTCATTTTTATCCCATCGTCTCGGGCACTGAGACGGATCAAACGCTTGAGATTGATTTTGGATTCTTTCGCGCATTACCGCCGGATGTGAGGCGCGGAAGCGCTGGAGTCCTACGTGACGCCGCAGCTCAAAAGAAGATTCACCGGAATCTGGGGTCTCTCCCCACCATTGAGACATCTCTCCCTCTTTGGTTTTCATAGAATCGGGAGATCTGACATAGCCATAGTGGAAAACCCGTGCCTTCGACGGCACTACCAGTAATTTTCTTTCTCCGATGCGAAAGCCTTGGGCATCCCGATACGCCTCGATAGCCCGCCCGTTTTTGAAAGCACGCACCTCTCGGCGATACCAATTGCGGCCGGTGATTCGATAATCATAATTTCCGTAAAAGTGCAGGTAGTCGAATAGAATGCCGTCGATCTCAGGTTCAGCATCGGCGCGGTTCATCGCCTCTCTAATACGCACCCAATCGGATTCGTGAATAGCTTCATCCGCTTGCAAATAGAGGCACCAACGACCGCGGCACTGCTTGAGGGCAGCGTCCGTTTGCGCCTTCAATTGCCAGCCGCCTTTTTGATTTTTCTTTTCCCAGACTGACGTGATGAGCTGTATTTTTTCGGGATAGTCCTTTTTCAGGCTTTGGCAGATTTCCCAGGTGTCATCCGAGGAGTCGCCACAATTGATAACAAATTCGTCACAGAGGGGAAGTACGGAAAGAACCGATTCGCGAAATGGGTAGTCGAGCTTTCTCGCATTGCGAACTATCGTGAAGCCGCTGATTGAAAAGCGATCTTCCATTCTTCCTCACACATTAAATCGAAATTCCAGAACATCCCCGCTCTGGACAACGTATTCTTTGCCTTCAAGACGGTAGAGTCCCGCCTCCTTCACTTTGGCCTCTCCCCCAAGGCGGAGAAGATCATCGCTCTTCATACACTCGGCACAGATAAAACCTTTTTCGAAATCGGTGTGAATGACGCCCGCCGCTTGGGGCGCCTTCATGCCTTTGTGAATCTCCCAGGCATGAACCTCTTTAACCCCCGCAGTATAATAGACCATCAAACCGAGCAGATCGAAAGCCGCCCGGATGAGGCGATTGAGTCCCGGCTCTTCGACACCGAGGCCCGCCAAGTATTCTCCGCGCTCTTCTTCGGGAAGGGTGGCTATTTCTGCCTCTAGCGAGCAGTCGATGGTGATGTGGTGCGCGCCCTCCTTTTCCGCAATGCCCTGGACAATTTGAACGAGATGCTGTTCCTCTTTCTTTCCACTAGAATTGGATACGTAGAGGATGGGTTTCTGAGTCAAAAGGAAAAGACCGTTTAATCTTTCCTTGTCCGCCGGGTCGATGACAAACGTACGGGCTGGTTTCCCTGCATCCATATGCGCTCTGAGCGCTTCAAAAAGCTCGGTATTTTTCTTTCCCTCTTTGTCGCCAGTCTTGGCAGCTCGGCGCTCACGATCCATCCTTTTTTCCATGCTCTGGAGGTCGGCTAGAAGTAATTCGGTATTGATCACCTCCACGTCTCGCGCCGGGTCCACCGAGCCATCCACGTGAATGATGTCGTCATTGTGGAAACAGCGAACGAGGTGAATGATGGCATCCACTTCTCGGATGTGGTGAAGGAATTGGTTTCCCAGACCTTCGCCTTTACTCGCCCCCTTTACGATTCCAGCGATGTCGACGATTTGGGTGGTGGCGGGAACGATCTTTTGGGCCTTTACTACATCGCTCAGCGCTTTAAGCTTGGGGTCAGGGACACTCACGACTCCCACGTTCGGTTCTATGGTGCAAAAAGGGTAGTTCGCCGCCTCGGCCTTCGCACTTCCCAGGGCGTTAAATAGTGTCGATTTTCCTACGTTCGGAAGCCCTACAATGCCGCATTTTAGACTCATGATTTCTCTTCTTTCCGATTAAAAAGGTCCATGGCCTTGGCCATGCCTTCCTTCAATACCATTTCTACGGCGTCCGCCGCTAAGATTGCGCCGGCGGCGATGATATCTTTGCTGACTGCCGGAATTTTTGACAGAAGGTAGTCTGCCGAGTCCATTTCGGCCATTCGCCCAACGCCGATGCGAACCCGTGGAAACGCTTCGGTTCCAAGCTGCTCAATAATAGATTTCAAGCCGTTATGGCCTCCGGCCCCGCCAGTGGTTCTTAGGCGCAATTTCCCAGGGGGCAGATCCAGGTCATCACTCACGACCAGGATATCTTTCGATTCCAGCTTGTAGAAGTGAGCCACATCGCGAACCGCATTCCCCGAAAGGTTCATAAACGTCTGAGGTTTCAGCAGTATGGCCTTTCGCGGGAACGCCTCCACCCGACAGGACAAAGCCTGGCCGTCCTTTCGGAAATCGACACGGTGGCGAGTCGCCAGCAAATTTAGGACATCGAATCCAAGATTATGCGGCGTATGCTCGTATTTCTTGCCCGGATTGCCCAATCCTACAATGAGAACCAAGGAATCTAAGGGCATGAGGACTCCGGTGTTTTACTACCAAGAAGAGACCGCTACTTCTTTTTCTCTTTTTCTTTATCGTCCTTTTTACCTTCAGAGCCTGCGGCAGGAGCTGCACCCTCTTCGCCATCTTTCTTCTTCTCAGTGATGACTTCAGGTTCGGCCGCGGGAGTGAGAGACGCGACGGCCTCTTCTTCCTTCGTCGGAGGTACCAGAGTTACCAGAGTCTGCTGTGCGGAACTGGCCAACTCAACGCCCTCCGGAAGGACCACCGCATCGACGTGTATGGAATCTCCGATCGTCAAAGCGGAAACATCGACATCGATATGCTTGGGAATCTGAGTCGGTAAGCATCGGACGGAAATGGTACGTTCGACGACGTTTAACACGCCCCCGTCCGCAACACCGATCGCTTTTCCAACGAGATTGATGGCAACGGTGACTTGAATCTTGGCCGTGACGTCGATCTCCAGAAGATCGACATGGATAAGGTTACGCTTTACCGGATCGACTTGATAGTCCTTAACGATAGCGTGTCGCCCTTCAACTCCGGCACCCACCAGGTTTAGTACCTTATTTCTTCCGCCCTCCTGCATAAGGAGCTTGTGAATGAGTCTCGGTTCGAGAACGAGATTGGTGTTTCCATGGCCTAAGCCATAGAGAACCGCCGGGAGCTTTCCGGCCCTGCGAATCTTTCGCGCGGCACCCTTACCTTTTTGATCCCTATTTTCGACCGTGAGACTGAGTTGTTCCATAATTCACCTTAATCAAATAATGAGCTTACCGAAGATTGTTTATAGATGCGACGGATGGCTTCCGCAAGGATGGGAGCGACAGTGAGGCATTTCACCTTATTGAGTTTGGCCATCTCGGGCGAGAGGGGGATGGTGTCGGTACAAATCACTTCCCTGATCTCGCTATCCCGAATTCTTTCAAAAGCAGAACCTGAAAATACTCCGTGAGTACATGCCGCACTGACTGACTCAGCCCCGTGCTCCTTGAGCACGTGAATCGCCTGGATGAGCGTGCCGGCCGTGTCGACCATATCATCTACGATGATCGCGTGCTTGCCTTCCACGTCTCCGATGACATTCATCGCCTGGGCTTCGTTGGGCCGGATGCGGCGTTTGTCGATAATGGCGAGTCCCACGTCGAGTCGTTTAGCATAGGCCCTGGCGCGCTCGACGCCTCCGGCGTCGGGAGAGACTACGATGAGTTTATCCATCGGATAGTTCTGCCGAATGTGCTGGAGGATGACAGGCTTAGCATACAAATGATCAAAAGGAATATTGAAGAAGCCTTGGATCTGTCCGGCGTGGAGATCCATCGAAACCACCCGGGACACTCCTGCCGCTGTCAGCAAATCAGCCACTAGTTTGGCGGTGATGGGCACCCGCGACTGGACTTTTCGGTCTTGCCGTCCGTAACCATAGTAGGGAAGTACTGCCGTGATCGAATTGGTGGAAGAACGTTTCAGTGCATCCGTCATGATCAGCAATTCCATCAAGGTATCGTTGACCGGATGGCATGTGGGCTGGATGACAAACGTGTCGGTGCCTCTCACGCTCTCTTGGATCTCTACAAAAATTTCTCCGTCCGAAAAACGACGTACGTCTGCCCGACACAAGTCGATACCCAAGTCATCGGCGATGGCTTTCGACAAGGCTACGTTTGCGGTGCAAGAAAAGATTTTAAAATCTTGACCTTCCGGATTCATAAGGTCCCAGATGCTATGCAAAACTCGTCGTAAATACAACGCTTTTTATTATAAGCAGCTGTGTGGGGGAGAAGGGTTGAGGGCCCTTACTGGCCGTTCGTTGGGGCAGCGTCCTTCTTAGTCGACCCGGCTAGATTGCGATTGTGGCGAGTGATGCCAGTTGGCGGCTGGCTGGGCGGGGCCGACATACCGGCAAGGCTTCGGTTGGCTATTTTTTTTGCAAATAATTCTGCTGGTTTGCCGTCCGGCCAGTATAGGGGAATCTCAAGTTTCCCTTGAAGTTCGGCCTTTTCCCCGCTGAAGGGGGTGGCCAATTCATTGTTAAATTCCAGCCGCACGGTTTGGGTCCGGAATTTGATGATGGTGCCGGCGTTATCGGTCTGGATGGGGCGAAAGGTCTCTAGGGGGGTCAGGATGATGGTTCCACTTTGTGCAAAATAGGTGCTTTTAAGCTTCTGTTCATCGACCTGCTCTCGCGGGGTCGAAGGCGAAGTGACTAACATCAGACCAAGATTCAGGATGTCGCTTGAGGCCGCGGTTCGCAGTTTGGTGTTAAAAATCTGGGGGTGGGAGGGGATCTTCTTAGTAATGAGGCTAATTCCCCCGAATTCGGGGACCTGTTCTTGGAGTTTGGAGGTCATCGTTCCCAAGACGATTTGGATAATATGGGTGTTTTGAAATTCCTTCTGAAAAGCCTCCGGCAGCGCCGAAGAGTGAAACACAATCCCTAGTCCATAATGTCCCGACTGAGCCCCCAGCTCGATCAGTTCCACTTTCGCGCCTTGTCGGTAGACCAAAGTTCCCGTTCCCGGGTGGACTTCACCGGCGAAAAGGTCGATGGTCTCAGGGGGTCCGTCTTTCAAGCCGGCGGTGCCAAGCAGGGGGGAGACATAAAAAGCGCAGACGATTATTGCTAGAATGGCTAGGAGTATAAAACTGGATATATGGGTTTTAGGATTCAACGAGTTCCTGCCAGATTCGGTCAAAGTCCTCGGGAGTATTTTCCATAGTCCACAAAGGCGGCTTCCCATCACGATAGATCACCACGGTGCAGCCGACGGGATTGCAGTGTCCTAAGCATCCCGTTCGAGTGGCTTTGTGGGTTTGGTAGAGTCCTTCCTCTTTCAGTTTACTCTTTAACTTGCTGAAAAACTCGTGACCTCCCACTGCGTTGCAGCATGCTTTACCTTCATCGCGATCGTTGGTGCAGATAAAGGCGTGAGATTTGACCGGTTTGTTTTCAATGCGTTTCATCAGACCCTTTCTATTTTACCCTTGTGAAAGAGGTAGTCCACATACCGATTAGTCAGTTTTTCCGACAGGCTATTCATCTTTAGCCGTTCGTTGAGATTCTTAAAGTCCACGCAGTCCATGTGCTGGTCTTGGTTAAAGCAAGAGAAGATGAAGCTCTCTTCTTTAGTAACCGGGTCGACATGTCGTTGCAGACACTGTGCACAAACCTCTTTCATCATGCACTGCATGGCGGAGTTGATGGAGGCAATGCCGACGTGGTCCTTTTTCAAGTAAGGTTGGAGTACTCCATGGCGAGATTCAGTTACGGCCGCCATCATTCGATCGGAGCCGATGGCGATTATGTGATCCATTTTATCTAAGCCAAACATCGGTTTGGCCTGCAGAGTGCCCTTGGCGTAGGACAGCATCGCCTGGACGATATTTCCGGTGAACGCCAGATCCTGAGGGCGTCTGGCCGGAATGGTGCCCGAGTCTACCGCCCAAACCACTTGGTCAGTCACTGCCTCGATGTCGTCTTGTTTAAAAATATCCTGTGGTTTTTTATAGCCGGCAAAATAGAGCACTTTGCTTCCGTTGGCGCGAAGTGCCTTGGCGATCGAAAGTAGTACCGCGTTGCCTAAGCCACCACCCACGAGCAGAACGGTTTGATTGGCGGGCACGTCGCTTGGCGTCCCTGTCGGCCCCATCACAACGACCGGATCTCCGGGGCGGAGCATGGCGCAGAGGCGGGAACTTGCTCCCATCTCAAGAACGATCATACTCAATAAATCATTTTCCTTATCGACCCAAGCCCCGGTGAGAGCGACTCCTTCAAGTTGAAGTCGACTGTTTTCAATGGAGTGCGCGGAGGTCTCATAATTTTGCAATCGGTAGAACTGACCCGGTTCAAATTTGTTGGAGGCATAGTGAGCTTTGACGATGACCTCGACAATCGTCGGCGTCAGACGTACGACTTTAACAATTCGTGGAATTAAGGCTTCGTCGAGATGCTTGGTCAGCCTCTCGAATTTTGAGAAGTCGGCTCCCACTCCTTTTTCGGCCAATAAAATATCGTCCCAAAAAAGCTTGGCGACGTGCGGAGCCCCCTTTTTGGAAGAGGCCATCGCTTTGACAACGTTTCCGGCGAAGTCAGGGTGATTGTCACCATAAAAAGTGACGAAACGATCCGCCTTTTCATAGGAGAGAAAGAAGGCTTCACGAGATTTACCGGGGACTTCGACTAGGTTCCATTTACCCTCGGCATTTTTTTCGGCCTGGTATTTCCGAAAGAAGTATTTCTTGTCATCGAGTTTGAAGGTTCCGGGAAACTCTCTCTCGTAGATCGTATTTGGACTTGTGCCCGCTGCGACACACACCGATTTTGCGGGCAATGAGATCTCGCTTCCGTCATTTCTCTTAAATTTCAGAGAGTCGACACTTCCAAAGCTATCTCGTACCGCCTCAATCGGATTTAGGTTTTCAATGAAGGTGATTCCTTCTTCCAGAGCCTTGATCACTTCCTCATGGTTGAGTCGGTAGGCCGGAGAATCGGACAGTCGCTTACGATAGGCGATCGAGACCCCACCCCAGCCGCGACAAAGAGAAATGAAATCCGGCTTGCGCTTCTCTTTCTCGGCTTTCGCGCGCTCTTCGCGAACTGATTTACCGTGTTCGATGAAGGTCTTTAAAATGCCTTTTTCTTCCTCATCGCACATTCCCCAAACACTCGTTTCATCAAACTCACGACAGAGCAGTTCGAAGCGTTCCAGCGCCTTTTCCACTTGGAGCGGGTAGTAAGCCAATAGTTCGGTTGCCGTATCAATCGCCGTTAAACCGCCCCCGATAACTAGCGCAGGAAGTCGGACTTGAAGATTGGCAAGGGACGGGCGCTTGAAAGCTCCCGTGAGTTGCAATGCCATTAAGAAATCGCTGGCTTTTCTGATTCCACGAATCAGGTTGTTCTTCATGTTAATGACGGTAGGTCGGCCGGCGCCGGTCGCTATAGCTACGTGTTTGAAACCTAGGGCCCAAGCATCGTCTAAGGTTAAGGTTCCCCCGAAACGAACCCCTCCATAGACCTTGAGGTTTTTTCGACGCAATAGCGTTAAGTAGATGACGGCTAAGAAATTCTTATCCCAGCGAACGGTGATGCCGTATTCCGAGACGCCGCCAAACCCCATTAGGATTCGTTCATCGAGCTCTTTTTTGAGCTCCGAAAAATGTTGGATGGGTTTGGGAAAGGGCTTCCCACGTCCGGTCAGATTGGCATCGACTGGTTCTAGTTTTAAGCCGTCGATTCCAACCACACCAAATCCGTCATTGGCCAGATAGTGAGCCAGAGTGTAGCCCGCCGGGCCTAAGCCCACTACCAATACGTCGTTGCCGTTATAAGGTAGGGCATAGGGTCTGCGTTTATTAATGGGGTTAAATCGGGTGAGCAGGCTATAGATCTCAAATCCATACGGCAGATTGAGAACGTCCGTGAGCACTCCGGTCTCGTTTTGAGGGATGTTTACCGGGTCTTGCTTTTGAAAGATGCAGCCTTTCATGCAATCGTTGCAGATGCGGTGGCCGGTGCCGGGACACATCGGATTGTCTAACATGACCATCGCCAGAGCCGCGATCACTTCCCCCTGTTTGCGAAGCCAGTGCATTTCTGAGATTTTTTCGTCTAGAGGACATCCTTCTAGTTCGATGCCCAGAGGGTTCTTCTTGAATCCCCCGGTCTTTTCCACAAAACCTTTGGCGCAAGAGTCTTTTTCGCGTTGGTGGCAATAGATACAGTAGTCGATCTCACGCAAGACTTGTTTGGTATCCATGCGAGGATCGGTAAGTTTAAAGCCTTCACGATGTCGCAGATGGTGAGATGGGCCCACCAGCTTTTCCGGTATCTTGGGATCCGGAAATTCCGTGGGAACTAATTTTTCGTATTCGATCTTATTGGGGCGGACAAAAGAGACCCAATCGCGAATCGCGGCACGGCGGATTGGGTCAACCCAGGTCTGCGCGCTCCAGTCTTCGAAGAGCTGTAATGTGACCTGAAGTTTCTCCGTTACCGTGGCAGCAGGAATATGTGAAGAAAGATTTTGAATTCGCTGGCCGTCGGAGGGGTTTAGCGTTCCGCCCTTCAGCTTCTTTTCACAATCCACCAGAAAGACTACGACTTCCGCCACCTGCTGCTCAAACTCCACTTTTCCCGTGGGCGGCTCGTGCGACAAAATTCTCTTAACCCCTTCGTCGAGCTCTTTGTATTTGGCAGCGTCGACCGGACTTTCGGCGAGACGTTTAAAGACCCGAATGTTTAAGAAGTCCTTCTTGAAACGAAACACCGGCTGAAGTTCCAACGTGTCGTTTTTAAGCTTAGCGGTATACGTGGTGATGTTAAAAAGCTTCGCCAGAAAATCCCCTAGAATTTTGGCGGTGTCTATTAGGACTTCCGACTCTTGCGGGTCGGTTAGTTTCTTGGTCCCCAGCGTTTCAAATCTTTCAGCCAGAGTAGGAGTGGAAACTTGGGCAAATTTCCAAAATTCCGAATGCAGCTCCCTCAATTTCCCTACATTATATAGGTCGGAAAACTGAAATCCTGTGATGCCAAGGGGTAGATCTTTTTGTTCGCTCATGTGTGGGGATTTTCCTCTAACCGTTACCGTCCAAAAATAGCGTCATTACCGCGCCTTATCAACTTTTTCTTCGATTATGAAAATGCGCTGGGATAGTGGCTTTTGGAAGCCTCTGTCAAACGATGCATCGAGTTAAACTGACTATTCTGTGAGCGCGGAAAGGTCCTTTAGATGAATTCTATCAGTCTTAAGGGGCTTTTCAGGCTGTCGGTATGGGGCATTAAATTTGCTTCATATCCACTAACACAATCAAGGGGTCTCACTAATGAAAAGCTGGATCGTCGCATTTTTGGCCTGCATCTTCCTGATGGCACCAGAGCCAGTCATGGCCGCACCGGCGTGTAAGGCGGTCTCTTCCACACTGACATCGCAAAGTCATGCACCTGGTTATGGTGCGCCCAACAAAGCGTCGTGAGATTTTCCAACGCATGCGTCCCGCCTTCGGATAGCTATGTTTTGGGTGGGGGCTTACGGCCTTTTGGTGGAGGGGCGCAAGGAAGGACAAGTCGCGCGACCGGTGCGTGCGGTCGTGGCTGTTATTTATCTTTGAGTTTGTTGCCGGCTTTTTTGATCTGTTCGGCGGCCTTCTCGGCGCTAGAGGCAAGGGTTTCGTAACCTTTGGAAGCGATGCGGGCGCCTTTCGCGACGATATCTAGGCCTTTCGCAGTGACGTTGGCACTTTGCGAGATGTTTTGTTTGCTGAGAGATTCGGTGGCTCTATTGATCACTGATTTGGAACCCTCAATACCTACTCCGACCGCCTGTTTAATGGTTCCGACGGTCTTGACGGCCTCTTTGCCCATTTGGGTGGCTTTATCTTTGATTTCGCCGACGTTCTTAAAAAGCTTGGGAATCGATTCTTTTTTCATACAAAAAGCCTCTCTAACCTGCGATGAGATTCACTCCGGCCGGGCGAATGACATCTAGTAAATGTTGAAATCCTTGCATGACGCGGCGGACGACCTCTTGGGACCTAATCTGTGTCGGTTTTCGACCACCCTCTTTGGCGATCGCGGTCTCGGTCTTCCTAATACGTCCTTCGGCATCATATTCGACGCGAATGGTTCCAATTTTTTTGTCTGCAATAAGAATTGGTTTGCCTTGGTCACCGTATTTAAATGAGATCTGCTGACCTACTGGGTCATTCATTTCGGTAATACGACCGAGCTTGTCGTACTTCAGGGCTACCTTCTCGTTGCGGGAGTTGCTTCCCTTTATCAGGTTTCCGCGACCGTCGTAGTCGTATTCAGAGACCACGCCGTTCTGTTTCACTTTAGTCACTTTTTTCCAACGAGGGTCGTATTCAAGTCGGATGTCTTCTTTCGGGCCGACCCGTTCTGCCAACAATCCATTTTCATAATACTTGAAGTTGGTGACTTCCCCATTCTTGGTTAT
>Ga0206963_10294_pt1 | contig 13752 bp, 6 predicted proteins | sample Alteio_BWOrgHeat_28_FD_152958 | JGI IMG/M metagenome (GOLD analysis project Ga0206963, IMG submission 152958) | Enriched cells from forest soil in Barre Woods Harvard Forest LTER site, Petersham, Massachusetts, United States -... | ecosystem: Environmental > Terrestrial > Soil > Temperate forest >... | reverse complement strand
GGAAGCCGACTATCATATTGTTCGCAGTCCAAAAAGTTATAATTCGCAGACGGGCGTGCCGCTGAGTGTCTGGCAGCTGCAGCCCGCCCATGAGCTGGCCATCTTTGAAGCCGGGATTTCCCGCCGCGCCGAGATGCGCCGGCTGGAGGCGATGATCCGGCCGACGATCGGGATTTTTACGAATTTGGGCGAGGCGCATAGCGAAGGGTTCGAGAGCCGGGCGGAAAAGGCGGCGGAGAAGCTGCAGCTTTTTGCGGGGGCGGAAGTGCTGGTCTATTGCGCCGACCAGCCGGAGACGGTGCGGGCGATCGCCACATTTGCGGGATCTGGTGCAGGCCCAAAACTCTTCTCCTGGGGCCACGGCCAGGACGTTACCGTAAGAATAGATAGCATTGAAAAAAAGAATGGATGGACGACGATCGGCGGGCCGGAACTTTCTTTTTCCATCCCCTTCACGGACGATGCTTCCATTGAGAATGTGATGCATTGTGTTGGCGTGCTGCGCTGGCTCCGGCGGCCGGTGGAGGAGATCCGGCTCCGGTTGCAGCAGCTGGCGCCGATTGCGATGCGGCTGGAGCTGAAAAGCGGCATCAATCATTGTTCCATCATCAACGACAGCTATAGCGCCGATCTGAGCTCGCTGGCCATTGCGCTGGATTTCCTGTCGCAGCAGCAACAGCATTCCCGGCGCAGCGTCATCCTGTCGGATATCCTGGAAAGCGGCCGTCCCGGGGATGAACTGTATGCGGAAGTGGGGCGCGCGTTGGAGCAGAAAAAAGTCGACAGGTTGATTGGGATTGGCGAACGGATCAGCGCTCATGCACAGCGCATCAGCGAATGGTTTAGCGGCGAGCTTGTCGTTTACCCCACGGTGGAGGCTTTCCGCCAGGATCTGCACCGTCTGCATTTCCATGATGAGACGATCCTGTTGAAGGGTGCGCGCATCTTTGAATTCGAGGAGATCGACCGGCTGCTGACGGAACAGATCCACCAGACGGTGATGGAGATCGATCTGAATGCGATGGCGGGTAATCTGCGGGCCTACCGGCAGCTGTTGCAGCCGGCTACGCGGGTGATGGCGATGGTGAAAGCTTTTGCCTACGGCAGCGGCAGCTTTGAGATTGCCAACCTGCTGCAGTTTCATGGTGTCGATTATCTGGGTGTCGCCTATGCGGATGAAGGGGCGGCCCTGCGAAAGGCGGGTATCCGCATGCCCATTATGGTGATGAATACGGAGAATAGCGGTTTTGATTCGCTGGTACAATACAATCTGGAGCCGGTGATCTATTCTTTTCCGCTGCTGCGGTCTTTTGACCGATGGCTGAAGAAAGAGGGGATTCCAACCTTTCCCATCCATATCGAGCTCGAGACGGGGATGAACCGGTTAGGGTTTCCGGCACAGGAATGGGATGATCTTTTGCGGGTATTACCGGCTGCCGCGTTTACCGTGCAGAGCGCCTTCAGTCATTTAGCGGCGAGTGAAGAGGCGCAGCAGGATGCGTTCTCGCTGCGGCAGGCGGAGGCTTATCTCGGGATGGCGGCGCGGCTGGAGGAGGCGCTGGGGTATTCGTTTATCCGGCATATTGCCAATTCAGCGGCGATCATCCGGCTGCCGCAGCTGCAGCTGGATATGGTGAGGCTTGGCATCGGTCTTTATGGGATCGATAGCGCGGCGGGGGATGCGGGAGTGGATGCGGGTGCGCGGCCGGATGCGGGAGTGGATGCGGGTGCGCGGCCGGATGTGGTGCGGCAACTGGATTTGCAGGAGGTGTCAACGCTAAAGACGACGATTGCGCAGATCAAGCATTTGCGGGATGGGGATACGATCGGGTATAACCGCAGGGGGTTAGCGGAGCCGGGCACGGTCATCGCCACCGTCCGTATCGGTTATGCTGACGGGTATTCACGCAACCTGGGCAATGGTACAGGTAAGATGTGGGTCCGGGGCCGGCTGGCGCCTACGATTGGCAGCATCAGCATGGACCTGACGACGATCGATATTTCGGGCATTGCGGACGTCAATGAGGGCGATGAAGTAGTGGTTTTTGGTAAGGAATTATCCGTCAGTCAATTAGCCATTTGGGCGCAAACGATACCGTATGAGATCCTTACGGGTGTTTCGCACCGGGTGAAGCGGATTTATTTTGAATAGTGTGACGGACGGGGCGGTGCTCAATGGGGAGGATTAAGTATATTTGGAACTTATTTTAATCCTATAAGTAGTGAAGGCGAGAACTATATTTTTACTGGTATTGCTTATTATCGTTGCAGACCAGTCTCTGAAGGTTTGGGTAAAGACACATATGCCGCTGAGTCATCCGGCGGATTTTTATCGGGATCCGGTGTCCCCCTATGACAATGGCATTAAGCTGCTGGGCGAGAAGGCGCAGATCTATTTTGTGGAGAATGAAGGGATGGCCTGGGGCTGGAAGTTTGGCGGTTCCTGGGGCAAGATGGCGCTGACCCTTTTTCGGCTGGTGGCTGTCGTCTTCGGCGTCTATTATATCCAGACGATCATCAAAAAGAAATATCACCGGGGCTTTATCATCTGTGCCGGCCTCATCTTTGCCGGCGCCCTGGGTAATTTGCTCGACAGTATGTTTTACGGGCTGATCTTCGAGCGCAGCACCTACGATCATATAGCGAAGATCTTTCCACCGCATGGCTATACCACTTTTCTTCATGGGCGGGTGGTGGATATGCTGTATTTCCCGCTGATCAAATCCCATTATCCGCAATGGATGCCGTTTGTAGGCGGTGAGGATTTTGAATTTTTCAGCCCGGTCTTCAATATCGCGGATGCCTCTATTTCCGTCGGGGTGATCGCTATTTTACTTTTCCAGAAGAGATTTTTTCACCGGCATCCCCATGAACAACCGGCTCCTGTTATCGAGAGCCCGGGTAAGGTTGACGCCGTTCAGGTGTAATCCGAGACCTACTCCACCAGCACCTTTTGCGTCAGCACCGGCATCCCCGCGCCGTTGGACAACCGGAGTATATAGACGCCCGGCTGACAAGCCCGGATATTCATCGAAAACTGGTTTTCATAAGTCTGCATGGAAAGTACCGGCTCGCCTGCTATCGTATACAGCTGCGCCAGCCAGGGCATACGTTGTCCCGGCGCTCCATCCACATACAGCACGCCATGCGCGGGATTGGGGTAGACGGTAGCGGGTGGCTGCTGCGTGGCTGTCGGCGGGGGCGGTTTCCTGCCCGCGCTATCGGACAGCGCGAGCGGTGTGACATATATCATCCGCAGGATAAAGCCCAGGGCGGGAGAGGGAACGGAATTGCCGATGATTCCCGTCGCGCCCAGCGTGCAGCAGGAATTGTCCACTGCGATAAACAGGGTATCCCCGGTGGGGGCCACGGTGATATTGCGCAGCCGGTAGCCGGCCAGGTAATGCAGGGTATCATAAGGATTGACGGTGCTGTCAACGCTGAGCCCGTCGGGCTTGAGCTGCAGCCGCCAAAGGCCGTTCTTCAATGAAGTGATCAGCAGGGAATTATTCCAGCCGGGGACGGCACTTTGACTGTAAAAAGCGACCGAGGTGGGGGCGACGGTCGGCCAGTTCATATTGGAGCTGGGGAATGTCTTGGCGATATGGTCGTTTTGCGCACGGGTCCAGTTATAATAGGAGAAGATGGGATCAGCCACCGTCGTCTTTGTCGTATCGCAAAAGCCGGTCTCGCTGATCACCGCCTGGCCAGCCAGGTACAGGGAGTCATTGAGCGTGGAGGTATAGTTATCGTCGCAGAGCCCCGAGATCTTCGGCCAGCCGTAATTCGTATGCGGATTAATGATGTTTACTTCGTCGTCCGACTTGTCCCCATGCTCGACGCTATAAAGCAGGTAGGAAGATCCGCCGTTGACCGACCCGAAAGCCAGGCCTTGCGGGTTACGGTGACCGAAGGAATAGATGGGGTTCTTCGCCGAAGCCGCCGCCCCCGGGGGAAAAGGGTTGTCCCCCGGGATCCACTGCTGTGGCCCCGCCGGCTGCGAAAGGTCCGGCTCCGTATTCAGGCGCAGGATCTTGCCTTCGATGACGGTAGTATCCTGGGCGTGTTCGGGTCTGCAGATATTGGCCAACTGGCCGGCGCCCATGTCCCCGATACTATAATACAGGTGATAGTTGCCGTCGCTCTCCGGCAGGGGACTGATCCTCAACCGGCCGGAATTGTGGTCGTTGCTGCCGTCCAGACCGGTGATCACCGTGTCCATCGGGGTTAGTATCCCGTTACTGTAATTGAAGCGGACGATCTGGGTGTTATACTCGCAACGGGCGCCGCTGGTACTGCCGGCGCAGGTCGAGCAGCCTATCAGGTGGTAAACATAGGCAACATATACCCAGGGCTTGCCGGAATAAAAATCCGGATGGATCGCTAATCCCATCAGCCCGCCCTGCGGCCAGGGCTTGCCCGTGGCGGCGGTGAAATCTTTCATGCTGTTCAGGTCCAGCAACAGCCGGCTGCCCTTGTTGCCGGGATGGATCTTCCAGATCTTATAGTCATGGGAGGCCGTCACCCAAAGGGAATCGTCGGGCCCATAGACTATTTCCCAGGGCGAAGTCATCCCTGTCGACCCTGTGGCCGGATAGAGGGTGTCTACAATAAATGCTTGATTGTAATAGGTTACGGTGGTTTGGGCGGATAGCCGCAACGAAATGCATAAGCACAGGCAGGCGAACAGGCAAAAAGGATAGGTATGTCTGTTTTTCATGGAATGGATTATTCGGACACAACAAAGTAATATATAATTCCTTAGATCTGGAATAGTACATTTCTTTTAACTCCTCGTAATTATACGATTGCGAACCATCAAAATAACGGTTACCTTTATCGTGTATCAGTGTCGCCGGTAGTGACCGTTGTGCCGCAGGACATGTACCCGTATAATCCGATAACCCTTGAAAAAAGGTCGTATCATATGAAAACAACTATACCCGGTAGTTTTGCCATTGGCAAAATAGCAGGGACATTACTGTTGATCCTGTTCTTCCGTGGCCTGGCGCTGTCGCAGGCAACGGCCATGCTCAAGTGGGGGAACAGCTATGTCAACCTCAGTAAGAAAACGGTTGGCGGCCCCGTGCAGCCTGGCGATACGCTCGAGATCCGTACCAATTTCTACGTGAACAAGAACTATAACGGGACCGGGATGATGTATGATGTCCGTTACCTGGACAATATCCCGACCAACACGACCATTCTCCCCAATGACTCGCTACGTTTGATCACCAATGAAGGAAAGACCTTCCGTCGCTATACTTATGCAACGGGCGATGACGCCGGCTCCTACGTCCTGGCGCCGCCGCTGCCCGGCGACTTCCAGGTCCGTATCAATATCGGCGCCACGGCGACGATCACCACCGGCGCCGACCCGATGGGTATCCTTAATCTTACCGGGACCAGCAGCATCCACGGTAACGTCAGCAAGCCTATGTTCAGCAGCGGAACTATTCTTGTTACCGCCTTCCGCGTTGTCGTGAATGCCGGCACCCTGGGCGATACGATCACGCTGGGGGCCGGCCAGATCCGCTACCGCACCACCGTTGGGGCGGCAAGCGATACGGTACTTAATGCTACGCAGTATAAGATCCTGATCTCGTCGCCCACAACGCTTTGCTCCAGCAGCACCAGTACCAATTTCGCCGCGGAATTCGGGGGTACCTTTGGTCATGGGGTTGGCCGCAACCGCAACACTCCACCGACGTTCCTGATCCCGAACTATACCTATCTGCCCAATTCCGCCACCGTCCCTTCGATAAACGACGGGTATTATGGGATCTGTAACAATACCAGCCCGGTGAGCAGTACCTATCCCTTCGCCAACCGTCAGAATACCTGTGGCGGGGCTACGGGTATCTTTGCCTGCGCCAACCGGGAATTCGGCGGTTTCTGGTATATCGGCGGCGACCATACGGGTACTACGACAGCCGCGGGCAACCCTCCCCCCGATTCCACCACGGACGCGGGCTATATGCTGATCGTCAATGCCGATCTGGCCACCAGTGAAGCCTATCACCAGGTGATCGGCGGTCTTTGTCCCAATACCTATTACCAGTTCTCGGCCTGGATGAAAAATATTTGTCCCAATTGCGGTATCGACTCCAATTCCGTTGCCGAGTACACGCCCGGGGTATTACCCAATCTGACCCTGGTCGTGGACAGTATCGACCGGATATCCAGCGGTAATTTGGATACCGTAGGCTGGCAGCAAAAGGGTTTTGTGTTCTTAACCGGACCGACCGAAACGTCTATTACGATCTCTATCCGTAACAATGCACCCGGCGGCGGGGGTAATGACTGGGCGCTGGACGATATCAGCCTGGCTACCTGTCCCCCCAACCTGCTGCTGACTCCGGACAAGCCGGATACGCTTTGCGAGGGCGCCGATGATACGGTCAAGTTCGCTATCAGCGCATTTGTCAATAACTATACTCATTTTATCCTGAATAAGAGCACGGATATGGGCGTCACCTGGGTGCCGGCCGGTCTTGACACGCTCAACCATGCGGATACAGGTACCGTTGTGCCGACATATAGTATAATCACCGGTCTCTATACGGATACCGTTATCCGCTATTTTCGGGTGCCGCCGGCCACTGCGCTGACGATCTATCAATTGGTCGTGGCGAGTACCGTTGGCAACCTGGCGTCAACCAACTGCGCCTATGCAACTACACAACCAAAATATGTATATGGGGTGAATTGCTTTGTCGCGCTGCCCACCACGCTGGTCTCCTTCAAGGGCCAGCTGCAGAATAACGGGCTGGGCAACCTGCAGTGGACCAGCGCCGGCGAAGTGCCGGGTCTGCAGTTCGTTGTAGAGCGCAGTGACGATGGCATCCATTACAATACGATCGGCTCCGTTCCGGGCACCGCACCGGAAGGGGGCGGGGCGACTTATCAGTTCACCGATCCAACGCCCGTGGCCAGTCAGAGCTATTACCGGATCCAGCTGGTCAGCAATTCCTTTTCACAGTACAGCAGCCAGGTGCTGCTGAGTAATGGCAGCATCCGGTTCAATGTCCGCTCCGTCCTCAATCCTTTTGTAGACCATATCAATGTGGAGCTGACAGCGCCCGGCAGCGGAATGGCCGCCATTACCCTGATAGATATGTATGGACGTTATATCCGCCGTATCTCGCAGCCCATCAGCCAGGGTCTCAACAGCCTGACGATCGACGGGCTTGGCAACCTGGCCAATGCGACCTATGCCTTGCAGATCCAGTATGGTGATCAGCTGGTCAGCGAAAAACTGGTGAAAGTAGCACCGTAAAAAATATTCTGCCATACTGAAAGAAAGGCCGTCTCGTATTGAGGCGGCTTTTTAATGCCTGTTTATTCTGAGCGAAGGCTTTTGACGGGATTGGCGAGCGCCGCCCGGATCGCCTGGAAGCTCACCGTAAAAAGGGTGAGGCCGATCGCTCCGAGAGTAGCCAGGGCGAAAACCCACCAGGACAGACCGGCATGATAGCGATAGCCGGCCAGCCAGCCTTTCATGATCCACCAGGCAATGGGGCCGCCGATGAGCAGCGAAAGGCCCACCAGCCCAACAAATTCACGCGATAGCAGTTGCCAGAGATGAAAGACGGAGGCGCCCAATATTTTGCGCACACCGATCTCCCGGGTGCGTTGTTCGGCCACGAAGGAAGACAATCCCAGCAGCCCAAGGCAGGAGATGATGATCGCCAGCAGGGTAAAGAAGCCGGCGAGGCGGCCGATACGCTCCTCTTCGCCGAATTTTTTTGCATATTCTTCATCGGCAAACCGGTATTCGAAGGGATCTTCCGGGTCGTATTTTTTAAAGATGGCGCCAATGGCCGCCAGCGCCCGCGCGGTGCCTGCCCCGGGCCGCAGGCGGATATCGATGACCCCGAGATGTGAGAAGGAGAGGGAAGAAGACATATAGAAGATCATCGGCGTCACGGGGTCGTAAGGGGTCTGCGCGACCATATCCTTTACTACGCCGATAATGGTGAACCTTCCGTTGTTGCCCCATTTCACCTGCTGTCCTATGGGATGGCGGAGACCCATATATTTTGCCGCCGTTTCATTGATAAGGAAGGAGGTCGAGTCGGTGGAATAGTCGCGCGAGAAATCCCGGCCTTCGGCGATCTGCCAGCCGGTAACCTTGCCGAATTCGGGTGTGATGCCATTCGAGGTGAATTCTTCCTGCAGACTCGGATCCTTACCGGGCCAGTCGAACCCCGAATTGGTGATCCAGGTATTGGCGGGTGAGCTTTCCGAGCCGGCAATGCCTTCGACGAAACCGGATTGGAGGAGATCCCGGCGCAGGGCTTCCAGGTGCGGATTGACCTTAAAGGATTGCAGCGCGACGGTGATCAGCCCATCGCGGCTATAGCCGGCGGGACGGTCCCTCGCGTATTGTATCTGGTGAAAGACGGCAATGGTGCCAATGATAAGGATGACGGAAACGGTGAACTGCACGACCACCAGTATTTTACGCGGCAGCGCGGCCAGCCGGCCTACGCGGAAAGTACCCTTCAGCACTTTCTCCGGCCGGAAGGAAGAGAGATAGAGCGCGGGATAGCTGCCGGCCAGCAGTCCGGTGACAACCGTAAAACAAAGACCTGTCAGCCAGAACAAGGACTGTCCCCAGGGGATGCCCATTTTTTTATCGGCTACTTCGTTGAAGAAGGGTAATAGCAGTTGTACGAGACCGATAGATAGCGCGAACGCCAGGGTAGCGATGACCAGTGACTCGCTGAAGAACTGGCGGATGAGCTGGCCGCGCAGCGAGCCGATCGCCTTTCGGATACCCACTTCTTTTGCCCTTTTTTCCGAACGGGCAGTGCTGAGGTTCATAAAATTGATACAGGCCAGTAAAAGGACAAAGGCCCCGATGATGGCGAAGAGCCGGACGTAGCGGATGCGGCCGCCTGCGCTGACGCCTTCTTCAAAGTCGGAATATAGCCGCCAGCGGCTCATAGGATGGAGGAAGAGCGCGGGTTTGAAGCGGCGATCGCCTGGGGAATTATCGGCTTTGATATTCCTGATGGACGCAGAAGTCTTTGCCATATCGACCTGTGCATTGAGCTGGACATAGGTCTGGAACCAACTGTTGCCCCAGCCCAGCGTTGTATCATAGCCTTCCGAATGGACGAGGTTGGGAAAGGGAGCGATGAAATGAAGATCGGCAAAGCTGGAGTTGGCGGGAAGGTCGGCATAGATACCGGTCACGGTCAGCGGGTGGGTGTTGTCCAGCCGCACCAGCTTTCCGATGGCGTCGCCGTCGCCAAAAAGACCGCTGGCCGCGGATGCGGAGAGGATGATGGAGGACGGGTCCTGCAAGGCGGTATGATTGCCAAGCAGCATTTTCAGGCTTAGCATGTCGATGACGGGCGCCTCCATATAGCTGCCGGTGTATTTCAATTTTTTGTCACCGACTGTCAGGAGATGCTCCCAGGCGCCAGTGCCCGTCACGACACATTTAAAATCGGCGCCAAAATCCTTTCGCAACACAGGCGCCAGCTGCATGGCCTCACTCCGCCAGGTCTGCACGTGGCCGCTGATGACCTGGTTTTGCATGACGGAGGCGATGCGGTCGTAGTTGTCATGCACTTTGTCGAAGGACAGTTCGTCATGTATCCATAGCCCGATGAGGATGGCGACAGACATACCGATAGCGAGGCCGCCGATATTGATGGCGGCGGAAAACCGGTTGCGGACCAGGCTGCGGAAGGCGATGCGGAAATAATTTCTAAACATATAAGTCGTTTTATTCGCTGCGTAAACTATCGACGGGATTAGCGGTGGCGGCCTTTGCCGCCTGGAAACTGATCGTGAGTACGGCGACGGCCAGGGCTGCCGTGCCTGCCAGCGGAAAGATCCACCAGCTGATCGGTGCGCGATAGGCAAATTCCTGCAGCCATTGACTCATCCCCCACCAGGCGGAGGGAGCGGCGATGAGGAAGGCCACGCCCACCAGCAGCAGGAATTCTTTGGATACCAGGATCAGGACAGAGCGGATAGAAGCGCCAAGCACTTTGCGGATGCCTATTTCGCGGGTGCGGCGCCCGACCATATAGGCTGCCAGACCGAAGAGGCCAAGACCGGCTATAACAATGGCGATTATGGTAAAGGCGGTGAACAGCCGGCCGGTATGTTGTTCGGAAATATACAGACTGGCGAAGCGGTCGTCGAGGAAGAAATAGCTAAAGGGGCCGGCGGGGCTAAAAGCCGCCCAGCGCTGCCGGGTGTCACGGAGAAAGTCCGCGGCATCGGTGGAGTTGATCTTTACGATGATGCCGCCCAGATTGTTGCCAAGCAATAGCATCAGCGGCGCGATCTTTTCTTTTACGGAGAGATAGTGAAAGTCGCGGACCACCCCCACGACTTTGTATTCCCGGAGGCCCGACCGCACGATGGTTTTGCCGATGGGATCGGTTTGGCTCCAGCCCAGGTCTTCGACGGCCGTCTCATTGATAAGTACGCCCGAAGAATCGGTGGGAAAGTCGGGGGAGAAATTCCTGCCCTTCACCAACTGCAAACCCAGGGTCGGGACATAATGATCGTCGATCTGGTAGATATTGGCATGAATTTCCCTGCCGTTGCCGGGGCCGGCCTGTTTGGGGTAGACCTCGGTACCATTCATGGACCCGCCACCGGGGACGCTCCAGCTTATGCTGGCATTGACGACGCGCTTGTCCCGCAGCAGCTGTTGGCGAAAGGCCTCCTGGTTGTTGCCAAGGAGGTTGGCGTCCTGGATAAAGAGCACCTGGTCCTTATCATATCCCAGCCGCCGGTCCTGCATAAAGTGCAGCTGGCGGTAGACGACCAGGGTGGCGACGATAAGGGCAATGGAGACCGCAAACTGGAAGACGACGAGACTGCTGCGCAGGAGGCTCCTTCGGCCACCCTCTATGGAGCCCTTCAGTACCTTGATCGTATTGAAGGAAGACAGGAAGAAGGCGGGATAGATGCCTGCCGCCGCTCCGACTATCACTGTCAGGACCGAGGCAGCTATCAGGGCGGGGAAACCGAGGAAAGACCAGAAGACGATATGTTTACCGGAGACAAGGTTGAAATAAGGGAGGAACAGCAAGACAAGAACGAAGGCCAGTACCATCGAGAAGCCGGTCAGGAGGATGGACTCCGTTATGAACTGCGCGATGAGCTGTTTTTTTAGCGAGCCCAGGACCTTACGGATGCCGACTTCTTTGCCGCGGCCGGCGGCACTGGCCGTGGACAGATTGGTGAAGTTGGCACAGGCCAGCAGGAGGATAAAGACGGCCAGGGCGCTGAAGATAAGGACGTAGCGGGTGCTGCCATTGGCTTCCAGCTCGTATTTGGTGTCGGAGCGGAGATGGATGGCCGTGAGCGGGGTCAGGGAAAAGACAAAGGTATTGACCGCTTTTTTTGCTTCGGCCAGGGGCACGCCCATATCGCGGGCGATCTCGGGTACGGCGTATTTGGCGACCAGCTCGGGGAAGCGGGCCTGCAATTTTTTTGGATCGGTCTGCGGGTTGAGCAGCAGGTAAGTATAGAAGCCGACATTGCTCCAGGTATATTCCCGGAATTTTAAGGATGAAAAACTAAGGAAGGCATCGGAGTGGAAATGCGCATTGTCCGGGATCTTATCGATGACGCCGGTGACGGTGCAATTGCCAAAGAATTGCAGATCAAGGGATTTGCCCAGGGCAGACGCTGTTCCAAAGTATTTATCGGCAAGGGCCTTTGTTATGACCAGGCTGTTAGGCCGGGTCAGCGCCGTGTGGACATCGCCTTCGAGAAAAGGGAGGGTAAAGATCTCGAAGAAGTTGGAGTCGACAACGACGAACTTCTGCTCTTTGAACTGGCGGGTGCCGTATCGGACAAAATTGTCGCCAAGCCTGCTCAGCCGGGTGGAGGTTTCGACCCCGGGGAGAGACGCGGCTATGCCCGGTCCTACGGCGACATCTACCATCGGGTAGTTCGCCAGGTTACCCTCGGTGACACTCAGGTCGACGCGGTAGATGTCTTTGGCCCGTGCGGCGAACCTGTCGTAATGGGTTTCTTCCTGTACATAGGCGGCGATGAGGAGGCAGGCGGCCAGGCCGGTGGAAAGGCCCAGGATATTGATGAGGGAAAAGACCCTGTTGCGCCGGAGATTGCGCAGGGCAATTTTGAAATGATTTTTCAGCATAACGGGGAGAGGTTTGATTAAGGACGTATTATTTTTAGCGGCTGTTGCATGGAATTTCCGGAATTGCGGTAACTTTCCCAAAACCATTTTATATGTCAACAACAACACCTACCATGACAACGGTTGAGATTGCCAACCGTCTTGTCGAGTTATGCAAAAGCGGCGATTTCGAAGCAGCCCAAAAGGAACTGTTCGCCGATGATGCGGTCAGCATCGAGCCGCATGCCTCACCCGCCTTTGAAAAAGAGACCCATGGGCTGGATGCCATTCTTGAAAAGGGCAAAAAATGGGGCGGCATGGTACAGGAGATGCACGACATGAAGGTGTCCGACCCCCTGGCGGCCGAAAATTCCTTTGCCCTGACCATGACCATGAGCGTTACCATGAAAGACGGCAACCGTATGGACATGACGGAACTCTGCATTTATCATGTCAAGGACGGGAAGATCGTTTCGGAACAGTTCTTTATGTAAACCACTATCACACCATGCGTCAACTCTGCATTATTGCGGCGATGCTTACGGGCATCGCCTTTTTTGATTTATCGCCCGTACGGGCGCAGAAGTTCGAGACCCTGGCGGCGACACCGCCGATGGGCTGGAACAGCTGGAATAAATTTGCCTGTGACGGCGTCAATGAAACGGTGATCCGCGAGACGGCGGATGCGATGGCCATCAGCGGGATGAAGGATGCGGGCTATCAGTATATCGTGATCGATGACTGCTGGCAGACAGGCCGGGACAGCGCGGGTAATATCCTTGCCGATCCGGTAAAATTCCCTCATGGCATCAAGGCCCTGGCGGATTATGTACATAGCAGGGGATTGAAATTTGGCATTTATTCCTGTGCGGGGAGGAATACCTGCGCCGGCCGGCCGGCGAGTGCGGGCTATGAGTTCCAGGACGCGCGCCAGTATGCGGCCTGGGGTGTGGATTATCTGAAAGAGGACTGGTGTAATACCGGCACTCAGAATGCGCAAGCCTCTTATACGCTGATGCGGGATGCCTTGTACAAGGCGGGCAGGCCGATCGTCTTCAGCCTTTGTGAATGGGGTTCGAACAAGCCCTGGGCCTGGGCGGCGGGAGTGGGCCATCTATGGCGGACCTGCGGGGATATCGGCAACACCTGGAGCTTTATGGAAGCGGGGGATGGCAGTGCCTATGGCGGCAGCGTGATCGGCAACCTGGACCTGCAGAACGGGCTGGAGAAATATGCCGGCCCCGGTCACTGGAATGATCCCGATATGCTGGAAGTAGGCAATGGGGTGCTCACCCCCGAAGAGGAAAAATCGCATTTTACCCTGTGGTGTATGCTGGCGGCGCCCCTGATGGCGGGTAATGATCTGCGTCAGATGAAGGCCGGGACCAGGGACATCCTTACCAACCGCGATGTGATCGCTATCGACCAGGATCCGCTGGGACGGCAGGGTTACAGGACCAGCATGGTGCGGGACCTGGAAGTTTTTGTCAAACCGTTACAGGGTGGTGATACGGCGGTTTGCCTGTTCAACCGGGGGGATGTGGAGCAGAACCTGGATTTCGCATGGGCCGGGTATGGCATCGGCGGCGGGCATACCATCAGGGATTGCTGGAAGAACCGGGAGC
>Ga0206963_10293_pt1 | contig 13867 bp, 23 predicted proteins | sample Alteio_BWOrgHeat_28_FD_152958 | JGI IMG/M metagenome (GOLD analysis project Ga0206963, IMG submission 152958) | Enriched cells from forest soil in Barre Woods Harvard Forest LTER site, Petersham, Massachusetts, United States -... | ecosystem: Environmental > Terrestrial > Soil > Temperate forest >... | reverse complement strand
ACTGGTATCGTCGGCAGGTTGTTGAGTATTCATTCGCCGAGCCAGACGATGCGCTTTATTCAGACGAGGAGAGTATCGTTCGCACCAATCAAGAGCTTCGTCGTGATGGCTGGTTTAGGTTTCCGTGGCCACGGGAGTTTTTCATCATCGGCGATGATGGCTGCGGTGATTATTATTTCATCGTGCCAGCCACCGGCGATAAGCGCATTTTTATTGCCGACCATGAAGGTGGCCCTGCACCAGCTTTCGATAAGCTGGGCGAGATGCTTGTGCAAGCGGAGACGATTGAGCAGTATGTCAGCGACACGCAGGAGATTATTCGTGATGTCGCACAGATTAGAGAGCGTCGCAGGAATAAGAAATGGTGGCAGTTTTGGATATGAAGCCGTGGCCTAACACCGCGCTGGAGCCAACGCCGACTGTCCTTTGAGTTTATGGATGGTTTGAGTTATACAATGGTTAGCCAGATTGCGGAGCTACTCGCCCGTCGGCGTGGCTCGCTTTGGATCGTTAGGCGGCATTGAGTGCAATGAGACCAAATTGGTTCATAATCATAATTGGTGGCCTATTGTTTTTAGGAGGTGTGCGGTTGGCAGTGATGGGTTGGCACGCACACCAGCATGGCACTATGATTTACTCGACGAGGAGATACCGTCCTCCGATGAGTGGTTCCCAAGCCATGCTTGCCGGCACCCTTGGCACAGTTTTCGGTTCCTGTTTGTTATGGACTGCCATTCGGAACAAAAGATAGTCGAGATGGATATGCCGCCTAACAAGTCGCCGGAGCCAACCGCCGTTGGCGCTGGCAGTTCAGCCGCCGCGGTTCACGCTGCGAGTCGGCGGTGGCTCAGCTTTATTCGTTAGGCCACTATGAAAGCGTCACGCACAGGCATCATCGTTTCGACACTGCCGAGTTTGGTTATGCTCGGATTGTTTTACTCACTCGCGGCACACATGCACCGGAGCCTTGGTAGTTGGCCATCATCCATCGGCGAGGCTGGTTTTGCGCCGTCGTTACTTACTCACGCCGACATCACTCTTTTGTGTTTTGAATCGTTGTTTCTGGCTTGCTTTATTCTCGTGCCAGTGGCGAGCGTTATTTGTCTGCTTGTGCAGCGTTGGCGGCCAGTTGTTCCATATCTCGCATTGTTTGCGGCATTGTTTTTGGTTTGCTGGGGTTGCATGCAGTTTGCACCGGACCAGTTTCTTTATTGGTGGAGAGATTGAGATTATGAAGCCGTGGCCTAACACAGCGCTGGAGCCAGCGGCCTTTACGCCTTCAGGTTCGCGACAAGCCGCCGGTTGGCCTTGCTTTCCGTGTAGCCGTGGCTCAGCTTTTGGTCGTTAGGCCTCATCGCGCCATAGACATTATGACAGGCAGACCAACCATGATTTTGACCGTACTTGGCATAGTTGTGGTGATTGGCACAGAGATTCTCAGGTCGGTTGTTCATCGCCGCAGAGAACGGACACAAGGCATTGGCGGCACACTGGACATTGCCATGTGGGGCACGTTTCTCGGACTAGCATTTTTTATCGGAGCAGGTATTTGTTTATTGTTATGGAAGTTGAAACATTGACGCCTAACAAATCGCCGGAGCCAACCGCCGTTGGCGCTTGCCGTTCCGCTGTCGCGGTTCACGTCGCAGGTCGGCGGTGGCTCAGCTTTTTTCGTTAGGCTGCAAGCAGACATCATGAATGACGCACCATCAGAAAAGGCAGAGAGTTCACTCGTGAGCTTGTGTTTGGTCGTGTTGATTGTTCTACCCTGTCTTTTTGAGGTTATCGTTTTGAGGTATTTTGATGGCCCTGGCATGGGTGCTGTTTGGACTCCGATATATCAGGCTGTTTCTTTGGTTTGCTCCGTTGGTTCGGCTTTAGGTTTTGTACGGCTTATTCGGATGCGAGGCATTGGCAGATTACTTGCAGTTGTTTTGTTCGCCGTCGGACTTTTTGCCCTGAGTCGCTTTGTTACATTTTGGGTTTCGATGTTTCTATTTATGCCGAGACATTAATTATGAGTTGCGGTTTGCTGCCTAACACATTACTGGAGCCAACCACCGTTGGCGCTTGTCGTTCCGCTGTCGCGGTTCACGTCACGAGTCGGCGGTGGCTCAGTTTTGGTCGTTAGACCACTCGACACTATGAAAACATTCATCACCATACTTTGTTCGCTGTTACTTCTGGTTGAGGCCGGAGTTTGCGCTCAAACCAACGGATTCACATCCCACCTTCAGACACGTCAGGGCAGCTATACTTGGCAGATTAGCCCCGATCAGTTTCACGGCACGCCGGAGTGGGCTTCGGACGCGCAGCCGATTCCGCTTTCTTTGGACAAGGCGTGCCAGTTAGGCAGAGGCTGGCTTGAGAAGCACGGCATGACGGGATTTAGTCTGGAGGAGGCCAAGTTGTGGCGTTATCCTAACGCTATCAGCATTTACATAGCGCACGGCAAGACCGAACGACGGTTTTATTATCAGCTTACATACCGTTCGGAATCGCCAGACATGGATTTGATGTATGTTTATGTGCTGCTCGACGGCAGCATCGTTGAGCCGACGCTGACGCCAACGCCAGATAAGAAACCATGAGACCGTGGCCTAACCAGTCGCCGGAGCCAACCGCTGTTGGCGCTGGCCGTTCCGCTGTCGCGGTTCCCGCCGCGAGTCGGCGGTGGCTCAGCTTTTTTCGTTAGGCATCGAGCGTATGCGTACTGACCAGACAAGCACAGTTAGATGGCAGTTGGCATTTCTGCCAGTTCTCTTCGGCTTCATCGGGCTGATTGCTTCGGTCGGTTATCAGGTGCAGCGTTCAGGTGCATTCATTCATTCCTTTTATTCACTCGACCGATTCATCCAGCATCATCTCGACGCCATCGCTGGGTTTTCATCGCTCGTGGCTTTGCTTGGAGTTGTGATAGGTTTGGTGATTCTTCGCTTGCGTGGCCGGAGTCGTATAGTCACATTCGGGACGATATTTTCAGTTGTGGTTTTGCTGTGGTGTGTATTTGGTTTATCACTATGACGATGCCTAACCAGTCGCCGGAGCCAACGTGGTTGGGCGCATCCGTTTTGCGCTTGAGCGTTTTGCTTCGCCACGTCACAGTTCCCACGCGGCTCAGCTTGGTTCGTTAGCCAGCCTCGCGCACGTCCTGTGAATTCGACCATCAATCTTTCGTTCCGCTACGCAGAGAGCGATTACGTTCGAGCACTACGAGCGCACTACGCTTCGCACCTTCGTCTGCGTCTCGATATTGTCGTCACCGTCGTTCTCCTTGGCACGGGCGCTTATCTCAGGCGTTTACCGAGTCTGCACTGGCTTGGTCTTGCGTGTGTCGTCATTGCTGTCGCGTTTGCGCTTATGCTTGTCGCCGCGTTCACGGTGATCCCGCCACTGGCCTTTCGCCGCGAGCCGAAGTTCCGCGACGATTATTCACTCGCATTTTCGCCGGAGGGCATCCATTTCCGCACAGCACACATTGATTCTCAGCTTCAGTGGAGCATGTATTCAAGGGCATTGGTTGATACTCACTCCTACATTCTTTATTACGGCTCGCGTCAGTTCACAGTGATTCCGAAGCGAGTCTTTCAGAGTGTCGAGCAGCAGCAGACGTTCGAGCAGTTGCTGACTCAGCACGTTTCACAGATAGTGAGGCGAGACACATGAAGATGCTGGCTAACCAAGCGCTGCAGCGAACCCGGCATGGCGTCGTGGTTTGCAATCATTGCGTCCCGTGCGCCGGGTCGCTGAGCTTGGATCGTTAGGCGTCATGGATACTCGTGGCACCATTTTTGTACGACCGCCCACAAGCGGCCAGTCGCTGAAGGATTTTTCCAGCCACTTGTTTGGCTGGCTTGGGATTCCCAGTTTCACCGAGGATTGTTTTGGTGGTTGGAAGGTGGACATTGAGCGTTTTATCGGCTCTGCAGTCGGCATTACTGTCGAGATTCGCGAGAATAACAAGAAGGTTCTTGAACCGTATCCATTTATTATTTATTTGTCGCCACAGGGCACAAGCATGGCAGCAGATTATTTGGTTCAGCACGCGCATACGCTCGCGTGGCGACTTTCACGCGACGGTTTTCGCTGCTTTGTCCCGAAAGACCTCGTGATAGTTCACAGCGACCAGGATGGGATGATTTATGACGCCTAACAAGTTACCGGAGCCAACCGCCGTTGACGCTTGCCGTTCCACTATCGCGGTTCACCTCGCGAGTCGGCGGCGGCTCAGCTTTTGTCGTTAGGCCGTATTTGCGTTATGCCAAAAATATCCATAGAAGAGTTGCGGCGTTTGGCAGAAAGCTCATCGGGCGGCATTCGCATCATGCCGGAAACACCCGAAGAAGATTTGCAGCTTTTTGCAGAAAAATTGCGCGAGCATACCAAAAAGCGCCAGCAGATGAAACGCGCGTTGAGGACGGTCATAACGCCGCTCATGCGTCGCGCCGGTTTCACCGGCACATCTCCACTTTTTCGCCGGCTCAATCCCGAACGACATGATTTGTTCATGTTCGATTTCTGCCGAGGCCACGACGGTTTTTACATTCAAGTTGGTCAACGCACTCCTAATGACGTTGCGGATATCAAAGGACAGAAACTTCGCCCGGAACAAATTGCAGAGTATTATACGCTGGCTCCGCAGGAGAAACTTACTCCGGAGCATTGCCGTCTGGATCAGCGTGCGCGGATTCAACCTCGACCTGGTGGAAAGCCCGGTGATTTCTTTGAATACGGGGACGCCAAAACGCCGGAGGATTACCAGCGCGTCGCGCTGTCGGCAGTGCCCTTCGTGGAAAAATCCATCGCGGCGTTCGATGATTTTGCGAAGGTAGAAAAACTGGATAACTATGACCATCTGGCCTAACCATTCGCCGGAGCCAACCGCCGTTGGCGCTGTCAGTTCCGCTATCGCAGTTCACGCCACGAGTCGGCGGTGGCTCAGCTTTATTCGTTAGGCAGCAAACACGTTTGGTATGATTGAGGTTTTTTCTGGCATTGGGTTAATTGTGAGCGGTATTATTTTTTGTTTCTCTGGTCTCGTGATCGGAAGTATCCAGACCAGAAAAAGATTGGGTTCTTTTTCGTTTTTTTTGGAGCCGTCCTTGTAGTTGGACATTTGATGGGCTGGCTCTGATTTTGAAGATATGACAATTTTGCTGCCTAACCAGTCGCCGGAGCCAACCGCCGTTGGCGCTTGCCGTTCCGCTGTCGCAGTTCACGCCACGAGTCGGCGGTGGCTCAGCTTTTTTCGTTAGGCATCATTACGCTATGAACACCATACATATCAGACGCATTAATGCAGCCATTTTGGCCAAGTTGGCATTTATCATTTTGCTGTTTATCACAGTGAGCCTCACATTCACTGGTTGTGTCGGCCCGGAGATTACCGACCCGGATTGGCGAGGCAGAGATGCCTACAACTATAATCAGATGCCGCCGACTACACCGGCACCTCCACGGCAATGGGATCCCAATTCGATTCAGACCTATTGAGACATGACAAGATGACCATGATGCCCAACAAGTCGCCGGAGCCAACCGCCGTTGCCGCTTCGGTTGCAAGCCATGCCATTAGTCGGCGGTGGCTCAGCCTTTTTCGTTAGGCCACTACGCGCTATGGCGATACTTCTGCTCATTGTGTTTTTGTTGATGGTAGCCGTTGATGTTTGGGCTGCTATCGCCGCGATGTTTCAGCACCGTTTGAGCGGTTGGCTGCGTTCCTCGTATTTCGTTATCGCGCTTCTGGCTTTCGTAGCTGCATTTCTCGTCACTTCGTTCTTTTCGTATTATTCCAATCCGAACACGCACATTTTTGGTTGGCCGATTCCGCGTGTGGTTTTCCAGCGAGATACGCCGACTTCACCGTGGCTGGATTACGTTGGGCCTACTATTGTGTTGGCATATCCGATGAATTTTGTTGTCTATATGTTTGTTCCGTCGGTTTTCTTTATTATTTTAGCTATGCGTCAGCGGAGACATAAACATGAAGCCGTGGCCTGACAAGTCGCCGGAGCCAACCGCCGTTGGCGCTGCGGTTGCAATCCACGCCGCGAGTCGGCGGTGGCTCAGCCTTTTTCGTTAGGCGGCATTGAGCGTTTATGCAAACAGACGAGCCCACTGAACAGCACAACGGCGCATTTGGCTTTTTATTTCCTACCAGAATAGGACGGCTTTCTTACATTCTTCGCTCGCTCACCCTTGGCATAATTCTCCTTGGAGTTCATAGTTGTTCAGAACAGTTGGAAGATCCCAAAACACGAGCATTGGTTACGCTGACAGAGGTTGCTTTAGTGATGATTTATTATTTTTGGTTTGTTGTTTCGCCAAGGATACGTGATTTCGGACTACCAATACTGACGGTAGTTTTATTTTTCATACCGCTTCTGAACGGCGTGTTAGCGCTTTTTTTGTTATTGGGGCCACAGAATTCTTGGCAAGTTATCCAAAGCAAGATTAACAGAACATGACCCAGCCGCCTAACAAATCGCCGGAGCCAACGCGGTTGACCGCCACCGGTTCTCGCTTGAGCCGGCAGGTTCACCCTGCCACCGTTCCCGCGTGGCTCAGCTTTTTTCGTTAGGCATCACTACGCACATGGACAAGAAGCGAGCATTTATGAGAGCCGGTTACTCGGTGTTGGTCGCATTGCTCACGTTGGTTTTTTATATCGTTTATGACAGCCGACAGGAAAACCCGGGCGAAAGTCTCTCTTTGTTTTCTGGTCGCAGCATTTCACTGGTTTCGATTTTCTGCCTCATCCTTGGCATAGCGGCTGGTTTAGCTGCGGTTTTCTTCGTTGCCAGAGCATTTTATTTAGCCTTTACTCGACCAGAGTTGAGACAGAAAGATGACCGTGATGCCTAACCAGTCGCCGGAGCCAACGTGGTTGGGCGCATCCGTTTTGCGCTTGAGCGTTTTGCTTCGCCACGTCACCGTTCCCACGTGGCTCAGCTTTGGTCGTTAGGCAGCATTGAGCGTTTTGAAATATGAAGTTCAAGCGATTCACGACAGACCGCCGGCTGTGGCTTTGGATTTCGCTGACTCTATTCGTTATCTCATGGTTTCTGCCATTTGATAACGTGAAGGGTGGCTGGGTTTTTCGGCCCGGCTTTGTTGTTTTCAGTTTGTTTCTCGACAGAGATTTCTTAGCTGGTTTGTTCTTTGCATCTTTATTCAGTTTACTTTTTTGTATTCCGGCAGTTGTCGGCGGCTGGATTATTCAGTGCATCGTAGTTATGATTCGCGGCCGGAGACATTTACCATGATGCTGCCTAACTAGTCGCCGGAGCCAACCGCCGTTGCCGCTGCGGTTGCAATCCACGCCGCGATTCGGCGGTGGCTCAGCTTTTTTCGTTAGGCATCATTGCGCGTATGGACACAGATCATTTGTATCCGAGGTTGCCGAGTAAATTCGGACCCAAAGTGGCGGCATTTCCAGAGTGTTCTTACGGAGCTGTCAGAGTTACGCTTGTTCTCGCTGATGGCAGACGGATTCGAGACGTTATCATTGGCGCTGATGCGATTTGCAAGATTGGCCAGAAGCTTATCCAGTCAGAGTCAGATTTGGATTTTTTGGTCACAAACATTTCTGATATTGAGAGATGATGACGATGATGCCTAACAAGTCGCCGGAGCCAACCGCCGTTGGCGCGGTCAGTTCAGCTATCGCGGTTCACGTCGCGAGTCGGCGGTGGCTCAGCTTTCTACGTTAGGCATCATCGCCATGTCACAATCAGTTAGACATTACTTGGATATTTACAAGCAGCGTCAGCAGATGGCTGCCTCTGGTGTTGCAAAGGCGAGTGTAGAGGCGCGGGCATTTATTGACTTGCTCGTCACGCGATTGTCCGAGCTAGAGCCGAGTTTGTCATGTGAGTTGAGCAAAACGAGAGATTCAGACGGCAGTGCGTGGTTTGTCTTTGTGGTAGAAGGCCGCGAGTTGGCAAGATACCGGATACCAAAAGAGTTTGATATATGATGCTGATGCCTAACCATTCGCTGGAGCCAACCGCCGTTGGCGCTGTCAGTTCCGCTGTCGCGGTTCGCGTCGCGAGTCGGCGGTGGCTCAGCTTTTTTCGTTAGGGCCGCTTCACGCTATGTCTCAAAAGATCAGTGTTGATTTCAATAGCAGGCTGACTGAGGCCAGGATTATTTTGCCATGCGGTTTGGCTGCGGAGGTTGTGGCGAGTTTGCGCGTCGGAGATTCGGCCCTACTTTTTGATGATGAGCTTGAGGTACTGGCGAGGTTGGATTATGACTCTGAGCAGGAGTGGTGGGTTGGAGAGGTTGATTGGAAGACGATTCGATATTTATGATGACCCAGTGGCCTAACAAATCGCTGCAGCCAACGCCGGGTGGCGCTCTCAGTTGCAGATCACATCTCAGCTCCGGCGTGGCTCAGCTTTATTCGTTAGGCTGCTTCACGCCATGAAGTATTTAGCATACACGCTTGTTGCGATTGGGATTCTAAATTTTATCAGTTTTTGTATTGTTGCCGGAGTCATTGGAGGTGATGCGGTCAATGGCAAGACAGAAGGCGGCAGGTACTACGTATCCGAGCATGGCCACGACACAGAAGTTTCGCGTTCGGTCTTTGAGTATAGCCGATTTCATGCCCACTCTGTCTGGGTGACGCATCCGCTTGCGATGGTCGGCATTTTGATTTTGTATATGGAACATGAAAAACGGAAATCGAGACCAGCAGCCTAACAAGTCGCCGGAGCCAACCGCCGTTGGCGCTGGCCGTTCCGCTATCGCGGTTCACGCCACGAGTCGGCGGTGGCTCAGCTTTTTTCGTTAGGCCACAAGCGCGCTCATGAAGCTCGAAATCAGCAGCAGTTTATTCGCGAGCGTCGTCGTGGCCGCTGCTACTTTCGGTTGCACAGTTCACTTGTATCGGCATTCTCGGAACACGAAGCACTCACTACCTATTGTCGCGATTTTGATTATTGGGGTTACGGCTCTGATTACCGGTCTTCAGTTTATTTTTCCTGAAGTTCTCGCCGATTTTCGACGGAATCGAGAGGCATTACTGGCAGGTGAGTGGTGGCGGATGGTGACGCCGCTCTTTGTCCAGGCACTCGGCTGGAAGCAGTGTTTTATTAACGGAGCCGCTGCAGTCATTGTTTGTCCTTTGGCAGAGAGACTTTACGGGAAGCGGTTGGTTATATTGTATTTCGTTTCAGGAGTGTTAGGTGAGATTTTCGGATACGTCTGGAGTCCGAATAGTGCTGGGTCATCGCTCGGCATCGCTGGAGTGGTTGGCGGCTTATTCGCCTACACTTTTTTGCACCGCCGCGAAGTTTCCAAGCAGGCTCACACCCTTGCGACGCTTGGTTTTGTGGCGGCAGTTGTTTTATGCTTTAGCCGGGATACACATGGGCCACCCATCCTCATCGGAGCTTTGTTGGCGAGTTTGATGACGATGTTGTGGCCTAACAAGTCGCCGGAGCCTGGGGGCCTGGGTTTGATCTACTGGTTTTAGTTGCCTTTCCGACCGGCGTGGCCCAGCTTGGCATCGTTAGCACAACCGTTTTTATGGCGATTCCTCAAAATCAGTTCGACAAAGCGCATCAAATTCTCAAAAAGCACCACCGCGATTTGTTGGAACAGATGGCGGAAGAAATCATCTAACATCGTGAAAATTTCGAGTCAGGCAGTTACGACAGTCGATCCGAGGAGATTATAGAGAAGTATAGCCGGCGGCTGCAATCACTTGGCGTGACTTTTTGTAAATTGTCGCAATTTGTCTCTGGCGACGCAAAACCGCATGGCACAGAACCATTGGGCAAGGACGACTTCCGTTGTTTTAGCTGCGGCTCAGTGATTAGGCGAGCGGACAATGCTTGCCCGACATGTGGATGGAAATGGACGTGACTGTGGTGTTTAATTGATCGCTGGAACCTCCGCCATTTTAACCGCACTTCTCAGTGCTTTTTCCCGCGCCTCGGTTGCGTGCTCCCATCCTCATCCTCACTCAACGACGGCTTACAACCGCTCGCCAGTGTCCCGCCCAAGATAAAGGCGGCCAGCATGTCTTGCAGACGGGTCTTCAAAGATTTTCCGGATGCTATGGGTAACGAGGTTGTCTTCATGGCCCACCATAATCCGGTTGCCATGAAGAAACTATGGGGTCTTCACCCCATGCAGCCTGTCCTAAAACTGTTTGTTCCTCTGCCGGTTCACTTCGTACAAAAACACCGCCGCCGCCGCCCCCACATTCAGTGAATCCACGCCATTAGACATCGGGATCGCCACCGCCTCATCACACGCCTCCAGCACCGCCTTGGAAATACCATTCCCCTCGCTGCCCAGCACGATGCACACATCGCCCGAAAAATCCGCCTGCGCCAGCGTCTTCTTGTCCGTATGCGGATGCGCCGCGATACACCGCACCCCGCGCTTCCGCAACTCACCCAGCGTCTGCGCCAGCGTCGTGATCGGATCATCCCGCCGTTTGAGTTTGCCATCCGCATGGCGTGGTTCAGAAACTTCACCGCGCCGGCTATACACTTCATAGACCGGCAGTTGAAAGATTGTGCCCATTGAATTCCGCACCGCGCGCCGCAGAAACGGGCTGCTGCACGTCTCGCCTACGATCAATGCATGCGTCCCGAACGCCGCGCAATTTCGCACCAGCACGCCCAGGTTTTCCGCATTCGTCAACGCATCCATCGCCACCAACAGATGCGGTCGCGGACTGCCCGCCAAAATCGCATCTAACGATGGCGGCGGCGGAATCTTCCCGACCGCCAGTACTCCCTGAAACATCTCGAACCCCACGAGTTCCTCCAGCACCGATTTTTTGGCGATGGAAAAAACTTTGATCTCCTTTTCCGGCCGCTCTTTCGCCAGCACCTCAAATTCCGCCAGCCGGTTTTCCGGCAACAAAATGGAGACCACCCCGAAATGACTTTCCATCAGCCGGCGCACGACCTTGTCGCCTTCGGCCACAAAAATGCCTTGCTCTTCATGCTCAAACGGCCGCTTGAGCGTGCGATACGGCGCCAGCTCCGCCCCGTCGAGCGATTCGATTTTTTCCACGCGAAACATCGCCAGATGTTTGCGTGAAGTCGCGGAATCGCAAAGGACAAAATACTTGGCCGGATGATTTTCCTCTGTGCTCCCCGTGTTCTCTGTGGCTAAATTCCGTGCGTACATGAGTCAACGACGCATCACGCCCGGCATCAAATGGCGGGGCAAGACCTGGACCATTCCCGAGGCCGGCATGCTCGCCATGAACGAGCAATCCCAAGGCAATTTCCAGGCCGCCGCCGACATCTTCCGATTGATGCTCACCGTGATCCCCGCCAGCGCGGAACTCCACAACAACCGCGGCGCGATGTTGCAACAGTTACGGAAGCACTCCGAAGCGCTCGCTTGCTACGACAAAGCAATCGCCTTGAAGCCCGACTACGCCAACGCCCATTTCAACCGCGGCTTCACCTTGGAAAAATTAGGGCGCCGGGAGGAGGCGGTCGCCAGTTACGACCGCGCCATCGCGCTCAAGCCCGACCACGTCGGCGCCTACAATAATCGCGGCGTCATCCTCCAAGCCCTGCGGCGCTATGACGATGCCCACGCCAGCTATACCCGCGCCATCGCCGCCGGCCCCAACAATTTTGAGGCCTACAACAACCTCGGCATCGTCCTCTTGAACAAAGGCAACATCACCCAGGCCGGAAAGATGTTCCGCAAGGCTCTCGAATTGAAGCCCGATTTTCCCGATGCCTTGTTCAACCTCACGACCCTCTGCAAATATTCAAGCGCTGACAATCCCGAAGCCGCCAGCATCCGCGCTTTGCTAGCTCGCCCCGGCATCTCGCCCGACGACCAGGCGCACCTGAATTTCGCGCTCGGAAAAATTTACGACGACTGCGGCCGCTACGATGAAGCCTTCGGATGCTTTCGGCAGGCCAATGAACTCCGCAATTCCCGCGTCTCCTACGATGCCCGCGCCGTCACCAAGCAGACCGACGATCTCATCGCCGTTTTCAATCAAGACTTCCTCACCAAGCCATCCGCCTTCGCCTCATCCAGTCAGGCTCCTTTGTTCATCGTCGGCATGCCCCGGTCCGGCACGACCTTGTTCGCGAGCATCTTGTCCAATCACCCCGCCATCGCCATGGCCGGCGAACTTTCAACCATCGGCGACCTCGCCGCCCGCTTGCCCGAATTCACCGGCGGCAAGCTGCCTTATCCGTCCGGGGCAGGGGAGCTCGCACCCATCGCCGCCAATCGCCTCATCAGCGAGTACGAGAAACGCCTGCGCCGCGACGTCGGTCCCGACGCCCCCTACGTTATCGACAAAAACCCGCTCAATTTTCGGCACCTTGGTTTCATTTCGATGCTCTACCCGCAGGCGCGCATCATCCATTGCACCCGCCATCCGCTGGACACCGGCCTCTCCAATTATTTCCAGCGGTTCCCGTTGAACCTCGATTACTGTTTCGACCTCCGCAACATCGGCCATTTTTACACCGAATACGCCCGCCTCATGGCCCACTGGCGAAAGATCCCCGCCATAAATCTGATTGAGATCAGCTACGAAGACATGGTTTCAAAAACCGAACCCACGACGCGCAAGATTTTGAATTTCCTTGCCCTTGAATGGGATGATCGTTGCCTCACTCCGCAAACCAATAAATACCCCGTCGAAACCGCCAGCATGTGGCAAGTCCGCCAACCGATCTACGGTCACGCCCTCGGTCGTTGGAAACATTATGAAAAACACCTCGCGCCACTAAGGGAAACGTTGGCGGCGGCAAACTTGATTTAAAGCTTGGTTCGACGTATGGAAATCCAGCGCCGTAGGCGCGACATCTTTATAGAATTCGTGATCGAAACCGATCAAGCTCCGTAGAAGCGGCATAGTCCTGCCGATCCAAGTAAGACCTCTAAATATTTCACAGCTCAATCGTAGCACACGGCACATCCTGCCCCGCGACCACCAGTTGCACATGCTTCGCCCCCAGATGATGCAACTGCTCCGCCATGATATGTTCCGCCAATTCCGGCTTGTTGCACTCACGACTTAAATGCGCGAGGTAAAGCTGCCGCAGATCAGCCGAGATGATCTGCGCGATCGTCTCCGCCGCCGTGACATTCGAGATATGTCCGTGCCGTCCGAGGATGCGTTGCTTCAACGCCCACGAACGACGCGGACAATCCTGCAACATCTTCACATCGTGGTTGGATTCCAGCACCAGCACATGGGCGCGCCGGATGCGTTCCAGCACCAGCTTGGTCACATGACCCAGGTCGGTCGCAAAACCGATCGTGCCCGCCGAGGTGCGAAGAATAAATCCCACCGGATCCTGCGCATCATGCGGAATGGAAAAAGTCTCGATGCCCACATCGCCCACTTCAAAACTTGCGCCCGTCTCGAACACTCGCCAGTCGATCTTCGACTTCAGATGCTCCGTCCCGTCCATGCCTTCAAAGGCCGGTTTCTTTTTCGAATCCCACTTTGCCTTGAACGCCCAGATGGTTCCGTCCTGCGTGCCAGCGCCAAAAACAGGACAAACCAGGCCTAAAAAAGCCAGCGCGAGCAAAAACCGGCGGGCGGCCAGATATGGTTTATTTGGCATTTTCTCTGATTTTTCCGGGTGATCACCGGCCTGAAAAACATTGAGCACGTCGCGTTCCACAAACGCCGGCGTGCGCCGTGAATTTACTACACGAAACTGCAAAGTCAATTTCTCCAAAACTGCATGTTCGTCGGCTGGTTTCAAGGTAGCTCAATGGTATGAGTTGTGGCAGGTTGAAATGTTTCGCCGGACGACCATTTTAAAAATCTGAACTAAAATCTAAACCGACCGGCAGCAAAAACATTTGCCCGCTCAAGGCTGCACCTTTAATTTGAATC
>Ga0206963_10290_pt1 | contig 14019 bp, 16 predicted proteins | sample Alteio_BWOrgHeat_28_FD_152958 | JGI IMG/M metagenome (GOLD analysis project Ga0206963, IMG submission 152958) | Enriched cells from forest soil in Barre Woods Harvard Forest LTER site, Petersham, Massachusetts, United States -... | ecosystem: Environmental > Terrestrial > Soil > Temperate forest >... | reverse complement strand
AAATCATATCGGGAACTATCATCCAGATTTCGGGTACAGAGCGCCCCAAAAATCCAAATAGAACAGAAATCTTTACCGATTCGGAAGATACATCGCAGGGTAATAAAGTGAATCGTGTATTTTTGGTGGTGGATTATTTACAACTGCCGGCGGTCCTGTTTTCGTGCAGGACAATAAAATAAGGCAGACAATATATGCGAGCAGAACCGGAAGAATAAGCAACTTTTTCATATGAACAGTTTAAGGAGGAATCAAAAATAGCGAACTATTTTCCCGATTGTGAGTATGATATAAAGTTTAACAAGTACTTAGACGATTAGCTGATAAATGCCTGCAATTGGGTAGTATTTTGTTGTTAGATACGGTCTTTCGTTTTTCCGGCGGATTTACAGGAGCTATCATTGAATATGATGACAGGTCAAACTGCATTTATAAATTTTTGCTGGTATTCCGAACTTCAGATTACCAAAACACAGCAAACAAAATAATTTATACCGATTGTGACAGAGATGAGAGCGCGGGTTATAACGATACCCGATATAAACTGTTAAATGATTCAAAGTTCGAGACAATCAAATCATACTGGCCCCCAGGGAGTCAAAAGGCAGAAGCAGTTGTAAGACAAAAATGGAAGATTAGCGGGAGCGGCACCATTTATTCCGTAAAGTAGCGCTTGCGCGGGAAAGCAAAAATGCATCTAAAAGTAAAACTGTAGATCGAATTAGGAAGCCTTCATTTTTCCCGGTAAATTTTCAGAGATACTTTCAAGGATAATATTGGCATCAATATCAAACTCATTATAAAGATTAATCATGCAGCGGATGGCTTTCTTAATACGGGCTATGCGTTTGAGCGTTTCATGATCAAAATGTCTTTTTTGCCAGGACAGCATATTTTTACGGTGACTTCACCTTTATTCATACCGAAAATATATTTGGGATTTACCACGCCTATGCGGAGCATAGTGTATATCGCACCGGCTGCCACTTGTTTGCGTTTGAGGGATATCGCGGACCGCCGTCCGAACCGAATGGCGCACTACAATTTCAAAACTTTTGCAAGTGTCGTCTGATTTATTTTTTTATCCAGGATGGTTATATAATAAACGCCCTTTGCCATGCCTTGGAAATTTAACACAATATCCGGCTGGCTGGACTCCTGAACGGGGAATGACCTTCCATCCGCACTGAATATTCGTATCGTGAGCGTTCTGGACTGATCGTTCACTATATGGAAAACATCGGTCACCGGATTCGGATAAAATTTAAAACCCTGATTGTTGACAGAATCGGGGGAAGGATTTTTTTCATAGGCCAGCGGGTCAGAATACGGGCCCGTACAACCATTCTCGGTTTCGCTGAAGGATTCGGGCGGGTGTGGCTGGCTGGACGCTTCTGGTTATTGTTTAATTACAGAATCCGGAGAAGTTGCGTTTGCTGACACTGCACCCGCCATGATCGCCGCGCGTTGCGAGTCAAGGTCCCGCAGCAATTTTTGCTTCTGCTCGATCTGCGCCGTAAGCTGGCCGATCTTTTTGTTATTGTTCTTTTCATCCAACACGGCGTTTTTGGCATTGTTTGCTTTTTTGTCTGCGTCTTTAGCATCATTCACGGCTTTTTTTGTATCGGTTGTATTGCCATTAGTTGCGACATTCGCCTGATCCTTACTGACCTGCGCTGTAGCGACTGCATCATCCGCGCTGGAGGAAGTTTTAGCGCGGTAATCCGCGGTTTTGTTCTGATCCTCTATCAGTCTGGTATTTAGCTTGGCTATTTCCAGGCTGATCGCACCATACTCCCTGTTCAGTCGTGTGGTATCGGACATGGATTTATATTTCTGAGCCGTGGCCGTGCCGTTCAGAAAAATTACTGTTAAAAAAAGTGAACTGGTTAAAACACGTTTTATGTAAATAGCGTTCATAAATAAAATTGAGTTTTTGATGAATACATATATACAGGGCCAATAAACGAGCCGTTATCCAAATCAGCGGTTAATCGTCCATGATTCTGCCATAGTATGTCAAAAGGCTGGAATTCTTCTCATATATACCCGTTATGGCCGGGGAATTATAAGAACATGTTCACCATAATAATGTCGTGCCAGTGGAGCTGAAAGCTTTTCCCATGGAATCGGTTCTTTTTCGAAGAACAACCACACTGTTGATAGGCCACCTCAAAGTGTCGAACTATTCAGGTATTTCTTTGAGGTTTGGAAAACTTTTGTATTTTAACTACAGAATATATAAAGACCGCTAAGATCTGGTGCAATCAATGCAAACATGTTTTCCGGATGGACAGTCTAAGTCATTTCTTTGAATCAAAAAGCAGATCTCCTTTTTGGATGTACAGTTTAGTTATTCTATTTGTCCTGCCTTTTATCATCGGCAATGCTGCCAATATCATCCACAATTACTTTTGATCTTAATTGAAAATTTTATTTGGGGCTGAGACCCGGTTGGTAGGTCACATCAAAGTACCCCAAAAGGTATGCGTTCCGCGTACTTTTATTTCGGTGACGGAATAGTCCGGATTTAATAAAAATACTTAACAAAAAAGAGGCAGTGATAAAAAGAAGCAAAAAGAGGATTAAATTATTTAGGCCGCATAAACTTAATAGTTCCTTTTCCATGAGACCCGTTCTCAATCACACCATACATCGTGTCGGCATCAACTTTCAATTCTACTTCGTCGAAAGCTACTGTTCTTCCTTCTTGCGGCAATGTTTTTAAAATTAGTTTGCCATTTTTGAACGTTCCTGTGATGGGAATAGGATCCTTTTCGCTTGGCCCGACCCAACCAGACACATCTTCACCGCTTTGCTTAAGCGATCCACTCCCCATAATAGTCCCTTCTGTTACAGAAATTGTGACCTGCCAATTTCCTGTAACATTGACCTTTGTGGCTGCGGGTCGTTGAATACGACATGAAATGACAGCAGAAATAGTAATATATATCAGCAAGAGTTTAAGTAAGACATTATTTTTCATTCTTCTGTTTTAGTATTAATGGGTTAGACTAAGGGATTTGTTAAAAGGTTACAACCATTCAAACCCATGATTCAGTTTATTTTTTTCAAACGCAGGCTTATCGATGAATATGAAAGTACCAGGTGGCTGAGACCATTTTCCAAGGCGCCAATCTACTTTTCGAGGAACGGCATCATTACTTTCCGATACAAAAAGTCCTGTGCCCCGATTCAAGTGGGTTTGCGGAGAATTAGTAATGGATTGGCACCTAATTGTTGGAGGATATTTTTTGAAATACTTCCGGAAAACGTTTCAACTAATCGCGGACAAGAATGCAAGTCTGATGTTTATTCGGATCTTAAGCTTTTGACCGGATTCGTGAGCGCAGCCCGGATGGAATGATAACTTACGGTCAACAGCGCAATGAAAACAGCTACAAAAGCAGCTGTCAAAAACATCCACCAACTAATCCCGATCCGGTAGGCAAAGCCCTGCAGCCATTTGTTCATGGCCCACCAGATAAAGGGAAATGCAATCAAAGATGCAATCAATACAAGATTCAAAAAGTCTTTGGTAATCATCGCAACAATGCCGGCGACCGTCGCTCCCAATACTTTTCTGATACCAATCTCCCTGGTACGCTGTGCTGCTGTATAGGTAACCAATCCAAAAAGACCCAATGATGCGATAAGGATCGCCAGAATAGCAAAAGTTATAAATATTTGACCTGTCTTTTTTTCGCCGTTGTAAAGCTCATTGAACTGGTCATCCATAAAGGCATAATCAAATGGCTCAGCAGGCACGAATGACTTCCATTTGTTTCCTATTTCATTTACAAGATGCGCCGCATCAGATTCATTATAACGTACCAGGATGGACCATTCATTTTTTCTTAAGAAAAGACCGAGCGGCGTCACGGCGTCCCGAAGTGTACTGAAGTTGAAGTTTTTCATCACGCCGATGATATGGTATACCTGTACTTTCTTAGTCTGAATATCTTCGAATTGATAAATAGGTTTATTGATCAGATTTTTGTTCCCCATCAGCCTGGCTGCAGCTTCATTGATAATAACAGCGCCTGAGTCCGTCGGAAACCGAGAAGAAAAGTTCCTGCCCAGTTCGAGCTGTATACCGAGAGTCGGGATATAATGCTCATCCACGCCCCAGTCCTGCATACTCACGGAACTGTTTTGCTCAAAAGTTGGAGAAGTAAAAAAAGCATTGTTGTTCCGGACGAAATTTGTAGGAAGATACCCGCTCGCGGTTATTGCCTGCACCCCTTTAAGACGCAGCAAATCCGCTTTAAAGGCATCCACCCGGTTGCCAAGACTACCGATACCGTTAATAACCAGGATCTGTTTTCGGTTGAATCCAATATCCCGGCTTCGGATATATCCCATTTGACTATAAATAACAATGGTACTCGCAATGAGGATAATGGAAATGACAAACTGAAAAACCACAAGCGAATTTTTCAACCATGAGCCTTTAAACCCCGAAGTAAAATTTCCTTTCAACACTTCGATCGGCTTGAATGCGGAAAGCACAAATGCCGGATAACTGCCAGCCAGGAATCCCACGACTAACATAAGTACCAATAGCGACAATAGCATGGCCGGTTGAAACAGTGCGCTCATCTGAATTTGTTTTTGCGCCAGCTCTTTAAAATATGGCAGAATCAGGCAGGCAAAACCAATGGCAAGAGCCAGTGCAATAAAACTAATCAGGAGACTTTCCGTAAGAAACTGCCCGATGAGATTTCTTCGCAAAGAGCCCAGTACTTTTCTTACGCCTACTTCTCTCGCGCGATTGGCAGAAGACGCGGTGGCGAGGTTCATAAAATTTATACAGGCAATAAGCAGAATGAAAACGCCAATAGAGGAAAAAATATACACAAACTGTATGCTTCCATTTGGATACAGCTCTCCGTCTATATTGGAATGCAAATGAATATCCAACAGGGGAACAGCACTTATTTTTATAAAACCTCCTCCTTTTTTAAAATCCTTCAGGCTCAGGTGGATGACATTTTGGAGTTCGGGGCCAATGAAACGGTCATTCATTGCATTTATCTGAGTCGTCAAAGCATCTGGTTTCGCGGCTTTTCTTAATAGGATATAGGTGTTATAATTTTCGCTTAGCCAATCATCACTGCGACTATCAGGGTTTTCAATGAAAGGAAGAAAAAAATCAAACTGGAAATGAGATTGGCTGGGGATATCTTTTATTACGGCAGTAATCTTATAAATATCTTTGTTGTTAATCATCAGCGTTTTGCCAACAATTTCTGTACGGTTAAAATATTTTCTTGCGATGGACTCCGTGATGACCATGGAATGAGGTTCCGTCAATGCTGTTTTTGCGTTTCCATCGATCACGGGTAAACTGAATAAATCAAAAAGCGTGGAGTCGGCGTATGCAACGCTGTTCTCCTGCACATTATTCTCTCCTTTTTTGACCAGAAATCCACCATGCCACCTGAGACGGGTATATTGCTCTACCTGAGGAAATTCCTTAACGATCTCCGGACCCATTGACGCGGGATTCTGGGCTGAAAGTCCATAGTTTTGCCCAAATCTTATTTCATTATTTAACCTGTAAATCCGGTCCGCCTTCGTGTTGAATTTGTCGTATTTCAATTCGTCCAGAACATATAGCAATATCATCAAACAGGTCGCCAGACCAACTGCCAGACCAATAATATTAATGGTTGTATAGAACTTATTTTTTAGAAGACTGCGAAAAGCTGTTTTGAAATAGTTCTTAATCATAGCCAGCATTGAAAGGACCGCAAAAAATGATTCGAGGGCATTTTTTAATGGAATGCAATCATCTTTCCGGTCTTGGCGATATAATAGCCGATTTTCCTTATAACCAGGCAGAATGCCGTCACTCCTAACTACTATAAGACGCACCAGGACGAATCCAGGTTACATTTTATTTAAATAAATATTTTTTTAGTTTAATGGGGTTACGATATTTTGTTTTGGCCAGGAAATCATTTTTGGATTTAGATTCGATTGTCGCCCACGGTTCTTATGAAAAATGAGAAGATGATAAAAATATACGAGAGCCAGGTGAAGCCGACTCCTGCCAACAGAAATCAACTCCTTTTGAAATTCATCAATAGTCAATATCACCAGTCATTTAAAATGGAAGATTTTAAAACAGGGATGGAAATGATAGATTATATACTTGGTGAGGAGAACAAATGACATTGAGTGGCTGAGACAGGGTTGGTGAACGCACCTCAAAGCACCCCGAAAAGTACGCGTTTTGCGTGCTTTTTTTCGGGAACGCGGAGCTATTTATACCCAGTTACAATTGAATCGGATTCAACGGGTGCCTGTTTGAATCCGCAATTGCAATCACAGGTTTTCGGTTTCAGCTTTTCCAGCTGGAGATCTCTTTTCTTGACGGCTTTCTCCATTTCCAACTCTTCGTTGTTTGCGTTGTAACTCTCGAGTCGAAGCTGGTTAATATTTGCAGTCATAAGTTCCTCTGTAACGTGCACAGGATCCAGGGTTAGCGTTTTTCACAATTATGCATTTAGGATTGAAAATAAGTTGAATCTTCCTCTTGCTGCCCTACATTTATAAATGCCTATAATCAAACTGAAGACCCTTATTCACGCAGCACCTAAAACATGTTTCGACCTGTCGCTTGATATTGATCTGCATATGCAAAGCATGAAAGAAACAAATGAAAGAGCTGTTGGTGGCAGGACCAGTGGTCAGATCAAACTTGGAGAGTCGGTAATATGGAAGGCGAAGCATTTCGGTTTTAACTTCACTATGACAAGCCAGATAACAGACCTGGTAAGTCCCTTGCATTTCACAGACGAAATGGTCAAGGGTCCATTCAAATATCTCAGGCACCGGCATTTGTTTGAGGAAACTCCGAATGGGACTATAATGACCGATTTATTTGATTTTCAATCGCCGTTTGGATTATTAGGTCGTTTAGTTGATTATCTATTCCTTGAAAGATATTTGAGAAAACTTTTAATGAAAAGAAACAGCCTGATAAAGATTACTGCAGAATCACGATAAAGAATTGATTTTATAGAAACCGTGCTTCTATTTCAGGAGTTGGGATCATACAAGTATTTCTTTTGCCGAAAACTTTATACCGTGATTTCGCAATGATATCATATAGAAAATCTCTTAGAGGCCGGGGAACCCAAATGAAAACATAAAAGATCTTCCAGATACCACCCAGTTCCCGCAAAGTTTTTAAAGCAGCAGTTGATTTTAAATAGTAATTCTCATTCTTTATTAATACAAAGGAATCAAATTCGTTTTCTGAAAGTCCGACCCTTTCCAGCCATGAGCGACCTGCTTCTGATTGCAGGGATGAAAATTTAAATTTCCCTTTTTTATCTCTTGTTATGATAAAACTGACCATGCCATTGCACAAATTGCATACTCCATCGAAAAGCAATATGTTTTCATTTAAGTTATGCATTGCTCAGAATATTTTCCAATGCTCCATTCAGAGATGGATACCGAAAATCATACCCGGCCTGTAAAAGTTTTTCCGGAATCACCCAGCGGCTTTTTAAAATCAGTTCTGTTTCGGTTTTGATAATTACTGCGCCCATCCTGAGCAACCAGACTGGTGAAGGCAGACCTATCCTGGTATGCGTCGCCCCACGAAAGGATTTCATCAAGGTTTTGTTAGTGACCGGATTAGGTGCTGAACAATTATAAACACCCTGAAGTTCCTTATGTTTTATAATGAATAACATGATATTGAAAACATCCGCGATATGAATCCAGCTGAACATTTGTTTTCCGCTTCCCTGTCTGCCGCCAAGACCAAACCGCACCAAATTGAGAAATGGCTTGATTACGCCGCCGTTCTTTCCGAGTACAATGGCCATTCGAAGCGCTACCTGCCGGGTCTGTTTTAAATGAAAGTCGAAAAAAGTCTTTTCCCAATTCGTAGCCACATCAACGGAGAATCCTTTTCCGATATCTCCTTTGTCCTCTGTCATTGGCCTGTCTTCAGCATGCCTGTAAATCGTAGCTGTACTGGAATTGATCCAGAGAGCCGGCGGGTGCTCACATTTCCCGATGGCTTCTCCGAGAGTTCGGGTTGTTTCTGTTCTGGACTTTAGTATTGCGGTTTTATTTTTTTCATTGTACCGACAGTCGACCGACTTACCCGCCAGATTAATGACCGCATCAGAATTTTCCAGCGCTCCTATTATTCCAGGTAGATCCGTCCATTGTACATCGCCTTTGCTTCGGGATATGACAAGTATGTCATATCCCATTTTTTCAAACTGACTGATCAGATATTTTCCGATAAAGCCTGTTCCTCCTGCTATGACAATTTTCGGTTTCACGGCATTTATTTGTCAGGTGTTGCAAGGTTCTGCATGGCCAGGTGTTCCACATGTTTCTGTTTGGCAACTTTCTTACCCCTGAAAAATAGAAACAGGTTAAAGAAGAGCATGATGCCCAGGTAAATACTGAAACCTCCGATTTTGGTGCTGAGTACTTCTATGATACTCTGCACACCATTCAGTGTTTCGTAAATCTGCAGGATATACAGCGCGAAACCGAGATTGAGTAAATAGAATCCAATTTTAAATAATGAGTTGGTTGCCTTGGCAATCTCTTCCCGGCCAAAGAAAATGTCGCGCATAAAAACGAGACCATTACGGAACAGGGTCTGCGCAACATACCAGGTCAAGAGCAAAGCGATTGGCAGGTAAATAAAATACGCGATGACGGTGTAAGAGTGGTTCATGATTGAAATGTTTTATTGGTGAGAAAAGATTTTTTAGACCCGGACAAATACCAGATCAATATCATATTCATATAATGGGTAGAAGCCAGAATAAAAATCAAGACACTCATGTTATTGGCGATACTCGATACCAGCATTTCCAGATTTTCTATTTTTTGCCAAAAATGAAGTTTCACAAAAGCGTACCCGATATTAAAAAGATAGTAGGCAACCAGAAGAATGTTGTTGAAGTAATCAGTCGTAACGGCATCGTCTTTCATCAAGGCAAGAATGAATACCCGTCCGTTCCTGTAGAAAAGTCTACCGACAAAGACGATTACAAAAATCGTCATGATCAGATAAATACAATATGCCGATACGTTGTAGTTCATATTATGCAAACATTTTCAGAAGTTTCAACAACAACTCGCCCTGAGGGGAAATGAATAGCTTGTCGGCCAGTTTGCTGATCTGCTGCGTAAAAACATTGAGTTCTTTGATCTGTTTTGCAAACTCTTTTTCTTCATCGGTTTTTCCCGTATCCTTCTCAGCCGCGATTTCCCGGAGCAGATCCAGTACAGGATTCAGTTCCCTTTGTTTTCTGACGGCCCCGATTTTGAGTGACCATTTCCAGACATTCTTTTCGGCAACGAAATACTCTTTCCTGTCGCCGGCGATCGCCTTCTTATAAATGATCCCCCAATCCAGCAGTGTCCGTATACTCATGTTCACGTTTCCCCTGGAAATCATGAGTTCCTTCATGATGTCTTCCGTTGACAATGGTTCCGGGGATATTAATAACAGCGCCTGAATCTGGGCGATTGATTTATTGACACCCCACTGGCTGCCCAGGGTACCCCAGGTTTCGATAAACTTTTCTTTTGATTCCGGATATTTCATACAACAAATATAAGTATATCTTATTGAACTTTCAATATATATTGAAAGTTTATTTTTCTCTATAATAATAAATTAATTGAATATCAATCTTTTGCAAGCGAAATATAAATTCTAAGGAAATGATCGAATCGCAGAAAGAGTGAAAAATCCCTTTAGAGTCCTGTTTGAGCTTCCATTTCTTTGAATTTTTCCAGATGGCTGAGGGCTTTTTCCAGGGCATCAAACTCCTTTTCGAAGAACAACCCGAACAGTTGCTGGACCTTTCTCGTATCGTCCGGCAAATATATCTCCACCCATTTGACTGTCTTGCCATTCACTCTTTTGTTGTGGTCGTATCCTACGAGGTAGCCATAGCCGGTGGTCTTGTCACCCGACATGGACACCCACAGATCTTTCATTCCTTTCGAATACCTCACCGTTATAGTCGGCGCACTATTCCGGGTGGCGTTGGATTTTTCAATTTCATTCAGCCAGGGATAAGTGTCCAATAATTTCATGAAACCCAAATAATCAATAGCTCCTTTGTCCTCCGATTTGTCAAATGGTGATCCGCCATGCTGGACGTTGAGTTGGAAATCGGGCGATGGTTGGTTGAGCAGGAGGAGTAAAAGGATGGTGAGGTGCATGGTTTGATTTGAGGTTTGGAGGGTTTGGTTTGATTAAACTTTCAGTTTGTATGCTTTGTTGAAGAGCTCCTCCGTCACGCGGAATCGCTTCGCCAATCTGCGCACGAGATTTGTTGAATCCCCTCGGCATCAATTCAAAAGATCTTCACGGGTTGCGAATTGTCCCTGCTTTGAATATTTGTAACCAGGTTTTTGCTTTATTATCTTAATAATCTGTTTATGAATTATTTAATTTCTCGCTTCTATCTCCGGGAAAACATCAACAGACTTCCTTATGATTTCTTCGAAGTTGTATTTTGTCACCAGGATTGAATCATACCTGGTTGCTCTTTTATTCTTATCCTTTGCCATACAAATAAAGTTACAGTGTTTTTTCAGGGAGTAAAACCGTATTTGAAATAGAAAGCAAATCCGTCAGGGATCGAAGCGGCATCTCCCGCTCCCGCATTTGGCGGGACGGGAGGCGGCAATATACATTCACCCGTTACATTTTACGTCGGCTAAGTGTTTTCACTTAGATAGAAACGCAGCATATCCGTGGGTGTCCAAATTTCTCAGACGGTGATCAAAATATTTGTAATTTTCGCAAAAGCAACCCTGAACCCCACATGATCATCAAGGAGAAGCCCGGTGGTGTATTCGTTATTCTGGAAGCCCCTTTGGACGGCCGGCCCAAATGGCTTTATTTCTTCTATTCGTTGGTTTTTTTATGCGCGGAGATCATCACGCTGATCGGTTTTTGGGAATCGGACATGGCCGGTATTTCTTTTTTAGTTTTTTTGGGAGCGATCATCGCTCTTTTTATTGTGACGGCGCGATTTGGAAACCGGGCCTTTGCTTCCAAAAAATTGTGGATTGACGGGGAGCACTTGGTACTCATTGATAAATCATGGTTCAGGTCCGGTTCGCAGACTTTCGAGAAAAGCAAGATCACCAGATTTCTTTTTCACGACAGGGCTGAGTTGACAGACCATCCCCTTGCCGGCCAGTCCATGGATTACCTCGGTTTTCAGACGGAGCAGAAGGTCATTAATGAAATGTATGGAGAAAACCGGATCAGTTTTGATTATGAAGACGGGAGAACCATATCTTTTGGAAAGGATTTATATTCCTGGGATTATGACCAGTTGAAGGAGTTGATTTTTGGGTGAAATAAATATTTATATGGATCTGATTCCTTTCATTCCGAAAACAGCAAACTACCAGATATGGTATCCCGAAGATTTTATTGTTGATGAAGACGAGAAAGGCATTGTGTCCATAACTTCTCCTGAATCGTTTTCCAATTTAACGTTAAGCTGTTACTCCATTAAACGCTCGGTGACTGAGGCTATTCTTCAGGACTTTTTTCGCGAAGCCACTGAAAACTATACAGCCTCTTCAGAAATGAAAAGTGTTACAACCGAAAACAAAATATGGCTGGAAGGTGATTTTCAGCGGGAAAATATTTTTTGGGTATGGTGGGTTCTTTCGCATTCAAATCAAATTATACTGGCTTCCGTTAATTCAGAAAAAATTATAGACTCAGCAGATCGTCATCTGTTTAGATTTATGATTGATAAAATGGAAATTTATCCCGTTGATATTAAAGAGTAAATGAAAAATATATCTTACTGTTTGTGAAATGGACAATGTTCATAACATATTAATGCATCAAAAAACAACGACATTCCAGGGCTTAAATTTCATTGTAAAGCCATATTAAAATTTAAATCTATAAATGCGGGTCAAATATTCAGTTCTTTTTCTGAATTTTCTCTTCTACTCAATAGTTACTCTTGCGCAGGATACATTATCTGCTAACGCGCAGCGCATTTTTAATCAATTTTATCCCTTTACAAAAAAGACGGTTTTGATTGAAAACCGCACGGAAAACTATACCGACATGTCTGCCGGCTTCGTTATAAAACTAAAACAGAAATATTTTCTGGTTACAGCTTATCATGTTTTATCCGGGAATATAGCTGCAGATACTTTATTATCTGTTTCATCGGGCGATAAAAAAATAAAAAGTATTCTTGTCTTTTTTCACACCAAAGCTGACTCATCATCTGCGATTACACTTCCTCTCTATCGAAACGGGAAACGATTATTTATATCAGTTCCTCATGAGGCTTTTAAATTTCACTCGAATAGGGAAGTGGCAGATATTGCGTTTCTGCCCTTAAATAATTTGCGTTCTGACATTCTCATCGATACGGTTTCCATCCCGCAGAAAACCTTGGCTCTTGAGCCAGATGATAGTATTTCTATTTGGGGCTTCAGCAGGGGCCGTACGTCAGGCAACCACCAATGCATTGTCGATTTTGTGTCCGGGCTGAGATATTTTGGTAATGCTGTATATATAATATTTAAGGAAACGGAAATAATGGGCGGGGATTCGGGAGCTCCATGTTATATCCACAACGGCGAGACAGCTGCCTTTATTGGTATGCTTGTGAATTCCACCCTTGATCACACATCAGGTGTGATTATTTCAAATATTCTTATCAATAAGTGTATAAAAATTATCGGTTTGTGATTCTTTATACAAATAGCGAATTCTTCTTACTGTCAGGAATCGCTTAGGGGAGACAGGATGTTTTTTCTATCCTTTAATTCGCTAATTAACTGCGGAGAAGAATCCTTATCGTTTTTAAAACAGGAATCAATAAAAATTACCGCATTCCTTGCTTTTTCCATTTTATTCTCCATGATGTAAAAGTCTATGATTTTCGATAAGGAGAAAAACTGCCTTCTCTGCAAAAGCAGGTCTGCGGCATTCTCATAATTTGAATACTCATCCAGTAGGGGGAAAGCAATTTTAAAGAGGTTATCCGGAATTTCTTCAAATACCTGGATATTGTCCTGTTTTGCCAGGTTATAGCGGTAATGCCCGAATTTCGTTTTCCATTCCTTTAAATTATGATGGTAAAAGTTCATAACTATATCTGTCCTTGGCGATTTACCATATCTGAGGTTATGCCATTTTATATAATTCAAAACCCGCACGGAAATATTGATCCAGAAACCACACACTTCATCTCCCTTATTGTATTTGCTTTTTGATATCCATATTTCCTGCGAAAAATCGCCCACTTTCCTTTTGAATGTAAATTCAGATTTTACGTATCTAAAATCATATTTAGCTAAAAATGGCTCGATATATTCTTCAAACAGCTTTTGAATTCTGACACCAGGGGGAAGTTCTGCGTGGAGCTTTCGTGGTTTCTTATTCTTATTGTAGTTGAACATGGATACCTAAATATATCAAGTTAATCAGCTTTTTCATGGGATGCATGTTTTGTTAATCCATCAGGGATCGAAGCGGTCCCGCATGTGGCAGGACGGGATGCACAGTGTAGAGCCCGGGCCGCTTGAGACGGCAACATTCATTTGCCCCTTCTACTCATGGTTAATGTTACACGGCTCTTTTACTTTATCTTCCCTGCCTCAATTCCCCCACATGATTCCAGCCGGTCCTTTATTTCATAAGCCCAAATCCATTATCGCTGCAAGAAACATCCTCTATGCATCCCTTTTCCTGGGAGTCCTCGGCTTGCTGATCAGGGAATACAGTATTATTTTGCCCGATCCCTTACATATCCGCACGCTCATACCCAATCTGATCATTCTCCTGCTCCTTTTTATCGCCGTCCGGTATATCGGTTTTGGGAAAAAATGGGCCCGGGCCCTGTTCCTGATTCTTTTTATTATCAATGTCGCCGCTTCTCCCTTTTATGTGCCTTTTATTTTCAAAACAAGCCTGGTGCTTGGGTTTCTGTTTATTCTTCAGATTCTTTTGCAGAT
>Ga0206963_10289_pt1 | contig 14149 bp, 6 predicted proteins | sample Alteio_BWOrgHeat_28_FD_152958 | JGI IMG/M metagenome (GOLD analysis project Ga0206963, IMG submission 152958) | Enriched cells from forest soil in Barre Woods Harvard Forest LTER site, Petersham, Massachusetts, United States -... | ecosystem: Environmental > Terrestrial > Soil > Temperate forest >... | reverse complement strand
GCTTACTTTCAGCGTATTATTAGTCGGGTCGGCTTCGTTGGCAATAGGGTCGGGCTTGCCAACAAAATTATAGCTGTCATGGTGATAGCCCTGTCCGGCAGCTATTCTTCGTTTCAACTTAAAGCGGGAGTGGTGATAAATAAACGATTCGAGATATATGGCACATATTTTCAAACTGCTGTTGCTACACACAGCGAAGTTTTTGAAGCCGATCTATCCTCCTATCAAATTGGCGTAAATTACTTGTTCAGCAAATAATTGGCACTTAGCATTTTATTAAAAACGGCTCCACGGTTTTTAATCATGGTGCCGTTTTTGTCTATAGCACAATATTTTTACTGAATTTTGAAGCGTTGCCGTGCATATCAACCGCTTCAATTTTTAAGCTTTTACCTTTTGAACCGGATGGAGTTTCAAAAGTAGTTAGTGGTGTATACCAAACGCGTTTACCGCCAATATAAATATTATAGCCTACAAAAGTTTCGTTGTTGCGGGGCTCTATCCATTTGATCATTTGATGCGCTACCCTCACATTTTGCGGCACGGGCGGCGGAGTTTTGTCGGGAGTTAGGGTTTGTATACAGTTCATTAATGCCCTGTAAGTATGGTAAGTACCTTTCCATATCTGCCCTTTTAAGGCCATTTTATATTGTGGCTGTTTGTCGAGGCCGCCCTGGTACCAGTCGCCGTGTTCGTGGTCAATCAGGTAAGTTTGTGTGTAGTTCCAAAGCTGTTTAAATTTATCAAAGTAATGGTGCGGATCATTCGGAAAGTATTCGTCCATTATCAGGAAAGTATTCAAACCTTCGGCCTGTGCCCACCAGTTCTTGGTATCAGCAATAATAGTGATGCCGGGTTTATCTTTAAAATAATACCCTTCGTCGTAAAAACCGCCCACCGAATTATCATAACCGTTATCCAGCGCATGGTCCAGCATCTTTTTACCAATTCTTAAGGTCAATGTATCATTTTTTATGCCGAGGGTGTGCGATGCCTCAAGCATTAGATATGCGGTTTCCACGTCGTGCCCAAAGGAAACGTGGTTAAGGCCGCGGTGCTTCAATATTACCGCTTCGGATGAATCCCGGTACGATACCGGCGTCCAATCGTCATGGAAAAACAAATTTAAATAACCTTTTGGTGTAACTATGGTATCGCGTATCAGCACCAGCATTTCATTCAAACGCGTTTTCAATAATGGGTTTGGCCAAACGGTGTACAATTCGTTAAACGCCTCGAGCAGGTGGATGGAGGTATTCTGATCCTTGTAACCCGTTTCGGCATTTGTTGGTGTACTGGCGTCGCGTTTTATCGGCGTACCGTCGCGCTCCATATGCTGGTAATAGCCCTTATAAATTGGGTCGTGGCTGTGTTTTTCGAGCCAGGTAAATTCCCTGATCGCCAGGTTCAATGCGCTGGTATCGCCGCTCATTTGATAATAAGCCGCCAAGGCGTAAATAGCGAACGAATTACCATAAGCTTCCTTTGGCGCAAAGCTGGCTTTTTTGGGGTTTCCCTTCCTGTCAACATAGGTATAAAAACCGCCATACTCTTTATCCCACATCTTATTCCGCAGAAACTCGAAACCGTGTTTGGCGCCGGCTCTATAATATAGCACATCGGGGAACATTTCAGCCGCTTTGGCATTGCTCCAAACGTGGCGCGCCTGCGTAACTATCATTTTGTCCTGGTTGCCCACGGGTTTAAAATCATAACTGAAGGCACTCAGAAAACCGCCGTCGAGGGTATCGATGGCTGCAGGGTACCATGGTTTAAGCAATTCATCCACCATCGACTTACGCATTTCGGCAGCTATTTGCTTTCGCTCACCGTTTTCCTTTTGTGCGAACGCCCTCGTGATAAATGATGAAATAATTATAGTTACGATCAGGGATCTTTTTAAGAAAAATGGGGATAATGACATGGTGGTATTTGTATTAGTTTATGAAGTATAAAGTTAAATTGATTGGCGGTTTTTACTGCAAATGCGGCGGCCTTTGCGTATATTTTGATAAAATAATATTAGTCGTGCCATACTGTATCAATATAGCTACAAGGTGGTGTTAAAACATGGCACTAAATGTTAAAAAAGTATTACAGCATAGGCGCTGTGGCGGTTAGTTTTGTTACTGTTAAGACCGTTATTTCTGCCTGATCTGGAACTCCTTTAAAAAATTGCCTGCTGTAAAAATGCACCGCGGGCGCTTGTTTATTTTTTATAATTATTGAATTTTATGAAGTACAAATATTTACTGCTGCTGATTGTTTTTTATGCTTTGGGCGATGCATCAACCTTTGCGCAAAAACCCAAAAAAACAACCGGGATGACGCTGAATAGCCAGCAATACCTGGAATACCAGGGCGTGAACGTAATGCTTGCACATGACTTTTATCCCGAAGGACACCAGGGCGGCGTAGGCATTATTCAGAACGGACAGCGGGTAGCCACAAACGGCGACCTGCGGCTTGAACCAACACCAGGGCAATGGTCGCCCATACCGAAAGTTGGCACACGGGTAGTGGATGAAAAAACACAGGACATCAGCGTGCGGATGGAGTACCCGAATGAGGAGATAGACCGCAAAGGTTTTAACCCCGTTATATATCCCGACCTGAAGTTTGCTTACCATATCCACGTTTCGCCGGTTGGCAAAGGATTTAAAATAGTGGTCGACCTTGATAAACCGCTGCCTGATGAATGGATAGGCAAGGTTGGATTTAACCTGGAGCTATTCCCGGGAATACTTTTTGGGAAATCGTATTATATGGATCAGCAATTCGGGATCTTCCCGCAGCAAGGCGAGGACCAGATCTATAAAGACAGCGATGGCGAGTTCCAGGTTACGCCAATGGCGAGCGGCAAGAAGCTGACCATAGCGCCGGAATCGGACCAGCAACGGATGACCATTGAGAATATGACAGGCACTGACCTGCAATTGATAGACGGCCGGAGCAAATTTAATAATGGCTGGTTCGTGGTTCGTTCGCTGATAGCAAAAGGTGCTTCCAAGGGGGCGATACAATGGATGGTAATGCCGCATGCTATCGAGGGATGGAAAGCCGACCCAACTGTACAAGTGTCGCAAATAGGATATCATCCGAAACAACAAAAAATAGCAGTCATTGAGCTTGATAAAAATGACAAGGCGAAGTTGCCGGTTTCTCTGCTAAGATTATCGGAAAACGGCGGCTATGAAACCGCATTTACCGCGCCCGCAAAAGATTGGGGCAACTTTTTGCGTTACCACTACCTGCAATTTGATTTTACACAGGTTACCAAACCGGGTATGTATATGGTGAGTTATGGCAAATTTAAAAGTCAGCCGTTTAAGATAAGTACCGACGTGTATACCAACAATGTTTGGCAGCCAACGCTCGAGTATTTTTTACCCGTGCAAATGTGCCACATGCGGGTGAACGACAAATACCGCGTATGGCACGGCCTGTGCCATGATGATGACGCAAGGATGGCACCAACAGATTCGGACCATTTTGATGGGTATATACAAGGGCACTCAACCCTTACCAAATACCAGCCGGGCCAAACCGTACCCATGCTGAACCGCGGCGGGTGGCACGATGCAGGCGATTTTGACCTGCGGATAGAATCGCAGGCGGAAACGGTGCATGGGTTGACGCTGGCTTATGAGCAATTCAACGTACAATATGACAACACATCCATAGACCAAAACACTCAGATAGTTGAGATACAGCGGCCCGATGGCAAACCCGATGTTTTACAGCAAATTGAACATGGCTTGCTATCGATAGTTGGCGGTTATAAGGCTATGGGTCGGTTTTACAGGGGGATGATAGAGCCTACACTTCATCAGTATACCACTTTGGGCGATGCAGGCAACATTACGGATAACAAGTATTTTGTGGATCCGGGTGATCCGAAAAAGGTAGCCGCCGTTGGATCGGGGAAACCTAACACGCCCGATGACCGTTGGGTGTTTACCGAGGATAATCCTGAGAGAAGCTTAGAAACAGCAGCTTCGCTTGCTGCTGCCGCAAGGGTGATGAAAGGCTTTAATGATACGCTGGCAACACAATGCTTACAGATAGCCGAAGAGGTTTGGAACAATACTAAGGAAAAACGCGCCATGAGCCGGGTGCCGCTGGCTGTTGAATTGCTGGTTACTACCGGCCAGCAAAAATATGCTGATTTTTTAACCAGCCATGCCGACCAAATAGCCGCACGTATTGACAACACCGGCTGGCTGGTCTGCCGCACTATGTCGCTGATAAAAGACCAGGCATATCATGATAAAATTACCAGCGCAGTTAAGCAATTATATGCCCAAATTAAGCAGCAGGGCACCAAAACTCCGTATGGCGTACCCTATGAGCCCAGCATTTGGGGTGCGGGCTGGGGTATACAGAACTTTGGCTATAAACAATACTTTTTGTACACCTACTTCCCTGATATTTTTACCGATGATTATATGCTCGCCGCTATCAATTTTGTGCTGGGCTGCCATCCGGGGTCTAATACAGCCTCTTTCGCTTCGGGTGTTGGGTCGAAGTCTATGACCACCGCTTACGGTTTTAACCGTGCCGATTGGTCATATATCCCCGGAGGCATAACATCAGGCACAGCTTTGATACGTCCCGATTTCCCAGAATTGTTGAACTGGCCATTCCTGTGGCAGCAGGGCGAATATGTTTTAGGCGGAGGAACTACCGATTACCTGTTTTTGGTAATGGCGGCTGATCATATATTGAATAAGAAATAGCGGGTAAACGGAGGTGTAGCGGTTGTCTGAACCATGATTTATGGGATTAAAGGGTTTCCATGATGCTTAATTGTAAATTACTTAAAATCAGATTATTAGGAAATTCTTGTGCCTGCAAGACTTGTCGGGAGGGTGTGTCTCGTCCTGAAATAGGTTTACACAATAGTAGTAAACAAATGAACAATAAACAGGAAGAACAGCTGCATTATGACCATGTAGTAAACAAATTAAGTTATCGTAAATTGGCGTTGAAATATGGTGTTCATTTCACCACCATAGGACGCATACTGATGGCCAGGTCAAATAAGCAGGAACAAAAAGCAGCAGTACCGGTAACACAAGAACCGATACCGGATGATATCGCGTTGCTGAAGGAAGAATTACGCAAAGCGAAGCTGATGATAGAGCTTCAGGAGATCATGCTCGATATCGCCAGTAAGGAGCTTGGGGTTGATATCCGAAAAAAGCCTGGCACCAGGCAGTCGAAATAAGCACATCCCGTGGCAGCAAAGGGCTGCGCGAGCATTGCAGACTGCTTGGTTATACCTCACAGGCTTATTATCAATACCGTGCAGGTTTAAGCCGGCGCACGTTAAAAGAAGACCTGCTTATCGAACAGGTATTGCATCACCGAAGGCTTCAGCCTCGTTTGGGCGCCCGCAAGCTGTTGGTCATGTTACAGCCGTTCATGGATATGCACGGGCTCTGTATAGGCAGAGATATGTTTTTTGAGTTATTGCGGGTAAACGGGCTGCTGATACGCAGAAGGCGGCAACAGCGTCCCCGCACGACATTCTCCTTACACCGCTTCAGGAAATATCCTGACCTGGCAAAGGGCCTGACAATAACCAGAAAGGAACAATTATGGGTAAGTGATATTACTTATATTAACCTGACTAAAGGTTTTGCTTACCTGAGTTTAGTAACCGATGTGTACAGCCATAAGATAGTTGGCTATTATTTGAGCAATGATCTTGGTACAGAAGGATGTATAGCGGCCTTAACTGCGGCCATCAGGAGCAGGGTAACAGATCAGCCGCTGCTGCATCATTCAGACCGGGGTTCCCAGTACTGCGCTGACGCTTATGTAAAACTGCTTGGCAGTAATAGCATCAACATCAGTATGACCCAAACCGGCGACCCCAGGGATAACGCTATTGCCGAACGTGTAAATGGCATTCTTAAGCAGGAACTGCTAAGGAATATATACCCAGGTATCAGGCAGGCAAGACAGGAAGTAAGCACGGCTATCGACATCTACAACCGCATCAGGCCACACAGCAGCATTGATATGATGACGCCGGAAAAAGCACACAGCCATACCGGTTACATCCCACGAAGGTGGAAAACCGCTGCCAAAACAGCCCAAAGAAAGGAGGTGTCATAAAAAAAAAGAAGCAAAAAGAAAAACGTGTCAGCATATGGAAAACTCTCCGAGTTTCCCACATGCTGACACGACAAGCAAGCAACAAATTATGCTTTTTTATTTAAAAAGTTTAATCATATTGCCGCTCGATTAGAAAGTGTAAACTCACATCAGGATTAACATTAAACAGTGTAAACTTTTTTCAGGACGATACAGTGTAGCATTCCGTAGCATTTTGGGTGTAGCAGGGGTGTAGCATTTTATATTTTTTGTGAATTTCATTTTTCCTGATTTTTTATAAATACCTGAAAATGAGAGAATAATAGCGTTTACCTCACTGACATACTTTTGTCACAGGTGTAGCATTTTGGTGCATTTTTATCATTTTCGCGCTACGCTACACCCCGTTTATAGCTAAAACTGGTTTTAAAAAACGCGAAAAAATCATACCTTTTTTAACGGTTTTTGACGGAAAATAAGGCTTTTTGCCGGTTTTTTGGGCGTTTTTTGGGGGAAAATAGGCGTCTTTCTGCTATTCGTAGTTTTCTATTTAGCTGATAATAAGTGCATTATATTTTTCATAAAAAACTAATTCACGCTGTTTACTTATATAATTTCAACTTATTAAAAATAAAATTCCCGACCTCCTTGCCCTGCAAAGCCCCTGCCATGGTTCCGCTGCGGAAATGAATCTGGCCATAAAAACGGCTCATGGCCGTTTCCTGGGCCGCCTGGTAAAACGAGGTAAAGTGGCGCTGGGCGCCTATGTATTTAACTTCGGTAGTATCTAAAAACGGGAAGTTATCGCCAAACTCATGTGTCAGCATCACTGCCGAAGCCGCACTGATATCAGAGTGCCCCGCCGGATATTCGGGAAACGGCGGCGTTTGTAAAAACGGCACCCAATCCGGGTCTATCATCTCATCAATAGCCGTTACCGGCCTTATAAAGCTGTATTCATATTTTGCTTGCCAGCCGCAAATAAAAGCATCAAATAAGGCAATTGAAGTAAGCGCGTAAGCCTGGGCGGTTTTAACGGCGCTTGCACTGCTCAGCCGGCAAGCTATCCGGGTAATATTCATCCAGTGGCCGGCGGGCGATATTTTCTTAAGCGCATACGAGGTATGCCCATCGTGCATAACCGCAAATGGATTATCATCCCAAAAAAAGGCAATGTTTTCCTGCTCAGTGGTCATGTGCTTGCTTAGTTCATAGGTCTCCAGGCATTGCTTATAGTATGGGCTGTTCTTGTCGGTACTATATACCGCCGGATGCGGCAAAGGAAATTGGGTAGACGATGTAATGGCCAGCGGCTCCATGGTGCCCCAGCAATATTCTACACCGTCAAAATAATCGGGAGGTGTTGGACGCCATTGGGCATGGCCGTTGTTACCGAGGTATTTAGGCTTGCCGCGGGTTTGGGGGTAATTATCAACCGATGCCCGCTTTAATATCAGTTTGCCAATTTTTAAACCAAGATCCATCGATCGCGCGTAGGTGGAATCATCCAGCGCGTCTTTAAACTGATCATAAACAGTGGTCTCGTATTTAAGTATGGTATCTTTTGAAAATGTTACCGCGCGTGCAACTGTAAAAAAAGCCTCGGTAGCGGCGAGCGTATAATCATACGTTTTGCCTTTTTCCGGCTCAGGTGGCGCACCAAAGCCTCTTAATTGCGTGATGAGCGAATTGTATTTAGGATCCGCAAAACGCATAGCTTCATAGGATGCAAGCGAGGTATAGGCATATATGCGGCTGGCAACAGGTGGTGTAAAAACATCATAAATTATTACTTTATTGAGCGCCAGTTGATTTTGGTGAAGCACTTCGGCATCATTGATCTTCGCATGCTTCTTGCATCCGCCCAAAAAAACACTCAAAAGCAAGCATCCAAAAAAAAAGGCGGTGTATTTCGGCTTCAAAAAAATTGATCGTTCGTTCATTTGTCAGGGTTATATGGTCTTCATTTCAATGAAGAAAAAACATTTAGTACTTAGCGTTTCTGTACACGGCATATATACCGAATGCAGAATATTGCTATTCCAGCATTATATAATTGATGACACCAAATTATGCATTTTTTTGTCGCAGGGGGGCATTTTTGTTAAAAATGTACCGCTAAATGGTAAAAAAACACCGCGAAAAAACAAGCGGCTTTGCGTCTTTTGGATTAAATATTGAGCCCCTTCATTTTGTTCATTATTTACCAGTGCCTGATACCTGCGCCTGTTTTTAATTTAATAATACTTAGTAATACTTATTAAATAAGGATCATTATATTTGTGTGTTGCATTCCCTCCCCGAAAGCTATTGTAGCTGATTTCAGTTATTGAAACCGGCTTATTTATTTACACTTTATAATTTATTTATATTTTATGCCCTGCAGGCTGTATTTTTGCCGCAATATTCCGTATAATAGGGTGTTAGTGATTTTTTACCTATGAAGATTTGGTTACTTTTTTGCACATTCCTGCTTCTATCACTATATGGTTACAGCCAAAGCTGTAACATAAGCTTAACTGTATCGCCAGCAAACCCGGTAATTTGCGAGGGTACTCCTGTGGTTGTTACGGCCACGGCCACCGGTGGTACCGCACCGTATTCCTACGGTTGGAATACCGGCGAAACCACCCAATCTATTTCCATCAATAAAGCTGGAAACTATACAGTTAAGGTACAAGATGCCACAGGCTGCGGCACCTTTATAAATTTTGTGGTCACCAGTTCTTCGGCACCGGCTTTGCCTACTACAACCGGAAGCCAAACCGTTTGCCAGAACAGTTCGGCCACGTTAACCGCAACGGGCCCGGGCGGAACCTATCAATGGTATGACGCCAGCGGCAACTTTTTAGCATCAGGCGCCACATATGTAACGCCCCCTATTACCGGCACCACTACTTTTTATGTACAAACCACCGTTAATACCTGCACCAGCGGCAGGACGGCTGTAAATGTTTTTGTTTTTTCGAGACCCACTGTTACCGGTGCTACCACTTGTGCCGGCAATCCAGTTACGCTTTCGGCTAGTGGCGGCGATAGTTATCAATGGTTTGCATCGCAAACGAGTACCCAAATCTTAGGTGCCAACGCCGATTTTACCACACCAATTTTAAATACCACCACTACTTTTTATGTAGTGGCCAGTGCAAACGGCTGCACGAGCCCGCGAACACCTGTAGTTGCTAAAGTAACCCCTAAACCACCGCCCCCTACTGTTACAAATCCCTCGGGGATATGTTCGGGCCAGACAGAAACCCTGCACGCAAGCAGCTCAGGCGGGGTAATAGACTGGTATGATGTTCCAAGCGGGGGCACGTCGCTCATATCGAGCCCTGATTTTACTACGCCGCCTTTAACTTCAACTACTACCTATTATGTACAAGTAACCGCGGGCACCGACTGCGTAAGCGACAGGACACCCGTTACCGTAACTGTCAACTCGGCGCCTCCTATGCCGACTGTAAATAATACCAGCACGTGCAATGGCACCCGCGCTACACTTTCCGTTATAAACCCCACTGGTAATTACCAGTGGTATAATTTACCATCAGGTGGCCCACTACTTGCCACAGGCAACACATTTACAACGCCGGTGCTTTACAGTACAGCAACGTTTTATGTAGAGGATAACAACGGCGGATGCGTGAGTGCACGTGGATCAGCAACGGTAACGGTGGGTCCTCCTCCCCCTGGCCCGACAGCATCGGGCGAGATCATTTGTTCGGGTTCGCAGGCGGTATTAACAGCTACTGCCAGCGCAGGCGCTACTTTTAAATGGTATAATGCCCCTACCGGCGGCACCCTTTTGGATAGCACTGCTACGTACACCACACCGAACCTGACGGCCAATACCACCTATTATGTTGAGGACAATACTAATGGTTGTATAAGCCAGCGCTCGTCAGTAACGGTTACCATTACATCGCCGCCGCCGGCTCCTACTGCCTCGGGTACAACATCTATTTGTTATGGCACATCCGCTACCTTAAGCGCAAATGGAGCCAGTGGCCAATATGAATGGTATGACGCACCTACAGGCGGTAACTTATTAAGCAACTCACAAGTTTATTTTACCAAGGCGTTAACCACAAATACAACGTATTATGTAGACATCACATCGGGCAATTGCCCAAGCGCGCGCACACCAATAACAGTAGTTGTAAACCCGCTGCAAACCACACCAACGGTAAGCGGCACTACTTCTATCTGCTCAGGAACACAGACATCGTTAACAGCTTCAGGGCCCGGCACAATGGAATGGTACGATGCGGCTTCGGGTGGCAAGCTGTTGTATACAGGCAATACTTATACTACATCGGTACTTTTTTCGTCAACTACTTATTATGTTGAGGCCACCGCAACCGGGAATAACACTTGTAACAGCAAGCGTCAAGCGGTTACCGTTAACATTATTCCCGAAGGCAATCCGCAGTTCCAATATCCTTCAGGAACAATTTGCGCTTCCGGCCCAAATCAAACACCGGTGGTTAATGATCCCGCTGGCGGTACATTCAGCTCGTCGCCAGCAGGGTTGGTATTTGTAAGCACAACTACGGGTCAAATTAATGTTGCTGCGAGCGCACTCGGCAATTACGTTGTCTTTTTTACTTCGAACGGGAAATGTACAGCGCCCTCAACAGCCAAATTGTCTGTTGTTACCAATCCTAACGCCACGTTCTCATACAACGGTTCGCCGTACTGTAACGATGCAAATAATCCTGTACCAACTTTCCCGCCAGGGTCAAGCGGGGGTACGTTTAGCTGTTCATCGGCAAACTTAGTTTTTGCAAATACAAGCACCGGCACAATAGACCTTGGAAAAAGCGCTGCGGGCACTTACACCGTAACCAATACCATTGCTGCAACCGGTGGCTGCCAGGGCGCTACATCTCAAAATACTGTTACCATTGCACAAGCTGTTATTGTTAGCGCCGGGCCACCTCAAACTGTTGTCAGGGGAAATCCCGTACAATTGGTCGCCACAGTTAGCGGGGTGTCCGGAGGCACATGGTCGGGTGGTCAGGGGACCTTCAACAATACGTCGGCCCTTAATGCTGTTTACACCCCAAAACCCAATGAAAATGTAGTAACACTTACCTTTACATCTGATGATCCCGGAGCACCTTGCGGGCCAAAAACATCAACTGTTACCATCAGTATTGTTAATTCGGCGCCTGCAGCACCAACTGCGCAAAGTACTTCTGTTTGTTCAGGCAGTGCCACAACCCTGGTAGCTACTGCGCCCGGAGGCAAGTATACCTGGTATGATGCCAGCGGTAATTTACTTACTTCGGGAGCAGCGCTCACCACCCCGGCACTTACTGTGCAAACCACTTATTATGTTGAAACCACCATAAATGGAGTGGAAAGTAACAAAACCCCTGTAACAGTAGCCGTTGACCCGATACCGGCTGCGCCTGCAGCAAGCCCGCAAAGCACCTGTATGAATAGTTCGGCCACGTTAACCGCCAGTGGATCCGCCGGAACCTACCAATGGTATGATGCACAAAACGGCGGCAATCTTGTATCTAATACGGCCACTTATGTAACTCCGAACCTGTCATCAGATATAACGTATTATGTGCAAACCACCATTAAAAATTGCCCAAGCGCCCGCACTGCGGTACTCGTAACGGTTACGCCTACACCCTTAATAACCAGTTCGTCTGTAGCGGCTGTTTGCAGCGGCACTCCTTTGAGTTATAGCATAACAGCAAATATTGCCTCATCCACATTTAACTGGTCGCGGGCCGCGGTGCCGGGTATAAGCAATGCCGCTGTAAGTAATCAAACAACGGCTACTATTAATGAAACGCTGACGAATACTACCGCCAGCACCATTGTTGTACATTACACCATAACCCCCACGGCCAACAATTGTCCGGGCACTCCATTCGACTACCAGGTAACCGTTTACCCCACGCCGGTTGTAACCAGCGCCGCCTCTACAACAATATGTAATGGCACAAGCACAGATTACGCCGTAGCTTTTAATATATCGGGAACAACTTTTACATGGAGCAGGGCGGTAGTGCCGGGTATAAGCAATGCAGCCATAACAGGGCAGGCAGCCGGCACTATAAGGGAGCAGTTATTCAATACTACCAATGCACCTGTGCAAACTACCTATGTGTTTCATTATGAGACACCTACTAACTGCAGTGGGTTACCATTTAATTATGTGGTTACGGTAAATCCACCTGTAAAGATCATGAGTCCATCGGCCGATACGGTTTGCAGCGGCACACCACAAAGCTATGTGATCACATCGAATGTCCCTACGGCCACATTTAACTGGTCGCGGGCGGCGGTAGCGGGTATAAGCAATCCCGCTGTCAGCAATCAAACGTCGGGCACTATTTCCGAAGCTTTGGTGAACACCACATTGAAACCCGTTAGGGTTTTTTACGATATAACCCCGACGGCTAATGCCTGTACCGACAGCACTTTTATTGATTCGGTGCTGGTAGACCCACTGCCAACAAAGCCACAGGCTTATAGTACTTCGCCAATTTGTTTAAACAGTTCTGTACAACTAAGTACGCCAGCTGTAGCAAGGGCTACATATTTATGGACGGGGCCGAACTCATTTACCTCCAATTCGCAAATCGCAACTATTAATAATGTAACACAGGCAAACGCAGGCGTATATACGCTGTATGTAATTGTTAACGGATGCCCAAGCCCGGCAGCGCTTGATACAGTTGTTGTTGATACTCTACCCGTAGCCCACGCAGGTAATGACACAAGTTTGTGTAAAGCCGCCACCTCTATACAGTTGGCAGGCAGCGTAACGGGTGGCACTTCGACAGGTGTATGGTCTGGCGGGAGCGGTAACTTTTTACCGGCAAGTAACGCGCTGAACGCGCAATATGCCTTCTCTGCGGCGGATAAGGCAGCGGGCAGCGTAAAGCTCACCCTAATGTCTACCAGTAAGGACAACTGCGCCGTATCCACATCAACCATAACAATTAAATTTACGACGCTCCCGGCAGTCGCTGCCGGCAACCCGCAACAGGTTTGTTCGCAGGTTTCCAGCGTCCTTTTGGCGGGTACCACATATGTTCCTGGCGTTACCACTAGGTGGAGCGGTGGTACAGGGACCTTTACACCATCAGCCAACCAGCTTAATGCTCAGTACGTACCAAGCGCCGCAGATATTGCAGCCGGATCAGTGTTACTGACCTTAACCGCCAGCAACCCTGGCGCATGCTATTATCCTACAGATACCGTAACTATAAGATTCATACCGCCGCCAACCGTAAATGCCGGTGGTACAAAATATGTTCTAAAAGGCCATACCGTTGTTTTAACGCCAACAGTTAGCGATAACAATGTAACCTACCTATGGTCGCCAAATGTTGATATTAGCGATGTTACGGCGAAAAACCCGGTGGTTACCGGCAATGTTGACCAAACTTACACCTTGACGGTAACCGATAGCCGCGGTTGCACCGCTACCGATCAGACTTTTGTAAAGGTATCGCCAACCATATCAGTTCCTAATACTTTTACACCTAATGGCGACGGAATAAACGATTTTTGGGATATCCAGGGCCTGGTTGCTTATACCGAGGCCACTGTTGATATTTTCAATCGCTATGGCGCCAAACTATATCATTCCGTTGGCTACAGCAAACCGTGGGATGGCACTTACGCCGGCAAACCCGTACCTGTTGGGGTTTACTATTATATTATTGATACAAAAATAGACGGCCAGGTATTTACCGGGAATGTTACGGTGATAAGATAGTTAATTATGAATATCGAACACTGAATATCGAACATCGAATAATGAAGTGAACTGTGGATATCTGTTCGCCGGGCAGTGGATTCGTTGCTACCAAATAACAAACTTTTTAACCGTAAAAACGCCCCATTTTCCGTCGAAAAAACCCGAAAAAACGTGAAAAAACCACAAAAAACGTCATTTTTTTTTGCACTTTGTTACAGCTGGTACACGACGCCCTGAATTTAAATATCTGAAAAACAGATAATTACTATTTTGTTAGTGCCCGGAAAATTCTTGTCAGGGGTGTAGCAT
>Ga0206963_10288_pt1 | contig 14192 bp, 7 predicted proteins | sample Alteio_BWOrgHeat_28_FD_152958 | JGI IMG/M metagenome (GOLD analysis project Ga0206963, IMG submission 152958) | Enriched cells from forest soil in Barre Woods Harvard Forest LTER site, Petersham, Massachusetts, United States -... | ecosystem: Environmental > Terrestrial > Soil > Temperate forest >... | reverse complement strand
AAGCAGCGTATTGCTTTAGCCCGGGCGCTGTACTGGAATCCTACTCTATTACTTCTCGATGAGCCTACGAGTGCTTTAGATGGATCAAGTGAACGACATATTCACGACTTTATGCGGCGAGTGCGTAAAAATCGTACCGTGATCTTATCCGCCCATCGGCTCCATACCCTAAAGCATTGCGATCGGATCCTTGTCTTGGAGATGGGGCGTATTGTGGAGTTTGGTCACCACGACGAACTCATAAATCGAAAAGGGCAGTACTCCCAAATGTGGAGGGCGATAGCCCAGTAAAAAAAAAACGAGCGGGAGACATAACATGAGCACCAAATTCATATTCAAAGAAAATATCTCTCTTAAGGAGATTGATGGACAGGCCGTTCTTTTTTCTCGAAAGACGGGGGATTTTTTTGGTTTAAACGACACGGCCACCATTTTGATTCTGGACTTGGTGGATTCTGATTTTGAATCCACGGTGGCAAAGAGCTCCGTGCTATTTCATGTACCGGCGCAGGAGATTCGTAAAGATCTTACCGAACTCATTGAGACGCTAGAGCAAAACAAGCTTTTGGTCCGGATTGTGGGGTAGCTATTTATGAAATCCTCCCCCCCTCTTTCTTTCCCGACTACGCCTTCGATTACGGGAAGGATTCGATTAGAAGGCCATGGAGCCGTCACGGTTCAGCGAGATGGGGTCATTGTTTGGCTACTAGGCAGGGTCGACGCACTGAAAGAAGGGGATGGTAACGCATTGCCTAGCTCACGCCTCGCGCAGGCCGAGGCGATTTTGGATTATAGTATCCGCTATGGGGGGGACTCGATAGCTCACGCCACGGGCCAATTCGTCATAGGAATTGAAGTTGGAGATACCCTGACTTGTTTTCGAAGCCATTTGTCCCCGGTTTCTCTTTTTTATTCTTCCTACCGTGTTTCCGACGATCTTAAGACCTTTCTTGCGGATGGATTTACTTCACCGAATCACAACTATTTTGCAAGATATCTAGTCGACCCCAATTTTTTACAATACCAATCCGACCTGTCTCCCCTGGCCAATATCCGCCGACTCCGGCCGGGCCATAAGTTGACACTTCGCAACGGAAAGGCAGAGGTATCCCCTTACGACTCGTTCTCGGAGAGTCTCCACTGGGACTTCGCTCAAAAAGAAGAAGATGTGGTTCCTGAGATCGATCGGCTCTTTCATGAAATTATTTCCGAAAGCATCGCATCTCACCATGGCCCGATCGCATGTGAGTTGTCTGGTGGGCTTGATTCCTCTTACGTCAATTGCGTCGTCGCCGATAAATATAGGAACCATCCGGCCATTATGTACTCCTATGCGGAACGGCCTTCGCATCAGTTCAGCGAGAACTGCGCTGAGATCGTAGCGCGAGAGAAGAAGCTGAATCTGCGCATCGTTGGAGTGAAGGAGCTGGAAGTTCCCAACCTGAGCACGGCAATCTCCTATCGGCAGGAGCCTTCGTTAATGTTTTGGCAAGGCGAGCTATTTGGACCGGTTTTACAAAAGCACATCGCTCCCAATAGCTTGCTCTTCACCGGCTACGGAGCTGACCAGATATTCATGAGATCGACCGAAGTCCTCCTGTACTACCTTAGGCGTGGGGATTGGCGAGGGTTCAGCAAAATGGCTAAAGAAATGGGAAGGGCATTGGAACGATCGCGAATCAATCTCATGTTCCAATCCCTGTTTTGTCAGATTCCGCTAAACATGCGAATTAGGATCCCGTCCGTGTTCAGTGTTGAGGATATCGTTTCCGCTCCGACCTCGGCAAAGTTGGTGGGTTGGATGAGGCCAAGGTTAAGTGAGTTCCGGGAACGGCACCAACCCAGCTTCGAGCATGTTGACCATTCGTACCTAACCTACCCCTCCCTCGTCATGGGGACCTATTTGACGGCGGCGAATATTGACCACACGCATCCCTTTTGTGACTCGCGACTGATTCGCTTGATGCGGCAAAAGGTCAGTGCCCACTTAATCCATGATTTTTCCAGGCCGTATAAACACCTCTTGCGGCAGGCCCAAACGAAATGGGTTCCGGCGGACGTGAGAAATCGGAAGAAGAACGAATTCCGTTTTGACGGATTTTACTCGATGGTTCTTAAACGTAACGCCTCTTTCCTTCGGAAACTCATCATGGAGGCCCCCACGTTTGTCGATGATTTCGTAGACCGAAAAGAGGCGCTAAAGGCGTTTGAGCAACTTCAGTTTGGCGTGTTTTCGCCAAGCACCTTTTATCTAGAGCAGCTAATTGCCTATCTTATGTGGTGGCGTAGGTTTCGTGGGTGAGGCGCCAAGATCAGGCGCGCGGCGAGTTTCGAGCTGATCCCAAACACGTAGGCAGCTATCTATTCTTTGTCCTGCCGAAAGACAGACTTTGACTAGGCTTTGGTGGGCAACCGCCCATCCCTTCACGGTAAGGAGTTCGCTCGTCAGAAAGCGGCGGTACTCAACGGCTAGGTCGTTTGCGTTAACCAGCCCACGATGGAAGCGCTCCAAATTATCGGAGTAGATCCTTCGCGCCGCTTGGATGGTAACCTCGCGCGAGCGGGCCGTCTCTGCCGAGATGCGAAGGGTTGCTTGCGCCGATTGCCATTCTTTCGCGGCGATCCGTTTAGTCTGTTCAAACTCTAGTTCCGCGATGGACTTAGTTTTGATCTTTTCGCGATAATCTGAATAGCCAACGAGCCCGTCCAAAAAGGGGACGGAAACTATCAAGGCTCCCGACCAGTAAGCCCCCGAAAGCCCGGTCGTGGCCCGTAAATCGGAACTGTAGGAAAAATTTAGGTCTAGCGATGGTAAAAGCTTTCCAAGATATTGATCTACTCTTTTGTCGGCCGCCTGGACCTTTTTCTCGTAAGCCAACCAGTCCGGTCTGGTGCCCACTTGCGCGGAAAGGGCAGAAAGAGGAGTCACTCCTTGTTTTTCAAACCGATCCTTCCAGGGCCAGGCGAGGGAAATATTATCATGCCCTAACAGTGAACGGAGTTCGGCTCGATATTGCTGGACACGAATTTCGGCGTCGCGAGCCTCGGCCAATGCGTTTTCCAAATCAATTTCGATCTTTTCCACTTCCTGAGACGGTACAAAGCCCTTTTGGAACCTCGCCTTGCTGTTACTCAACAGGTCTTTGGTTAGTGTGGAGGTCTCTTGGAAGACCTTGATCTCTAATTCCGACTGCAATACTCCAAAGAGAGCCGTACTCGCTTCCGATTCGGCCTTTAAGATACTCGCCCGTATAAAATGGGTGCGGGACTGTTCCTCAAGTCCGGCGGCACGAAAAGCCGCAAGATCGGCGCCAAACCGGAAAAGATTAAGAGAGCTCGTGGCACCGTAGGACCGCGACGCCGAGGTAGTGTCCGTAGAGCGGAATTCGGACGCCGATAGGCTCAATTGCGGCAAGAAAGAATAGCCCGCCGGGATATTCTTGGCTTGAGTCCGTTCGAGCTCACCCCTTTCGATACCCACTTGGGGACTCCTGTCGACGATAGCCGTGATGGCCTGTTCGAAAGTGAGAGGCGCAGCCTCCACGGCCTCAACGCGGGCCGACCCAAGCAGAAGAGACAAGAGGATCCAAATCATCAGAGTGGGGGAAGGGCGGGGGGCCATTGGCGAAGAGATGTCATTAACAGCGGAAACTTTGGCCTCTCTCCGTAACCACAACGAGTGGAGCGCGGGGACTAGGAAGAGCGTGAACAAAGTAGAAACTCCGAGTCCGCCGGTCACGGCAATTCCCAGCGGCTGCAAAATTTTTCCTCCATCACCTAGCCCGAGCGCGATGGGGAGCATGCCCAAAATGGTCGTTGCCGAGGTGATCAAAATGGGCCTTAGACGTTTTCGAGCGGCTTCCACCACGGCACAATCGGGGCTGAGTCCTTGTTCACGCCGGACTCGGTTGCCGAAATCCACGAGCAGAATGCTATTCGCAACCGCAATTCCATTGAGAAGAATGATCCCCAAAATCGAATTCAACGAAAGAGTACTGTGAAAAAGCCAAAGCGAAAGGATGACCCCGATAAACCCTAAAGGAACGGATACTAGTACGATAAGGGCTTCGCCTAAGCTGCCAAACTGTAACAGAAGCACCAGAAACATAATTATGAGCGATAGGCCTAATGCGATGGCCAGTTGGTGAATGGCGTCGTTCAATTCGACATCGGCATCCTGAAAGTGAACGAAATAAGAGCTCCCCAAGGTGGCTTTGTGATCCGAGATCCATCCATGGATCAAAAGTTTGGCCCGCCGGAGATTTTCCCCCTTGCTAGATTCTTTGGCTTTGTCCAGGCGGCCTTCGATGCGGGTGAGCTCCTGTCCATTCAACCTAAAAAGCGACGAGGGAGCGAGAATGGCCTTCACATCCATTAGCGCGGCTAAGGGCACGATCTTAGCTCCAAGCCCAATAGGCAGACTCGTGATGTCTTCCGTACTTTTTGACCCGCCTTCGGCGAATCTAAGGACGATAGCGATCGACTCATTTTTGATAGGAAATTTTCCGACCTGCCTCCCGGTCGTTGCCACCAACGAGAGATCCGCAAGATCGTTGGGCCTTAGGGAAATGCCCTCCTTGGCTAGCGCCTGCCATTGGTTCATGTGCGGTAGAAACGTGACGGTCTTTTCTGCGTGGGTGTGGGGTATCGTCGACAGACGCGAGTAAAGCTTGCTTTCTTCAAGGTAGTCAGCCAAGTCCTTGGCGATCTCGCCGCGCTTGTTGCCATCGGGTCCCATGACATCGATGCGCAGCGCTGGCGGATCGGGGATGGGTAGTTCACTGGGATTCCAAGGCGAGACGGCGAATTTCATGAACGGCGTGTTGCGAAAACGACGCTCCATATCGTTCCATGCCACCTTCATGTCTCGCTTGTCCTTGAGGCGAGCTAAGATGGTGCCCTCGTTGGCGTCATAGATTTGGGTAAAGGTGTAATCCAACCGTGCCCCCAGTAGGCGAGTCACCTCCCGTTCGACCTCGCCTACCGTCGTTTCGAGTTGGCGGGACGAGGTGTTTCCTTCAGTGGTGATATCCAGCACCACCCAATCGGTGTCCGGCAGGCCTACAATTTCGCGGGGAAGACGGGGAAGCCCTTTGACGAAAAGAAACGCCAACAGGACGGCAAGCACGACATAACTGCCCGCCTGGGCCGCCGGTTTGGAAACAAACCAGGAAAGGCATTTCGCGTAAGTCCGTTCGATCCAGAGAATGGGGGCCTCAATAGGAGAATGGGTCGCTTTTTCGGTACCTCGCGCCATCAACTGGAGTCGGATCGTGGGAACTAGAATAAGTGCCACGATTGCGGAAAATCCGTGCGAGAAGACGACCGCATAGGCGAGATCCCCGAGCAACGCATTGCTTAAGTCCGTGGTAAATGTCAGGGGCAGAAAAACGACGAGCGAGGAAAGGGTAGAGGCTAAAATAGGGAACCGTACTTCATTCACCGCTTCGGCAAGAATGCGAAGGCGGGTAGCTGCGTCTTTCGGCCCAGGATTTGCTTCAAAATGACGGAAGATGTTTTCCATTACCACGACCGAGGCGTCTACGTTCATACCGGCGGAAAGTGCCAGGCCCACAAGCGAGATAAGATTTAGGTTGATGCCAAACCAACGCATTAAAATAAAGGCCAGCACGATGCTTAAGGGGATTTCGATCGCGGCGGTAATAACATTGCGAAAACTTCCGATGAAGACGAAAAGCACGACCACCGCCAAAAGTGCCGCGATAATAACTTCCTGAAAGACATTCTGTACGGCGGATCGAATAAAGAACGAAGGATCGACTAAAACGCGGCTGTGAATATCCTTCGGTAAATCTTTGAGCGAGCGGTTTACCATCTCTATAATCTGCTCCGACATCCGTTTGACGTTGCCGCCGGGACGGGGCGATGCCCACAGAATGAGGCTCGGACTTCCGCTGGATTTGAAGATCTCGTTCATTCCCGACTTAGGCGCCCAGTCCACTTGAGCAATGTCGCTCAGGTGGACTATCTTTCCCGACGGGGTGGGAATAATGACCTGATTAAGGTCCTCAATTTTTTCGATTTGCCGCGGCATCTCGAGCTGAATCGTCCCCTTGCCGTTGCTCACCGAGCCGCCCGTAGTGCCTTTTAGCTCGGCTTGAATTGCCGTTTCGACGTGTCGGGGAACCAACTGAAGGGTAGCCATCACGTCAGGTTTTAGATCGATTCGGATTTCGCGCTGGTCGGGGTTGTACAGGACGGGGAGGGATGCATCGCTGACCTGCAGGATCTGCGGCATCAATGCTGGTTTAAGCAGGTCATAGAGAGAGTCCAGTGATTGCGATTCACTGTAGAAACTGATGGCCAGGAAGCCGGCATTCTGGTTTCTAAGGCCGATATTGAGACTCTCTCTAGATTCTTGAGGTAAACGAGAAGCAAAGGCGTTTACGATATTGGCCACTTCGCGCTCTGCATTCTGAGAGTTCATCCCCCAACGGAATTTTAGGTTATATTCCGCTTGCGCTCTTTTATATTGCGCTTCGATAGATTCGACTTCGATCCCTCGACTATTCAATCGGCGAAGTTGCTCTTCGAGATCCGTACCGAAAGTGTGTAAGAACTCTTCGGGGGTCGAGGTCCCGTAGGCGATCGATACGTATACCTCGGGTTTTGCACTATTGGGAAAGAGTGAGATCGGTAGATGAAAGCCGCACCACAGCCCGGCGGCCGCCAAAGCGCCGAGCAATAAATAGACCCTAAGGGGAGATCCATAAAGTTTATTCAAATTCAGCACTCTCTGCGGGTTGGACTTTAACGCGCTCGCCCTGCGCGACGTAAACGCTGGAACGTAGGATCACCGACATTCCGTCTTCAATTCCCGAGGTGATTTCGACGATTCCGCCCCGACTAGTTCCTACATTCACCGGAATAAACCTAGCGGTGTTATTCACGACAATACGGACAAAGACCTGGTTTTCGCGGTAGACCAGGGCGTGCTCGGGAATGGCGATGGCCCTTCTTTCTCTTACTTTGAACGTTACTTTCCCTAAAGAGCCACTGGGAACTGAAGTGACGTCCCGGTTTTCTAGAGCCAATAGGCACGTCGCGGTTCCCGTCACGGGATCCAATTGTGGGCTGACGCCAATGACTGTGACGGAGTAAGGCTTGGAGCTTCCGTTCAGTTTCATCTCTGCGGTGAGCCCCAACTGAATCGAGGCCAGATCGCCGCTGGCGATCTCGGCGATGGCGGAAAGCTGCTTAGGATCCATGATCGAAGCTAATTTTTGGCCCTTCGTCACGCGGGTTCCCTGACTCACCTCCATGGAACTCACCACGCCGGCAACCGGGGCGGGAATCACGAGCGGACGGTAGTGATAGACGGGGTCGATGTGTTTCAAGATCAGTACCGGCGCGTGAAGCCCGACGGTCTTGCCCAGGGGGGCCACTACCTTCGTTACGATCGCATCGGCTTCGGCTACGACCGTTGCGTTGATTTGAGATTGGATGCGCACGGGATAAAGAAGCATGTCGAATAGGGGCTGTGGCTTTGCCGTCTTTGTGAAGACGACAGGAACGTCCTCACTCTCGTGGGTGGGGGCAGACGGGTACAGCGACCCACAGAACGACACCGCTATTAGGAGAATGGTTCGGCTCCACATACTTCGAACTCCACGTTACCTTCTCTTTGGTCTAGGCCATCGGACGCGGGAATATAGCCTAATTGGAAAGCAGAGGCGAGATTAGTCTTCTAACTATGCGATTTTATCCAATTAACATGTGTTATCAGCCTTCCATTTTCCGGGGCTGGCCGGCGCGCAAAGGGCCTAGGGCCTAGTTCTGTAAGAACCGAATCAACCGCGCAAGCTCCCGGCGGGTGTGAATCTTATCCAGGCGAAGGTTTAATTCCGGATACTCTAGCTGCGTGGCATAGGCCAGGAGGTAGATCCCCCGGTACAGGCGAAAGTGCGCCGGGTAGTGAGGGCGCTGCATGAGAGTCCCTTCGTTGGGTTGCCAATCCCAAAGGTCTTTGTCGAAAATCCAAGCCTTAAACCGCCGGCTCTCGGCCGAGCCAAATTTGCCCAGCGAAAATAATTGCCTCAAGTAACGTTGCGGCCCTTCGTCGTTACCATAGCGGGTGATTCCGGCCGCTACCGCCGCCTCTTGAAAGAACACAGCGCCGCCGGTGGTTGGGTCTCTCCATTCGGCCAAGAGTCCCTCGTGCACTTCCGGGAGAGCAATTCCAAAAGCGATGAGGTCTAACACCTTTCCTGTTTCCGCGCGGTCGAGTAGCTGGTCCCAAGGGATCGTGATTTCCGGGTGAGCACGAGAAAATAGCCCCACGCTCTGTTCGATGCTTCCAAAAAAACGCTCGCTGGCTCCCGGCGCTTTGGCAAGAATCTGACCTCCGTCATTGGCGGTCCAGGGCAGGGATAACTGACGACGTTTAATTTCCCCCTTTTCCTGAGCCAGGGACGATCGCGCCGTTACTTTCACTGAGTTTAAAATCCCCAACGCTAATTCGCGGGCGCCAAAATTAATGGTGAAGGAGTTCACTCCAAATAGAGTGGAGCGCTCCCGCAGCGCGCTCAACGCTCCGGTGGACGGATCCACAAACCTGCTTATCTGTTGTCGGGAGAGCGGAGCGCGAGCGATGTTTGGCGCCAAGAGTCTGACCAGCTTTTCCATCTCGACGCGGGTGTGGATTAGCTCGGGTCTCAAATCTCTTCCTTCCTGAGTTTGTTGACAGTACCGAGCTAGGGCATAGAGCGGGCGGTAGACTCGGACCGCCGCGGCGTAGGATACAAAGGCACGTTGACCGTCGTTCACGGTCCACTTCCAAAGCAGGGGATCTTGAAAATACCGCGGTGACGACACGGGTTGCGATTTTAAAAGGGGACTCTGGGCTAAGTGTTCTAGTAATTCGCGAGGAGCGGTGTTTTGACTCCACTCCGTGATACCCAGGTGACGGGCGGTTTGTTGCATATAGAAAAGAGCCCCTTGCTCCTCGTCCTTGAAAGTTTCCCACTGCGCCGTGGAAAGATCCCCCAGCGCAAACCCTACGGTGACGTTGTCGACCAAGCTATTGAGCTCGAGACGGGAGTAAAAAGAGGAGACGTCAAAGTGTCTACCCGCCTCGGTCTGTTGGTAAAGGCGGGCCACCGCCTCTAAAGCCCGAAACGCGCGCTTTGCGGCCGGGCAATTCGGATCCTTGGAAATACGATTGCCGTCGTCAGGTTCCCAGCCATAAGTCTTGGCGGAGAGAATTTTCTTTAATCGAACCTTTTCTCGTTCAAGTTCTGCGCTCTCACCCACGTCCAGACGATCGAGTAACTTAAGTACCGCTCCCCGAGGCCCGTAATTGGTCTGCCAGGCGGTGAGTTGTAAGATGTCCATCCGTTCGACCAAAACCCGCAGCCCTCCCGATTTTTGATCCGCAAACTGGGCTAGCCTCGCCTCTTTCAGATCGGAGCGCAAAACGTCCGGAAACAGGACCTGCATTAATTTTTTGGTTTCCGAACGCAGATGAATTTTTTCCGGATCGATGTCCACGCCCCCCGAAGCTTGGTAAAGATAGGCCAGAGCATAGAGGGCTCGGTAGAGATGTTGAAAGTTTCGCCCGTACAGAGAAACGATTTGGGGGGGACTTAAAGGGCCTTGCGGCAATTCACCGCGCCTCATCGACGCTAGGCGGGCGTCTTGTTCGGTCCATCCCCAGCGATGCTGTAGATCGTAGATGAGCTGATCTCGGATCGCGGATTGAGGGAGAACGGGTGAGCGAGCGGCGCGAACCATGAGGTCCCGCACGCTCTGGTGATTGGAAAGAATATCGGTATAGCCGTGAAAATCTGCTTCCTCGGCGACTACCGCAAAGGCGCCGATTTCGGGATCGAGAAACACCCGGACCTTATCGATCTCAAGCAACGATTTTCGATCGGGGAGCAGCCGATGCAGGAAGTCTGCCATGACGTCAGGCTGATGGAGCCGCTCGACGGGAAGATCGCGCCCTTGGGGAGTCATCTTCAATCGAGTGGCTAAAGCACTCAGGAGGCGAAAGAGGTTTTGACTGGGCACTTTGAGTCCGGAGCCGAATATCATGGCGCCGTCAGTTTTTTGCCAGTTCCATGCCGCGCGATCCTGCAGGAACTTTAGAAACTTCGCATCATTTTGGGGTTCGGGAAGTCGTTCGGCCAACCGGACCGCCAGCTGAGGTAAGAGGTATTCGGTCTTGTGAGTCGAGAAACCCAACTGACGCACGATATCGGCCACAATCGGCAATGTCTCGGTGGTGAAAATATCGTGATCGTAGAGTGGGTGCCGCAAGGAAAAGGTGGCCTCCCCTGGGAACATTTGCAGCTCCTCAGTGATTTGCTCCGCTGCAATTTCTTTTCCGTTGAACGTGAGGGCACCGCGCGGAGGCTTGCCCCCTAGATGTTGCGGCAAAGGTTCGCGGGAGATCCGTGAAAGGCCATCGGCGAGATTGCTGGAGTACACCGTAAAATCGATACCGCGGAAACCGGGTTTTCCCGCCCAGGTGCGGTCCGGACGGCCAAAATGGTGCATCAAAACACCAAAACCTGCTTGATTGCCCGAGTAGGGGCGCAGCAGGATTATGAGGTTTATTTCGGGAATATCGATTCCTTCATTAAAGAGATCCACCGTGACTAAGTATTTGGGTTTCCCGTTGTGGGTATTGAACCATCGAAAGATCGCCTCGCGGTCTTGACTACCCGAATGCAAACTCCGAACCTCGGCGCCGAGCTCTCGCGAGAGTTCGCGGGCGTAGTCATCGGCCTGGTCTATGGAGGGAGCATAGATAAGTCCGCGATCGGTCACTCCGGGGACTCGCTCCTCGCGAATGCGGTCGGCCACCTCCTTAACAACCCGTAGGGAAAAGGCCATTTGGCTTGGACCCGCGAAAACATCATTCAAGCGATCGCTTACCGATTCGCCGTTTCGCAAATGCGAAACCAAAGTTAGTTTATCGAGATTGGAAAGATACCCTTGTTCTATTCCGGCGTAATATTGATTTCGGGAACACTCGGGCAAGAACCACCCCCGCCGTAAGAGTGCCAAGGCCTCGTCGGTTAATAGAGGGGCCGCCAAATTTCCTTGCAGATAGTCGGTAATGATGTGGCGGTCTCGATGCCAGAGAGTAGCCGAGAGTAGTACCACGCGAATCCGGTGACCATATCGCGGATCGGCGAGCAGAGTCTGAAGATCGGCTAGAATTTGCGCAAATTCCCCGGCGTCCTTTCCGGTGTGCTGCGCTTCATCCAGGACGATTACCACCGGCTGATCGGAATCTTCCCGAAGCCAGCGGTGCACCATTTCTAGGCGATTTAAGTAACTGGTGCGGCTTATCAGCAGCATTTGAGTTGAAGGGGATATGGACCGTACCCGACTTTGTTCATCGTATATCTTTTCGAAATGACTAAATCCCAGTTCCCGAGCGTAGGTGTCCGCGGCACGATCTAGGACAAATCCATTTTGCAGCGCAAAGAGCACGTGCGGAAACTTTTTCCAACCCGGCATTTTTCGTTTATGTAACATCTTCCATACGCGTTCCACGTAGTGCGCCGAAACCACGGTCTTGCCCATTCCCACCGCCATGAATAATCCGCGCTTAAAATTACTTCCGGTTGCCCAACTTTCCATATCTAGCAATTGGTCAATCGCCGACTGCTGGGGAAAGGAGAGGGTGCTCGCCCTATCGTCTGGCCAGCTCGGATCACGCTGTTGAGGATGAACATAGGGGTCCCCGCGCATGAGGGAGCGAAACAGACCTTGGAGGCGCCCGACTTCCCAACGGGCCGGATCCGAGGGCAAGACCAACTGGCCCGCCAGGTGGCCATCCCCATTCAACGTCAACTCCGGGAGGCCGCCATATTTCGGATAGAGAAATTGGTCATTATCCGACAGAAACAAGGGGTAGTGCCCTTGAGGGGTTTGCAGTGTCAGAACTTGTTGCCGAGCGGATCCGCGGATCTGAATGAAGGGAGAATGGAATCGATTTCCTTCGTGAAGCACGGGAGCCAGAATTCGATCAAACAGATGGCGCAACCTAGGGTCGCGAAATTCACTCTCGAAGCGTGAGGGGGAAAAGGCTGCCACCCGCAGCCGGCAGGCCGCGTTGGTAATTAAACCGAAGCTCGGCGCGCATAGGAATGCCCACGATCCCAGACACAAAGTCGCCGTTCGAGAAAAAAGGGTCCGCAAGGCCAAAGATCTCCCATCCAGAGGGGCTCTCTATAGCATAGAAGCGGGCGGAGGCGGAATGTAGAGCTATTAAATTATTGATATTAATATCAAATCCCTGCCGTTGATTGCGCCTAAGGTCGCTTTCAGGTATAGCCAGGGACCCGATGTTCCGTTTTCCTTACAGGTTACTGCTTCTTCTTCTATGTGTTGGCCTTAGCCCTATGCTCTGGGCGGCCTATCTGATCCCGTATGAATTGAGGCTTTACCAGCCGGGCTTTCCCAAGCCTCGACTGGAGCGCTATAGCGTTTTGGTTATTTTGGCCAACCACTTTGGAAATCACTTTGGACCTCCCGATGGTCTTCAGGAACTTTTGGCGGCGAACTACTACTCGGACGAAGAACCCTTTATCTCGGATTATCGTCGATTTCTCAAAGAAGAATGGTATCTGCAACAGGTCACTGATCCCAAGCGAGCGCGCCGTTATCAACTCGACCCGGAGGTTTTGCGCGCTCAATTTCGGCAGTTGGGCGCGGCCGATGATGCGCTCTCCTCCGACGTGATCATCACGGAGTATCGCAACTTTCGCAAACCCTTGGCATTGGTGCGCACCACCGTGGAAGATGCCTTGGGGCGCGTTCCCGCCGAGACCCTCTTCTTGGGCAAGGGGCTTTCCGGCCCTTTCGAACGGGATGAAAAGATCGAGCCGGGCGTCATCCGTTTGCCCAGGTTCAATCCCATCTCCACCTTTCCCACCGCGCTGGCTCTCGGCTATCCCCTTTCCACGCAATTGGTGGAAGGTGAAATCGGGGGAAATCTGGAGGCAAAGAATTTCGCTTTGGATCCCGAAACGGCGCTGAAATTTCTGCCCCACCAATTTGAGATCGCCTGGCGTCACCGGATTTTCTTTTTGACCGGACGAAAGACCGCGGCGGGTAAGGGGGTATATGCCTCGCGAGTTTGGGTGGGATGTACCGGCGATAAGATGCGCCATTTGCACGAGGCCTGGTCATTCAATCTTCGAGAGACGGTAAACAACGAGCACACCCTTTTTAGAGACGCTCATTTTATGCACACCGCCCCGGAACAGATGCAAGGATCGGTGCAAAACTATCTTTCCTTGATGGACTCGACACTGACCGATCCCAAAGACCAGTGGTTGGTGTACGATAAGGAAATGGTTGCCGAATTTAACAAACTACAATGCCGGAAGAGGCTCTTGCGGGAGTCTGGAAGAAGGTCCCGTGCCCGCCGCTAAAGCCTCATCCGCAGGACGCCTTCCACACGCTCTGTATTTCCAGGTATTCGGATTCAAACCCGGCCGCGGGGAAGAGCGTCGGATCCGCATCATCGAAGCCTTTATCGACTCCGTAGCCACCCTCGGGTTGGAACACACCAGTTACGAAACTCTGGCCAAGAAAGTCCGAATGAACCGGACACATGTCGCCTACTACTTTCCCAACCGCGATGAACTCATCCGAACCGCGGTCCGCTATTCCATCTCCATGGCGCAACAGATCACTATTAGCCAGGTAGAACGCGCCCGCAGCTGGAAAGACCGATTGCGGATTGTGGTGTCGGGGCCCTTTGACTGGCTGGATAAAAATCCTAAGCACGCCTCGATTCTTCTGCTGTATTGCTATCTTTGCACCTACGACAAGAACTACCGGGCGTTACAAAATTCGATTCGTTCAATGGGCGAACAAAGAATTACCAGTTGTTTTCCCGATGCGGTGCTCGAGGGAAAGCAGGATATCATCGGAGTCACCCGGAGTATTCAAGCCATGACCGCGGGGGCGCTACAAAATTATTTCTCGGCGGACTTTCCATCGACGCTCTTGGAGCTGCGGGATGCCATAGTGCGATCTTCCATTCAACTCGTCGGCGCTCTCCTATCGTCCACCAAGCCGTAGGGGCGCCGGTGATTGCTCTCCCGTCAGAAGGCTTACGAAATGTCCCGCCGGTCGTGGAATCGGTGTTCTTTTACCATCCACTTTTGCCCGGGCGCGCTACGGATATTTTTTTATTCTTTCGA
>Ga0206963_10287_pt1 | contig 14235 bp, 16 predicted proteins | sample Alteio_BWOrgHeat_28_FD_152958 | JGI IMG/M metagenome (GOLD analysis project Ga0206963, IMG submission 152958) | Enriched cells from forest soil in Barre Woods Harvard Forest LTER site, Petersham, Massachusetts, United States -... | ecosystem: Environmental > Terrestrial > Soil > Temperate forest >... | reverse complement strand
TTGAAGAAATTAACTTGTTTACCAACGAGGAAAATCTTTGGAAAACTTCCGGGTCAATTAAAAATTCCTGCGGAAATTTAGCACTGCATATTATAGGCGGCTTAAATTATTTAATTGGAACAACGCTTTCGCATACCGGATATATGCGCAATAGAGAACAGGAATTTAGTGACAAGGGAATAGCAAAAAAATTAATTGTCGATCAATTAGAAGAAGTTGTTGTAGTCATAAATAAAACATTGAACGAACTTACACCAGTGCAAATGGAACTGCCCTATCCACAATTTTTTGACAAGGAAGGCGCAAGCATCAGTTATGTATTGACCCAGTTACTACTTCACTTAAATTATCATTTGGGACAGGTTAATTATTTACGGCGTTCATTTGAATGATTCACGTGAATGGATTAATATATTATTCCCAATAAATTCTTTTTGTATAAGTTGATGTGGTTTAATAAACAATTCAATTCCCTAAATTTTTTTCTGTATTTGCCAATAATGTCCAAAAGGATCTTTGAACATTCCCTGCCTATAACCGTAATCATGATCAGTAGCGGCATTAATTTCAATTCCGCCGGCTTGGATCGCTTTATTCATAATATCATCTACATCGGGAACAAATAAACCTATAACAGTTGTAACGCCTTTTGCTTTTACAGGTTCCAAAGCTTCAATTGTTCGCATTGTTTCGTGTAAATGAAAAATTGCACCATTTATTTCCGACTCGGGCTACATGCACGCTGTTATCATCATTACGTAAACAGAAATGTTCTGTTGCACCAAAATTGGTATACAAATCTATTTGCTTTGGAAAAAAGTCATTACACCAAATATAATTATGAATTGGCATTATTGTGAGTTAATAAAAGAATTAGAGTTGCCGTTAAAAATTAAATTCTTTGCTAACTTATCGTTATAACCAAAGTTTTTATGAAACACTACACCTTGGGGACATACACTGCATAAACCGGCAATACAAGCGGGTTTGCGGTCTCTGTAGACGTGTAAACCTTTTGCTTTTTAACACATTTCATTAAATTTTTTGCCGCATTTAAAATTCCGCGGGTATAACGAATTTATTTTTGAGCTATTTTGCTAGTGATAAAAACAAAAAAGCCCGTAAACACTATGTTTTACGGGCTTTAAGATACTTTGAAATTGTATTAAGTGGAGGTGAGGAGAATTGTACTCTACCAGCAATAAACTATAAATCAACATCTTGATGCCCGCAAAATAGCCGGGTATCCGAATTTATCCCTTTTAAAAAATGCTTAAAAAAAACGAATGATTTTCACCATAAAAATACATCATTTTTCTTTACCTAATAAAATCGAATAGTAATATTCATAACGATCTGCCTCTTCACTTTCAAGTAAAAATATTTTGAAATTGATGCCAATTATTGATATTTCATCCTTCTCCTTTATCATTGTTAGTGATCCATTTTTCTTGAATTGGAATATCGTCCAGAAGCCTGATTTTTATCATAGCCTAAATCATGATGTTTTCCTGCAAGATCGAGCAAATTGATCGCAGGTAAATCATATCGGTCAGTTCCTTTTTGTCTTCCAGTTTCATACTTGGGATTTAAAGGGCCTACATATAGAGTGCTCCCGTAGTTTTTTAGGGGTATGTCCCCGCTACTTTTAATAAATTTACCTTCATTATCTTCTTTAATGAATTCAGCGACTTTTGGTCTAATTGGAATATCAGCCGCGGTAATACTTAAATACCTTATAGAATTATCTGTCTCTACTTTGGTAATCATATATTTTCCATCGGCAACTTTATAATGGATGGAATATTTTTCCAGTCCATCGATGTCAATGTTTTCAATTGGACTGTTAGAAGCATATTGATAAGGAGTAAGACCTGCATACTTTTTTTGTATTGGATCCACACTTAAAAATCTCGCAATCCTTGGGTCATAAACTCTTGCACCGTAATTGATTTGATTCGATTCTCCCTTTACTTCATCATCATTTTCCTTGCTGTTGAATCCATATCGGTAGTTGTAAGACATAACAGGTAATATCATCAGCGGCCCAGTGATGGGAGAAACTTCCAAGCTGTTATCGGAACGTTTCGGAAAAATAATGCAGGATAGACAGAGCGTTTCCGTAAATCGATTGGATACATCTATCAGCCATTCCAAGCAATTGGATAGTGCCATTCCAGCCTCTAAAATTGCTGCTCTTTCTTCTGGTGAATTTGTTGGCTTGGTCGCTGATAACCCAGATGAAAAATTAAGCTGAAAATGTTTCATGCAGCAATTATTAATGATGCGGATAAACTCAATGAGGAAATGAGACGGTATAAAGATATTCCTGTGGTATCCCATGTGACCCAGCAGCAGGTGCTGGATAATTATTACCAGGTTAAGATGCAGGTGAAAAAGTTGATTGGAGAGTAAGTGGAGCGGTTGAAATAGAAATTCAGAAGACTGGTCAATAATTCAAGAAACTCTTCGAGCCAGGAATGGGGTAGAAAGTGCGAAAAAGGAGCTAAAAACAATTTATTTCAACTAATTAGTTGAATTAATCCAAAAACTAGTATATTTGTGTCGTGAAGCAACTTAAGATTATATGGCCACTTCAGGAGACGTGCAAACCTTTTTGCAAGATTTTAAAGTTAAACTTGGCATTTGGGGAGTCGTTTTCCGAGATGACAGGGGTAAAAATGCTCAAGCCTTATTGAATCTTGAAATTACCCCTGTTTACAGGGAGAGAATTTTAAAGGAATTAGAGGTTGTAGATTATTGTGAAGGACCCAAAAAAGAGAATTTATATGGCGGGGCTGATATGTGGGTGTTTGGAAAAACGGTTAAAGGACAGGCAGTTTATATAAAGATTACGCTTGGATTTTCGGGTGCTCAGGTTATTTGTATTTCATTTCATGTAGCAGAACACCCTTTGGTTTACCCATTAAAAAATTAGTGTATGAAAAGTCCATTTACTGGCGGTGCCACAAAATTACAAAAAGAACCCAGGGTTCTTGAATATAGAAAGGATTCATTCGAAGTATTGTACCATTATTATCTGTGCATTGACACAGACGAGCAATTCACTACTACGGAGATTGACACCCTAAACCTTAACCAAGTACAAAATAAGTATAGGGAAAAGTATGGAATTCCATTTACGGATGAAATAAAGAACATTCGTGAAAAGTATGGGCTTAGTGCTGCCAAAATGAGTGAGGTACTCGGTTTGGGTGCTAATGTGTATAGAAATTATGAATCAGGGGAAATGCCTAGTGTTGCAACTGGTCGCTTGATCCGTTTAGCAGAAGATGCCGAAGAATTTGGAAAGTTGTTGGAGATGAGCCGTAACTCTCTAGAGCAAAATGAATATGATAAAGTAAAAAAGAAAGTTGATCACGCACGGGGTGGTTGGGGAAAGGTTGAAGAAATGTGGAAGGGGTGGTTATTTGGTAATGATTATCCAAACATTCACAACGGATATAGAATTCCTACTTTAGAAAAGGTTGGAAATATGGTTCGTTTTTTTGCTCATAGAAATATGCCTTACACTACAGCTTTAAATAAGCTAATGTTTTATTCGGATTTTGGACACTTTAAGAAATATGGGCAAAGCATAAGCGGGGTTTATTATAAAGCTATACAAAAGGGGCCTGTACCCGAAAACTATGGAGGTATTTATAATCATATAGTAAATAGTGGTTTTGCAAAAGTAGAAGAAATGGATTTTGGTGAATTTGTAGGTGAAAGATTTGTAACAGAAGGCATAGTTGTTTTTGATCCAGAAGATGGGCCGTTTACTGCCACGGAGTTAAATGTATTAGAAAATGTTTCGGAACGATTCAAAGGGTTAAGTACCAAAAAAATTGTGGAGATTAGTCATGAAGAACCTGCGTGGCAAGATAATGTTGATGATTATCACAGGATAAGCTTTGAGTATGGATTTGAATTAAAGAATATTGACTGACAAAATGAAAAACGTGAAATAGTGACATTAAAATACGTTGACTTTTGCACAATTTGTTAGCTTTTATTTACTAAAAATATTGACATCCAGTTAAATTACGCAACTTTGTCATAGAAATGTAAAATTAACCAAAAGGGCGTAATTATTGATTTGTTAAAGTTCTTTAAAGAAGGCGAAAGCCCTGATAGGTCTGAAGCTATCAAGGCTTTCTGGAAATGAGTTTTTTTGAAAAGCTCGCTCGTTTCCGTTGTTTTTAATTTCTTGCTGCAAAAGTAAGTGTTGTTTAGTAAATAAACAACACTGCTATTGCGGCAAATCAGCAGATACTGTACAAACTCCTGCCACTAACTTCTCCTTCCGCAAGCTTTCCGGCGACAATGCTCCTACTCCGATATAAGGTCGGAGCACTTTTATTACACCCAAAATAATTTAACAATGGGTAAGAACCAGCATGTAACCAAACATCCCGATGGTGGATGGCAGGTTAAAGGCGCCGGTAACGAAAAAGCAACAAAAGTTACCGACACTCAAAAACAGTCAATTGATGTAGCTAAAGAAATAGCCAAACATCAAAAATCAGAAGTAGTAATTCATGGTACAGATGGCAGAATCAGGGACAAAGATTCCTACGGCAATGATCCTTCATCTATTAAAGACACTAAACACTAATACGATGAATCAGAAAATTTTACAACTCGGCTTATTGCCGGCAGACAGAATTGTAGTCCCCAAAAGTGGACTACGAATTGTTCAGCATCATGCTCTTTACTTAGGTCAAAACCATTTAGGAGTGGATTTGATTGCTGAAAATAAAATTGGTTTTGGTGTAAGGCTGGTTACTGCTGCTGATTTCTTTAAAGATGTAATTGAAGTTACCAGAATTGAAAAATTTAACGGCACCAATTACCAGCGAAAAATTGCGGTACAAAAAGCTTTAAATAAGCTGGGGCAGCCCTATCTTTTGATAGATTATAACTGTCAACATTTTGCTAACGAAATTCAATACAACCTCATAAAAAGTGACCAGGTCGATGGGTTGTTTGAAGGTTTAAAAGTTGCTGCAGGGGTGGCAATCACATTTGGTTTATTTAACTTATTTACTAACGATTAAATTTCAATACAATGGGAAAAGTAGTACAGGAACAATTTATAAAATTCCATGATGCAATTCGTTTAGATGTTAGTGACAATAAGGATGTCATTAAAAAAAGAGATATGCTGATCGAAGAAATAAGAACAGCTATTAAAAAAATGTGCGAAGAAAAGGGTATCAAGCTTATTCGGTTTACCACATTTAATCAGGGCAGTTATGCAATGGGTACAGGCAATAAGCCTATCTATGATGAAGATGATTATGATATTGATTGCGGTTTATTGTTTGAAATAGATAAAGGCGATTACACCCCAATACAGGTAAAGACCTGGGTCTATGATGCTTTAAATATCCAATTCAGAAATGTTGAATGGAAGAAGGCCTGTATCAGGGTACAGTATGTAGAAGAAGGCTTGCCAAAGTTTCATGTTGATTTTGCATGTTATTCTGATGCTAACAGTGATGGGAAAACTTATCTGGCTAAAGGCACTCCGACTTCTGCGGCCGAAAATAAAAAATGGGAACAGTCAGAACCCAAGAAATTGAAAGATCTGGTAAATAATAAGTTTACTGATGATGACGAATGCGACCAGTTTAAGAGGGAAATCAGGGATATGAAACGCTGGAAGGATTACCAGTTCGATAGTGTCAATGGTAAACCAACAGGGATTGCATTTACGGCCCTTGCGTACAATGGCTTTAAGCCTGCTATCAAAGACCCATTTACATGGGCCAATGATATCAATGACCTAAAGGCTACAAAAGATTTTGTCAACTATATACTGAACCAGTTCAGTTGGGATGGCAGAATAAAAGTGCATTTACCTGTTCCACCGGCTAATAATTTGTTTGAAAAAATGACGGACCAACAGTGCAAAAATTTCAAGACAAAACTTGAAGAGTTGAGGGATGCACTGGTGGATGCTGAGAACGAGACAGACCCACATGAGGCTTGTAAAATCCTGAGAAAGCAATTTGGTAAGGATTTTTCGGTGCCGGCAAAAGAAACAACAGGACAAAACAGAAGGCTTGCAGTAGCAGGCACATCAGAATCGGCATAAATGACTATACAGAATTTTAAACAATATGTTGATGATGCCTGTATTCTGAGTAACACTTATGAATATCAAAATCCGGCTCTTGCAAAACGAGGGCTGGCTTTTGGTGTTGCCGGAGAGATGTTGATTGATAATGTTACTGCAAAAATTGTTGTTGGTGTACCCGAGGCCTTTCCTAATTGTACACCAACATTTTTTTTACTGAACCAAGAAGATTTTATCCGCTTGCCGCACGTTGAGCATGATGGTTATATATGCTATACGCATAATGATACTCTTGTTTTAGATATTGATAATGAGCCGGGAATAATTGCGGGATGCTTTGAGCTTGTCATAAAGACTTTAAAAGATGGTATAGACAGGAAAAATAACAATGAGTTTTATAACGAATATGAAGCCTATTGGCGACATCTTAAAGATGTAAGTGCAATGTTTGCTAATATCATATTGAGCGAGGATGTTGAGGTTATTAAGTATTCAAAATTAAAAGATAAAGAAAAAGAATTATTCTTTGCTGTATCTGATACTACAGAAAGAATGAATAGTTATCAGCGGATAGTTAATGTTAAAGATAACCCGGCACAGTATTTTAACGGGCTATATATCCCTTTAAAAAAAGGAGCCGAAATTTTAATTCCCAACTTCAATCAAGAGTTGACTTTAGAGGATGCAAAGGAGTTAATTTTCAAAAACGTTACTCCCTATAATGAGAAAAAAATCAGAACTGCATTAAGCAAAACAAAGCTGGAAGATTTAATTGTAGTTGACTTTCCCTTACCAAATGGAAACCATTCTTTGTTTGGTTTGCGCTTTAAGAGAATCAATCATGCAACCCACCCTCTTTTTACACCTGGCTGTACTACAAATGTAATTCCGTATAATATAAAAAGAGTTGACCCGGAGTTCATGCTTATTCGTGGAGGTAATGGCAATAGCTTTATTGACAAAAGAGTATTAGTCATTGGTGGAGGCTCTATTGGGAGCGCAATTGCTGAAGAGTTAATAAAAGCGGCGGTAGTAAATGTTGATGTTGTTGACAAGGAGAAACTTGAGATTGATAACTGTTACCGACATAATTGTGGTTTCAGGTATGTAAATAAAAAAAAGGCAGAAGCCATAAAGGAAAAATTAACCAGCTATTATCCTCACTCGAATGTCAATGCATTTAACATTGCCATTGAAGATGCCATATCAAAAAAGAAAATAGATTTTAGCATATACGATGCCGTTGTAGTCGCCACCGGAAATGCAACAGTTAACCAATTTTTGATGAAATTTTTCATAAAAGAGATACCCGGCAAATCTGTTCTTTTTAGCTGGCTGGACCCGTATGGCGTTGGTGGGCATTGTTTAGTCAGCAATATCTCTGAAAGTGGATGTTACCAATGTTTGTACACTAATGAGGCATCACATAACATTGCTTCATTTGCAGCCGCTAACCAGCAAAGAAGCTTTGTAAAAAATATTTCAGGGTGTGGCAGTGCATATGTTCCATATGGGGCATTAGATGCCAATCAAACTGCGATACTTACTGTACGAAAAATACTGGATGTATTTGCAGGTAAAGAAACCATCAATGCTGTTTATTCATGGAAAGGAAATAATGAACTGTTTTTAAAGGAGGGTTATAATTTGTCAGAACGGTTTCGTCAAACCACGGACCAGTTAGAAGCAGGCAAATCATTGTTTCACCAACCAAAATGCAAACTCTGTGGTAAAGGATAATTCTATTTTTGAAATCACCAATGGCGGAAAAATAAAGTTGGCAGATTCAGTGATAGAAACTCTGCAACAGCATAAGCAAATAAATAAAGACTCTTTGGAATCCGGCGGTGTTTTGTTAGGGAGGTTTATTAAAGTTTCAAAAAATATTGTAGTTGATAAAATAACTACTCCAATGAAAGGTGATAAACAAACGAGATTTTCTTTTAAAAGACTTTCTCCTTTGCACCAGGAAATAATTACTGAAGAATGGAAGAAAAGTAATTGCACCTGTAATTATTTGGGTGAGTGGCATACACACCCCGAAGATTTTCCAACACCATCTGGTGTTGATATAAGGGATTGGAAACGAAAGCTAAAAAAAGATGTGTTTTCAGGCAGGTATTTATATTTTATTATAGCAGGAATAAAAAGCATTGAAATATGGGAAGGTGACAGGCGAACATTGGAAATTGTTAAACTAAAAATTACTAACTGATTAAATCTTAATTATGGATACTCCAAAAGGATTGATAATATTATTGCAAAATGGCTTTACTAAAATAGCCATTGATGAAGTGCTTGCAGCTTTGCCACATCAGTGGCATGGCCTTCATAGGGAAGTAAAAGAAATTAATTATTCTGAATTATTAGAACTTCAGAAACTTTACGATACCGGTTATGAACAATATGCTTTGGAACACAGGAGATATTTTGCCAATGATATACTACCAGTATTAAATGCACATCCTGATTATAAAGTGGTTTATTTTGGAATGGCACCTATACCGCTATGTATGGACTTCGGCCATCTATTTCATAATTACAGGGATATTGATATTTACCAGCGACACCATGTTAGCAAACGATGGTATATTAATTTAGAAACTGACCAGCAGGTGGAAAATAAGCTTGAAGTTACTGGCCTGCCAGACCAGCAACAAAAAGGAATCTCGGATGCTTTAATAAGATTAAATATATCTCATAATATAAACCCCGATGATACCTATGAAATATTGCCTAATGCTGCTGAAATTGATGTTCATCTTGAACACGCCGGTGAAGATGCAATTACATCTTCAAAAAAAATGATTGAGGTTGGCGAGTCAATAAAAAAAACATTCGATGAACTCTCTAATAACAGAAGTGGAATTGAAACAGTGCATTTTTTTGCTTCAATTCCCTGCGGTGTGGCTTTTTTAGCAGGTACCAAAATATCGCCAAATATTCACTCTTACATCCAGACCTATCAGTATTCAAGAACAAAGGAACCGAAATATAAAAAAGCTCTTTTGATAAAAGCGCAATTAAGACCGGAAAGAAAAATTGGTGAAGGAGAAAAAAAGAAAGCAGACGAATTGAGAGGTTTGTGTAATGAAGAGCTCACAAAAAATGTAAAGCAGTATTGTCAGCATAATAAAGATATGTCGGTAGGTAGGAAATGGTATGAAGGTTTAGTTCCGGGAGTGAATAGTTCGATTATGAATACAAGGTTTTGGACTGATTTACCTGCATTATATGAAACAAGTTTAAAGGACGACAGTTTTGATTTTGAAACAGAGGTTGTAAATGACGGCTTTTACTGGAGAATGAATAAGTGGTTTGTTGATGACAACTTTTTCATCTCTCTTAATAACAGGTTAAGCAATCCCGAAGATATTTTAAAGGCTGTGAGGCTTTTCTTATTTCATGAAGCTGTACACTATAAAAAGCATAAGCTAACAGATTTAACATCGGTTAATATTGGAAGCTTTCCCAAAGTTTTGGAGACGGCAGATTACCAGGCAGACGTTTATGCTATAATGAATGAATACGGGTATCATTTAAAAATGAAAGGTGAAATTCAGAACACTAAACAGTTCTTTATGGATACGATAAAGGTGGCCACTGAAACTATGTGGAGTTTTGATGATGCGGGAATAAAATTAGAAGAAATACAAATCAGAAGAATTAACAGATATATGATTTGGTATTGGATATATACCAGGATCGAAAGTGAGGGAAATAGCATAGATGAAATTATTTCCATTTTTGAAGAAAAGCCTGTGATTGAATTAAACGGATTAAAAACTAAAGAAGAAAACAATCGTTTCTTCTTTGAGTTGGAAAAACGTAAAGACCAACCTTTAGAGCTGGCGATATTTTATAAGAATCATCTCGTGAGGGATGGAAGTGCCAGTAATTTACCACTTGAAGGCTTGGTTAATGGAATAAAAGAAATGAAAGGTGCACAAGTATTGAATGTGATGAGAAGCTTTTTGACCAGATAGTGTGATTTTTTTTTGCTGTTACATTTATAGAGAGAAAATTGAAAACTACAACCTTTTCTCCTTCTGCTCTTCAATCCTTTTGTAAATTTGTGAACGTATTTAAGGTACACAACAAATTTTTCAAGAAGACCGAAAGTAATATCGGAAAATGCAATGTCAGCATTAATTAATGGTTTATGGAAAATTACAACGTGAAGGCGAAGTGATTCATGTGATTGTTCAACGTTGTTATTATTTCACCAGTTTATTAAAACATCTTACATCATCAAAAAAAGAAAATCTTTATTTAATTACGCTGGCAAGGGCTGATGAAACAATTGCACCTGTTCCCTCCTTTCCCGGATATCATAAAAAAACAATTGATCGAAATAAACATAGCTAGTTTTCTAAAAGCTATGTCCTCAATGATACTTGACTCGCCACAAACTTATTATAAGAAGGCACATACTCAATATAGCTAAACTCAATTAATTCTTTTAAGCACTTATGATAAGTTGCCAACGAATGAATATGGGAAAGCCGCATCAGATTTATACGTGTAACACGAAAAGGACTAACGTGGTTATTTAAAAACCAACAATGAATAAGTGCCAAAAATAAACTGCAGTGATATGCAGTAACACGTTTATCGTTCAAGATGACATCTATATACTGTTCTACCTCTGCCATTCCACCTATTTTTCCAACAACTTTTCAATTTCCTCCAGTCGGTAATAATAGATGCCTCCGATCTTTGAACCATGCAATGTTTGATTGATACGCAACGTTTGTAAAGTGCCTGAAGATATTTTAAGCATCTTCCGTACTTCACTTCCTTTCAACCATTCTTTTTTGACAGGTTTCACATGAACGGTTAACTTTTTAATATCCTCCAGCAACCGCACCCGGAACTGCTCCAAATCTTCTTTGGTAATAACTTCTATTGCCATACTTCACATTTTCAAACACACAAAATATCTTTAACTATGCGACTGCTTATGTTTTTTTGATCGCCTTTGTGACTGTTTGCCGCCTGATTCCTCGGCCGCATCTTTTGATTCATTCAAATTTTGCTTTTGCTGCTGCTTCAAATTATTTTTTTCAACTGTCTCCTCTTTGCTTTGTGTGGAAGCCTGGGATTGATTTTGTTGCTGTTGTTGAACATTCACCTGACGGTGCGACATATCCATGCGCTTGTTATTTTCATCATATACATTCATTGATTTGTATTGCGGGCTTGCCTCTATAAATACTTTCTGTTCGCGGCCTTCATGCAAAAGTGTTACAGATTGACGGTTGCCCTTTTCCAGTGATCGCATCAGGTTTTGAGCATGCTCCGTGTTTTGCAATTCTTTGATCGGATAATTGGCGAGGGTTGCTTTTAAATCAAATCCATAATTCTGGTGCAACTGCTTTATTTTAAAATCACCAAACTCATTGGTTTCTTTAAAATTCAGTTGCAGCCACGCATGGTACTTCTCCCCTTCTTTGGGTGTCATTTCCTTATAGACTGCACGGCCATTCATCATGTTATACGCCTCCTTCAGGGTGATATTGTTTTCCCTGCCCACGTTAAAAGATTGCGTGAAATTTTCTTTCCCCTGATCATTTTTCAATTGCAGGAAATACCTGTTCAGAAAATACATATCCTGCTTTTCTGATTTTTTAAAATGAAGCATCGCTTCCGTCTGATCATTGCCAAACTTCGCAGTATGGACGATATTGAAATCAGGTTGTTGCTGCTGCATCTTTTCACGCAGTTCGCGCTGCAGGTTTTCTCCAAACCCATTGTAGAATAACTGCTTGCTGAGGTACTCAAAATTTTGCTCGTTCATAATTGTAAGATTTTGTTGTGATGAAATAAATAATTGTTGTGCGAGGGCATTACCATAACTTAACTGCCGGAAAACATCCGCTGCAGATTCTGCAAATATGATTTTGAAGTTGTCATATTCGCTGATATTGGAAACGGTAAAATCAGATGCCTCCCTCTCATTGGTAAAAGAAAAAATGTCCCCCTTTTCCAGGAAATAACTGGCAGTATTATAAGCGATCCAGTTTTCGTTGTTGCGGATTGCAGCCTGGATCTCATTGAAGGCATCATCCGATATGACATATTCTATTTCCATGATTTTATTAAAAAGGTATTTACTGGGTTATTCCTGTTTGGATGGCACATGTGCTTTAAGAAGCGTTCTGCTATTTATATGCAATAGCAATAACCTTCCGCCATTCTGTTCACTGATTTCACAAACCAGCCGTTTGTCTTTTGATAATGTGAACTGGTTAAAAGCAAAAGCCATTTCTTTTTTTGTTTCTCCTGTTACAACAGGCATGGTTAAATGAAATACAGGAACAAGTTCATCCTGTTGTTCCGCTGTGCGTTTTGCCCTCCGCCTATCCTGTAAAAAAAATTTGATGTATGCTGGCGTAAAATCAATCAGTGAATTATTTTTGATATCAAAATGAAGCCACAATAATTGTCTGTCGGTATAAATACTTCTGAGTGATAATTTCATTTGCTCATTACGGGTGATAATATTTAAAAACGGTTTGTAAACTTTATTTGAATCCGTATCAAATGAAATATTTAACACCGGCGGTTCGATTGCATAACTGACAAGGAAAGAATATAATTTTCCATCGGCCGTGATCACACTTAAATTAGTAGCAATAAAATTTTCTTTATTTGCTTTGATGAGCAATACATTTTCATTGCCTTTATTTTTTTGAACGAGTATTTCTTTACTACCGCGATCAACACTTTTGATAGCGTATGGAAATAATAAGTTCGTTGTTTTATTAAACCCGATTTGTAAAGGGTAAGGTTCAATCGAACTTTGCGAAAAACATTTGAACGTAAACAACACTAGCCAAACAGTACATAATTTTTTCATAACCTTATTTTTTATTTTGATTTAAATCTTTGAGGAGTACTTTATATCCCGCCTTCACAGACACGCGAATAAGTTTTACCTTTTTACTGATTAGTGTCTTTGCGGCTTGTATACCTGCCGTTGCAGCTTGCGCACCAATAGAAGGATCAAGGCTTGTCAATCCCAGGCTGCTGATGGCTTCATCAGCAGATGCTTTGCTGACATCGCGGTTAATACTTCCAGGAATATAAATCCCTTCCAGTCCATCCATATCGTACGCCGTTAATGAAACCGGAAGGATGTTATCATTATTTCTGAGCGTTGTGATGGAAATTTTTAACCGTTCGTTGTTCAGTGAAGCAATCCCATAAATAAGTTGGTCTTTTGCAATGAGCGAACCATGCACATAAATATTTTGCAGCAACCTTAATTTGATAACAGAGCCAGATACCAATGTTTGCGTTTCATCAACAACTGCTTCAATCGAATTGGAATGATTGATTTCATTATCGTCGTTCAATCCATAAAATCCCTGTTGTTCACTTGTATCATTTAAAGAAACTGCAAAACTCTCGGGCTTGTTTTTTAATGATAAATTTTTCATGCTGTCGACAAGCATTTCAGGATGCTGAACAACCATTAATTTTTCAAGCACTTTATCAATCTGGTTAATTTCGGGATCACTTTGCATTGCATTATTTTGTTGCATACTCTTCATCATCATTTGTAGCCGTTCCAAATTAGGATTGTTTGAACCCGTTGAATAAGGGTTATATTTTTGATTGACCTTTTCCTGTTTTTTACTCAATGCTTCTTTTAATTCAGCGAGTTTCTGGTTTACTTTTTCTTCGTTGGGATCAGTTGCTGAGGCAGAGACAACAGGGTTTAATTTTTTACCAGCAATCAACGCTAGCTGGTTATTTGCAGCAGCCGTATGTTGCATTATACTTTGCAATGCGGATGTCTTGTCTTCACCAGTACTATTATCAGGATGGTTTAATTTGTAATACGGATCGTTTTTTATTGCTTCCCGGTATTTGACGGAATCTTTATTTGCTTCGTCATACAAACCCAGTTTGTCTTTCTCTTTTCCCTTTTTGAAATGCGCATTGGGCAAACTGGTATTTATATTCCTATCTAAGGATGTAACTTGTTTTGCAGACGAGGCTTTTCCACCACCGCCTGCTACAAATAAGATCGCGATAAATGGGATTATTAATAAAGGAAGTACCAGCAGCAACTTCCGTCGCCTTAAATACTTTACTGAAGGATTTTTTGTTTCCATATTATTTTTTTGATTGTGAATTGT
>Ga0206963_10274_pt1 | contig 14307 bp, 14 predicted proteins | sample Alteio_BWOrgHeat_28_FD_152958 | JGI IMG/M metagenome (GOLD analysis project Ga0206963, IMG submission 152958) | Enriched cells from forest soil in Barre Woods Harvard Forest LTER site, Petersham, Massachusetts, United States -... | ecosystem: Environmental > Terrestrial > Soil > Temperate forest >... | reverse complement strand
TGCTTCAAGTGTGCGCGCAAGTCATGGGAAATGATCTCGCGGTGTCCATAGGAGGGATGTCCGGGAATTTTGAGTTGAATGTCATGATGCCTTTGATAGCCCACAATTTGCTGCAGTCGATCTCTTGTCTTGCGGGCGCGGTAACCATCTTTGATGAGAAATGCGTTCGGGGAATTCAAGCCAATCGCAAGAAGATAGAGGAGACGATCGAACGGGGGCTAATGCTTGCCACGGCTCTCGCTCCGGCGGTTGGGTACGACAAGGCGGCTGAGATTTCCAAGAAAGCCTTCGCTGAGAATAAAACGATTCGTGAAGTGGCCGGCGAGATGACTAAGCTAAGCTCGGCTGAGCTCGATGATCTTTTGGACCCAAAAAAGATGGTCGTCCCTGGTGCCGGAGGGGGCGGTGAGTGAGAGTCGGGGCGTATGAAGTCAATACCATTGAGACCGGCCGTTTTCGCCTCGACGGCGGCGCCATGTTTGGGGTGGTGCCCAAAGTTCTTTGGGAAAGGACCAATCCCGCAGACGACAAGAATAGAATTTCGATGGCGCTTAGGTCCCTGTTGATACGCGGCAATGGACGCACTATTTTGGTGGATTGTGGGGCGGGAGAGAAATGGAGTCCCAAACAAATTGAGATGTACGCCATCGATCACTCGCAAAACGACATGGATCGTTCGCTGGCTAAATTTGGGGTGAGTCGGGAAGACGTAACCGACGTAGTTTTGACCCACCTGCATTTCGATCACGTGGGGGGCGCCACTCGCTACAACGAAAAGCGCGAGGTGGTCCTGAGCTTTCCCAATGCTGATTATCTCGTCCAAGAGGAAAACCTATCCCACGCTCATGCGCCGAGCGAAAAGGATCGGGCAAGCTTTATTGAATCGACCATTGAGCCGTTGCAATCTAGTAGGCGAATCAAGCTTCTTAAAGGCGATAGAGATCTCATTCCTGGTGTGCAAATCGTGGTCACTCACGGGCACACTCCGGGACAAAATTTAGTGAAAGTCAGCGGCGATAAGAAAACCATTCTTTTCTGTGGAGACACGATTCCTACCGCAAGTCATATCCCCGTTCCCTACGTCATGGGGTTTGATCTATATCCGATGACAACGATCGAGGAGAAAAAAAAGCTCCTGAAAGAGGCCGTCGAGGAGAATTGGACTTTGGTTTGGGCGCACGATCCCGACACTGCCGCCTGTACGGTACAGTGCAAAGACGGAAGGTATAGTCGTCGTGGGGACGTTGTGGTGTAGAAAACGTTGTCCGCCCTATCGCGCGTCGAACCTTCGGTTTTTGTCGCAATGACATTGAAATATCTAGAGCACAATCCCTACCGCCAAATTAATTGATGGAATAAGAAAAACCTGGTTCTTAGCTGTCTGCACCGACTGAACGATCGAGTTTTGCATCTGACTTTCGGCGGCGTTCAGCGCCGCTTGATTGGAGGCCGAGGAGCCGGAGGCATCGGGGATAACGCCGGCTAAAGAAACTGAGGCACTGGTGGTGAAAAAAAAGGAAGCGCCAAGGCTAAGATTAAAAAAGAACGCTTTGCTCATCCAAAGGTTGCCTACCGACAGAGTGGGGACCGCTTGAAGTACCGTGATAGATCCGTTGACGGTACCGGTCACGGGGACCGTCGTGCTGACGGGTTGTAGATCCGCGGTAACATCGGCGGTTGCGCGAATGAAGGCGTAAGTGATCTGGATGTAAAAATTATCATCCCTCGGAAAAAAACGGATAAACGGGGAGAGGGTACTTAGATTGTAACTCGCCGTAGGTACCAAGTTGTAGATGGACCCACCAGGAATGGTGATCTTCTGCGAGTTTAGTTTAATCCCGGCCCCCAGAGCCTGCCCTAGACCAGGAATGTATCCATATCCAAATCCCACCTGCCAGTGTTTCCAAAGAACGACCTGGGCCTCGAGGGCCATAAGCTGAGGTAAGCCGGACATGAGGTCGATCGATCCGACGCGCTCGGGCAGCGCTCCCGCGTCAGCAGCCAAGAGTGCAAGACACAGGGCAAGATAACGGACCTTTCGCATATTTCCCCCATCATAACCGGAAACGTTCCATCCCCCCATGTGAACTTTATGAAACGAACGACAAATTCCGATAAGTAAATCGGAAGTGAGTAACAAAAGTGCCTTGCTGTGATGCGTCGGGTCAAGATGACTAATATGAAAAAACTTATCGCGCTTCTATCGCTAGCGCTTTTTATATTCTCCGCGGAATCGTCACAAGCTCGTCCTCCCGAGGAGGCGGAGTTTAAAGCCGCGGCCATTCTCGGCGACGAAATTGCCGAGTGGTATTCCAGAATCGAACCACGCCCCGCTTCGGTAGCGATCTTCTCCGTCCATTCAAATATGCCGCTAGAACAGGATTATAGCGACGTCTTAGAGACCGAAATTTTAAAGGGGATGTCGTCACGGGGGATTCCCCATGTGAGTTCCTGTTCTGAATGTCGATCTCCCCGAATTACCGTCGAGGACCAGCGAGTGGTCATCACCAAAGGCGCGCCTGACCAAGAGACTCTGAAAAAGATTGGGCGCAAGTATCCGGTGGAAGCCTTTATTACCGTCGATGTTTATCGAACGAAATTAAATGTTCTGGCCCAAGCGGTCATCTATTCAAACCCGACTGGACAGGTGATTAACGCGAATCACTTTACGATCCCAGCCCTCAATTTCTCAGATAATTCCGTCCAATTCCTGGGGCTATTCGGATTAGGGATGGACCTTTCCAAAAGCTCCGACGGGTCGACGGCGGCGGTACTTACCGCGGTTAACTTACTACTACTGGAAGATGTGGGTTTTGGAAAAGGTGGGCTTGATATTGGAATGGTGATGGGTGGTCCGTCCACTCTTATCTACATCGATCCGACGCTAGCCTTCTACGGCAGATTTGGTTTGAGCGGAGTCACTTACTCGTTTGATCTGGGCGCGGGTTATGGTTTTTCCGGTTCGGCAAAGGGGATCGTAGGTCGAGTCGGCTATGATCTGTTCTTGGGATCTAGTGCGGTGATTGGAGTTGAGGCGGCCTATCTATTGCCGATGGGAACGGCCCCAACTGATGCAATGAAAGGATACGCCGGCTTCCACGTTGGATTTTCTCTAGGAAGATAACGCAGAGCAGATCATGGAGATGAAAAGAAACTGGCCCTTGATTCTAGTTTCCCTGATCTCCGTGCACACGTTTGCGGCCGACCAATTTTCAGTCAAGGAATCCGGAGACAATTTAGAGTTAGTCACCCCCTGGGGGACCAAGACTCTGGTGGGCGACATAGGGTTTAAGAACAACGGTAACTATCGTATCGAGATCCCTTTGGAAGACCTCAGACCCGTGTTTCCCAGTAAGCCCACACCGGCGGAAGCTGAGGAAAAACCGGACGAGCCGCCCAAGAAAAAGTTGACGAAAAAGGAGCCGAAAGCCTCGGAGGCCTCGGAGGATGATGATGATGACTCCACCGATGAACCCGAAGAGCCCAAAGCCAAGCAACCGAATAAGGACCGTCAACCCCAATCCATTCCTCAGATCGCAAGTCCCTTGACCGTAGAATATGACGACACCGACAAATTGGTTTTAGAGGCCAATCATTTCTACAATCAAGGAAGGTATTTCGAAGCCACTGAGGACGTGGAAGAAATTTTGCGGAAGAAACCAGACTATGTGCGTGGCTGGATCATGAAGGGCAGCCTGATGTACGTACAAAACCAAAAAGATATAGCCAAGAAAGCTTGGGAGAAGGCGCAGACGTTAGAGCCGGAAAATGCCCAAGTGAAGTCGCTTCTGGAGCGCTATCGATGAAGTGGGCGTTTATCTTTCTATTTGCCACGACCTTCGCCCAAGCGGCGCTGGATCCTTTTGTGGTGGAAGGTAAGGTTCAGACGGATCTCGATAATTTGCTCTCTCACCTGATGCCGCGCGAGCAGTTTCTGGTTCAGGTCAATGCGGAAGTAGAAATGGAGACTCGCCGCGAAGTGATCGAAGGTGAGACGACCAACGATCAATTGGTCGATGCCAAGCACGAAGAAGTCATCCCCATGATGCCGGGGTTTGTTCCTGAAGTTGAGAAAAAGGAAAGCCCACAGCTACCTCGCCACCAGCGCGAAGTTTTTCGCAATGTGGAAACTCCGGTGCTCAAGATGGTGGTGGCGCAAATCGGTTTAGATGATGGTCTTGACGCCGGTCTCGCGATGCGAGCAAAGATGTTGGCGCAAAATTATTTAGGAACTAACTATCCACGTAAATCGCTAATCAATTTCTCTCAAATGCCTATGTTAAAGCCGGTGAAGGAAGTTGAGAAAACTCCCTTGCCGCCGGTCGTACCTAAAGAGGAGGTGAAAAAGGTAGAGCCTTCTCCTCCGCCGACCATCGAGGACGTGCTGTGGCATTTCGCTCGTTGGGCCGGTCTTATCTTATTGGCGCTCGTGGTATTTTTATTAGCGCTACTTCTGGTCGTTGGCACACGTAGGGAAAAGAGCCAGTCACCACGCCGACGTGGCGGCAAAGACAGAAACAGTATCCCCGAGGCGGCGTTACCTAGGCTTTTCGATGCGGCTAGAAATTGGGGAACGTCGGATAACGCTAGCAGGAATGACGAGCCGGTAGATGAAAAGGCTGAACTGTCGTTTCGGCGAAAACGTCTATTGGAACGCTTTTTGACTCGTTCCAGTGCATTTCGGCAATATTGGTCAAAACTGTCGGTAGAGGTCCAAGGCGAATTGTATGCGGTATTGGGTGGACCGGCCTTCGACAATTTCCTAGATGGACTGCAAATTCCAAGGCCGGTTGGCAGCGAAATTCCTCCGTCAGAGCCCGAAGAGATCATCGGGAAACACGAAAAGTCCTTCGAAGAGTTCGCCGAGACTTCCGATTGGCAGGATCGGCAGTTCTTTGGATTCTTGCAGAATCTCGCCAACGAGCAGATATTGGCGTTGGCAAACCAAGAGAATCCGATTGCGGTCTGCTTGATGTTGCGCTTTATGAAAGCGCGCCAGTCGGCGATGATTCTAGACACGTTACCGCCGGAGAAGCGCCAGGAGATTTTAAGTCAAGTCACTGCGGTACAAGAGATTAGTTTCACTCAGATTGCGGAGATTGAACGAGAAGTCCGTACATCGGTGAAGCACATGCCACCTCGATTTTATGGGTCTCATAACGCGGATGTGGATTTTTGGGGGACCGTACTGTCGGAAAGCGAACATCAAGAGGATCTCTTAAAAGATCTTGAGAATACCAACCCTAATATCTCTCCAACCCTTAAAAAGTTTAAATTCAAGCTCGAAGACGTGGCTTCCTTTCCGGATAACCTACTTCGAAAAATTCTATCGGACGTAGATAACCAGGAACTCGCCATGGCACTTACCACCTGTGCCAAAGACGTGGTTGACGTGATTCTCGAGGCTCTGTCTCCTAAGCGGAAAAGTTTCTTGGTAAACCAAATGCGTTCGGCTAAGGGGGCTTCTCCGGAAGCGACCCAAAGCGCACGTAATTCTCTGACTCGTCGAATTAGAGAGGCAATGGCATGATCACGCGTATTTTTGGTCTTGTAGGTTTGCTCGGATGTCTGGGAGTTGTTTATTGTTTTGAAGGAACGAGTTTCGCTTCGGGAGCGTTTCGGATCTTCCACTGGCCTGCCATGGTGCTAACCGGTGTGGGGCCCCTCACCTTGGTGATCACCTGCTCTGATTGGCATATTCTCTTTCGGACCTTTCGGTGGGTATTTGGAACCTCGGCCTGGAAGCGGCAGAGTAAGCATGAAAAAGAGGCGGTCTTTTTACAGCGGGTGGGAAGTCTTTTTTACACAGAGGGGGCGAAGGCCTTTGATGAACTCGAAACCGGTGGCGTGTCTGAATACGTGAAGAAGGTGTTGGACCGCATGGCGATCCGAATTCCAACGACGGATATTCGTGAGATGGTGGAGATTGAAAGAGATCGTGTGCATAGTCATCTATTTCAGTGCATGGGTGTCTTGGGACTGGGAGTGAGATTGGCCCCTTCGGTGGGAATGTTGGGTACCATTCTGGGGATGGTCGAACTTCTCTCATCTATATCAGAGCCTTCGCAGATAGGTTCGCATATGAGCCTGGCATTGCTCACTACTTTTTACGGACTGTTTTTCCTCCTTGGTCGTCTGGACACCGTTGCAACAAAAGGTTGAGCGAGTGCTGGAAGTGGAATTGAACGGTTATAACCAAGTGATTCGTTGGTTAGAACTTTTGGAGAAAAGAAAACCGACGGAGTATTTTGCTGACTCCGCGCAAATTCCAGTGGAGGAGGCGGCCTAGCCTGGTCGGATAATTGTGAAATCTATCGTACCTAAACGTCTGGCGGAATCGGGGGAGTTTCTATGGCTCGTGAGCCTTAGCGACCTTATGATGCTGCTATTCATCTTTTTCGTGGTGATGTTTAGCTACAGCTATAAGAAGATAAAGAAGAACGACTTTCGTCAGCTCGTTGCCGAGATACGACATGAACAGGTGCCGAAAACCCCAGTCGATCAATTAAAACAAAATCTGACGAACTGGGTGAATGAGCAAAAACTCCAAGATCAGATCAGCGTAAATAAAGTAGATGATACTTTGCGAGTTGAGATTAAGGACAAAGTTCTCTTCTCCAGCGGAGAGTTCATGCCGAATAAGTCGGGAACGGAAATTTTAAAGCTGTTAGCTAAGACTTTGGAAAGTATCCCGTCTCCTTATCAACTGGGAATCGAAGGGCATACCGATGATTCGCCGGTTCACACAGATGCTATCGAAGATAATTGGGATCTTTCGGCAAAAAGAGCCCTCTGGGTGATGTACTCATTGAATCTATCTGCGGCGCTTTCTAAACGAACCGTTCTGATGGCTCATGGTGACAACGATCCGATAGTTCCCAATCGAGACGACAAGGGGGATCCTCTTCCGGAGAACCAGAGTAAGAATCGACGGGTGACACTTAGGATTTTCTAGGCTCCTAGTTTGGTCACGTAAATCCAATGGCTACGGCAACTTCAACATCTCCTTTTTATCTGTCCCTTAAAACACAACGGGTCGTGTTAGTTTTGCTTTTGTTGGCCCTTGCGTGTTGTGCGATCCATAGCTATTGCAATGCTGTCCGACACATGGAGGCACGAGCCCACCAACGTGCGGAACACTCGGCGCTGGTGGCGGCATCGCTTTGGGACTCTCATGACTTATCCAAAGTCCATGGTACGCTTGTCGGCGGTAGGGACCATGCACTTTCCCTCGGTGAGTTCCCGGAAGTGAACGGGGTCTCTCGTTCGATGGTAGCGACGGCCGCCGCGGGTTCGGTACAGGCCTGGTTTTTGAAGGGCTCTTCCAAGCACCGTGCGTTGGCTTTTGGTTTTTCGGAACGAGGATCTTTTGGTGGACTCGAATTGCCATGGACCCGGGAGGCACTAAAGAGCCTTCGGAGCGGAGCCGTTTCCGCCACTCGACCCTATTCCGATCAACGCGACCAATGGATTACGGCCTATGCGCCATTACGCGGAGTGAACGGGAATATCGTAGGGGCACTCCAATACGACTATCCCATAGGTGCAGAACTCCATAGTGTTGACGGCGTATTTCTCTCGGCGTGGGGCTTGCCTCTGTTTCTAGCAACCCTTGGCGTGGTCTTATTCCTGTTGATTCCCAGAACTCGCATTCCCGATGCGAGTCGATGGCTGGCAACGCTACCGATTCTCCAAAAACCAGAAGTACGGCGCCATCCTCACTGGCTGCCAAAGCTAGATGTCTTCTATAACCAGTTTCTTTATCAGATACTCTTACATTCCAAATCGACGAATAAACGGATCACCCCTGAATCATTCGCGGGAGGAACGATTGTAGTGGATGGAACCGCGCTAAAACCTCTCTTTAAGTGTCTTGGTTCTACGCTAGCATTTCTGATCGATAAGGACATCGAGTCCGATCGAGAACGAACTCACCGAGGCAAGCGGCCTTCGGCATCGATAAAATTCGACGCACACACTATCACCGACGCCAACGACGCTTCCGAGTGGCTTTGGTTGGGAGTCAATACCGATGGGAGAGGACTCGATCTCACCCAATACGAGATTTGGGAAGACTTGGAACGCACGGTTAATAAAGCGGGCGGTACAGTTGATGTTGGATGCCAGGACGGAAGAGGAACCTGGATCACTTTGCTCCTTCCTCGATTCCCCGTCGGATATAAAGCCCCGCCGCCGTTGCTCACCGCTTTTTGATTCCAGATAATGTAGCTGTACCTACTGCCCCCTCGGCAAGGCGGGGAAGACGATATCGTGCCTTTTTTGTGTCTGGACAGAAAATGGCGTTGGGATGGGGCGAGTTGTGTTTGCTGTCGTTTCACTCATGGGGATATTTCGCCTTCCGACTTTTGAGGTAGCGTCTTATTTTGTCTATTAAAAGACGCCGGTCTGTTTGCGGCGGATTCTATCTATCAGGCTCTGCTGCCTGTCTTTGTATTTTTGAGTCTTCGCTTTCTTTTGTCCGTGGCCGTGACGATGTGGGAGATGAGGCATTGGCCTTTATTTGCGCTGATGTTTTTTTGGGTTATTTTTTTTCTCTCTTTTTTTTCGAACTTTGGTTCATGGGTTTTGGGGGCTTACGGCCGACTTGGTGGAGGGATGGGCAAGAGAGGTGGGCATCGGCAACGTGTTTTTTTTCCGCTTGGACACAAACTGAATTGTTGGACGCACGATTGGTCACCAAGCACTTGCTCTTAAATGATAGAGAACAAAAAAAATGACAAAAGTTTATACACAGCAATTGAAAAATCTTTTTACCGTCGATACGTTACCTCATTTTCCTTGAAATAGAAGCACTGTGTATAAAGTGTAGAGGGCTTAAATAGCTGAAACACGTCCCGTTTTATTTTCTATAAGTCCCGACTGCTCAAAATTTAGGCATGTGCTAGCTTTGCTTTCAACTGTGAAGATCTTAGCCACATTTCTGAAAAAGTAACCATTTCCGTCACCTAGGCACCCACGTATTCAGCCTGAATAACTGGCATGGGAGATGCTTTGTATTACCTTTGTTGCCACATCCAATTCGATTGATTCCGCGTAGTTAACGCATGACGAGGAAGGTTGGTCCATGAATCGGTTATTCAAAAATAGCGGAAATCAGTTAGTGAAAAAGACGTTGTTACTGGGAGCGATGGCTCTAGTAATGGCACTGCCCCGAATGAACGCTTTCGCGGAAACAAGTAGCATGGTTCTCGCGAATCGTTTGGCCTCTCGGATAGCGACGTATCTTCCAGCGGCTACGATTACTAACATGTCGAATTCGATCGCTAGTGGTGATTACGTCGGTGCGGCTAAGTTGGCCACGCAGAGTACGAGCTACGGAGATAACTTCTTATTCAATCTAGTTGCCCCCATGTGCAGTCTGGCGAACACTCAAAACGTTCCCTCGAACGCTTGCATTGCGACTCTGCAATACATCGCCTGGAACAATAAGCCTTGGACTGATGCTCTTACTGGAAATTATTTAGCAACGTTTACGGCGCCCACGGGAGTGACCGCATTTACCGCGCCGTCGGCCGCCAATAACACTCACTGGCAAGCGGCGACGACCGCTTACCTTGCGGGGCAGATGAGTTACGTGGCCAACATGAATATGGTTGCGCAAACCTCGGTAAATACTCAAATGACGGATCCGATGGGCGTGATGACAGTTTATCAAGCGGGTTACGACGCAGCGAACATGGGTACCAATCGACGGTTCGTCGAAATCATTATGCAAAATTTCTTGGGCGTGACTTTGGACTCGGTTCGTGACGGAAGCTTTGGAACTACCGCCGCGGTCGACCGCATTCGACAAGACGTTCAGGGATTGGCTCCCGATACCGCGACGTTTCTTAATACCTGCGCCACCTGCCACGGCGGAATCGATGGAATGGCTTCGGCCTTCAATGGTTTTGATACGAGTGCTACGACTTTCCAGTTAACTTTGCAGAACTCGGTTGTGACTAAGTTGACTTCGCGTGAAACCCTTCACGCCGCGAGCCCTGGTTTTAAAGAGAGTTTGAACTCTCCCTCCTTTAACAGCTGGGTCATTAATTATCGCACCAGCCCGTACGGAACTTTTTCCTGGGGAGCCACCTCGGGGGTCGGTGCTAATGCTCTTGGTCAATCGGTGGTTGCGACTAACGAATTCCGCATCAACATGATTAATCGAATTTGGAACTTGGCTTGTGGTGAACCGCCCCCAGCATCGGAACTCACCACGGTAGAAGAGTTGGCGAGTTACATGCTGACCACGGCTCAAGATCAGATCACCCCGATGGTTCAGCAAGTAGCAACGCTTCCCCAATGTTTAGGACGTTAATTTAGGAGTAGGACAATGAGATTTCAAAGATTCATGACTCTGTTCTTGATAGCGGGATTGGCTACTTTAGGGGCGTGCAGCATGCAGTCCGCTCAGCAAGCCAATAACAATCTTGGTGGCGGCACGGGCACCGGTGGGAATACTGGGACCGGTGGAGGAGCCCCTGGGACTTCTACTCCAGATAACACGACCGGGAGTGCGGCCGTAAAAAACTTCAGCCAGTACTATGCGGCCCTCCAGTTGGCGACGGGAGTGACCGATGCGCAGACCTCGTTCACGCAAACGGTCGGAAATACCAAAACGGTAACTTCGGCGGCTACCTTCTTTGCACAAGCCAGTTTAGCGCTGCCGCAAAACACGACGGCCGGGTCGATTACGGATGCCGCCGTGGCGACTGCGCTAAAGCAGGCAAGTTATTTCGCTAACGGTTTTGTGACGGCGGATTTGGCAAAAGCGTCGGCCAGTCGAATAGCTCTGACTAACGTGAACACGGCTACCCCGGCTAGCTTTACGAAGGCGGTCGCCGAAGACGTAGCTAGCCGAGCGATTCCATATTTTTTGCATCGGCCGGCCACCGGAGATGATTTAACGAGCATTGATGCCTTCTACGCTTCAGCGCTCCCTACGGCACCTACGACGGCGGCACAAGTGACGACTACGGTTCAAGCGGAAATAGCCGCTCTCTTAAGCTCGAGTGAAATGCTTTCGAGTAATTAGGCTCTGATCGGGAATCGGCGAATTTAGGACGTATATTGGAGGATTGAATCATGTGTAAGAAAGTAAAACTCCCCGAAGACAAAAATGGATTGACCCGACGGGATTTCTTGGCAAAGACGAGTCAGGCAATGATGGGGATGGCTTTGATGCCCTCTTTCTTGAGAGGCTTGTCGCCGACGGCCGCGTTTGGCGCAGCCCCAACCACCCCGGTGGCCCACGTTACCTTCGATCTTTTTCAAGGTGATTCGCTCATCTCATATTTCCCAGCCATGGATCTGAAAGGCTCGAGTCTGCCGGCCGCTGGATATGCCAGTCACGGCTTTGATCCGGCGCTACTTAGCGCATCGGGCGGAATCAATACGACTTGGGGCGCTCCGATTGCCAACACGGGCGGCGGTAGCGTTACGATTAACGGCACAGCCGTTAACAATATCGTGACGATGTTGACCAACGCCAAGATTCCCGGCTCGGTACAATTTGCTACGCTAGCGGCGGTCCACAATAACGACGTAGGACAATATTATCTGGCGAGTGAATTGGTATCCTCTTTTCTAAATCCGGCATCTCCTTTTAAAGTCGTAACGAACCCGCCCAAAGGGGGCGGAATTCAAGTCCAAAACGTTGCGGGTTACACTCCTATTCAAGTGAACTCTGTGACGGCTTACCAGTCGCTCTTGGGGCCCGTAGGTCCGATGACGGCTTGGACTCAGAACCAGCAGGTCGCGGCCGCGGCGCTTGCTAACTCAATGAGCGCTCGACAGATGAACGCGGTTCAAAATGCCTCGGCGGATGGTTCGTCAACATTGGCTACGTCCATGATGCACGGTTATAACGCCAATCAAACCACGTTGGGTTCTGCGGCTACCGTTCCGGATCCTCGTACCGACACGCGAGTGTCTGGCCCGTTCGCCCTAACCACGGCCACCGCGGTGACGGCACCGCAAGCGGTCTTGGCTTCGCTGGTAAAGATGGTTCTAGATGGGCAAACCCAGACGATCCGATTTACTCCCGCCGGTAATTTCGATGTCCACACGATTAGCGGACAGACGGAGTATCAGCAGCTGATGGGCGTATTCTCGACGCTAATCATTCCGACCATTCAGACGTTTGTCGCCCAGAAGGTACCCTTTTGGATCGATATCACAACTGACGGATCGGCAAACTGGAACAAACCTCTCACCTCGGGAGGTACGACTCAAGCCGACGACGACGGTATCAGCATGCAGGTGAGTATTGCTTATAATCCGGCTATCGCTAAACCGTTAGTCAGTACTTTTGCCAATGGGTATGCAGCGACTGGAAACGTAGTGACCGGTTCGGCAACTCCTCACGTTCTCGGACAGGGTGGACTGCCCACTACCGAGATCAATACCGCGCTACTCAGAGCGGCGAGTGCTATCAAACTCTTGACCGGCACAGATCCGACGGGGAACTCGGTATTCAGTCCGATTGCAGGTTTCCTGTTGACGTAATCTGAAAGGAAAATCATGAGCCGCGCGTTTAGTAGTCTCATTCCGTCGATTGCCCTGGGGGCGATCCTAATATTGTCTGGCCTAGTCGGCTGTGCAAAAGGGGGAGGCTCGTCGAATGGCCCCGGCACCGGTGGTGGAAATTCGGCGCTGACTTGTACGAGTACCGCGGCGACTACCGCCGGACAGGCCGTTTTTACCTCTCAAGTTTACCCCATCATTAGTAAGACGGTTTCCTGTGAGTCTTGTCATGCTCCCGGACAATCGGAATCGGCGATTCCTCTGGCCGATGGCACTAACTCCACTAATGCCTACAATGCGGCTCGCGCGAAATTGGACAATATCTCGACCCCTTCCCAATCTACCTTCTACACTTACGGGATTCAAAACAATCACTGTGGCGAAGCTAATTGCACCGATCCGAGTGGCACTTTAAAGGCGGCTATCAATAGCTGGGCCGCCGCCGAGCTCGGCGCAAGTAATTGTGGCTCGTCGACGTCTCCTACGGCGGCTGGCTACACTACCGTCGGTACGGTCTCCGTCGATTCAGGATTGGTGAATGCTTCGGGCGCGCCGATAACGATTGCGGCAACGGACACGACCACCGTCGCGTATTTGAAATATGACTTGAGTGCCGCCGGGGGAACCGGCGCAACGCTCTATTTCACGGTGAAGCGTTACCAGACGAGCCCAGCCGCGTCTTATCTGGTGTCAAGTCCCTCCATTGTTTCGGCGACGAGTTACTTCGTAAGCGGGATTAAACTATGGCTTAATAATGGATCGGCATCGACGGCGTACTCGATTTGGACCGGTGTGGCCCAAAAGGTCGCTGCATTGACAACCTTTCCGGGAACTTCAGTCGATACTCTATTTGCGGTAGTGTTGGCCGGTGGTGCTGCGGGCGACAGCTTCCAGGTGGGAATCCAAACTATTGGGGCTAGCCAATAGGGACTAGACTTTTTTAAGGTCTTTCCTTTTAACCAAACAGATATATTTATCGATCGCGATATAGCCCTCTTTGAACTTCTCTTTGAGTTCGACAGCGTGAGGGTTTTCTTTGGCGAGCAATATTTCACAGGGCAGTTGGTTAAGCATTTCCGTCAAAAGACTCTGCTCAGAGTCTGCGAATGATGTAAACAACATCAATCCGGTGGGTTTTAACCGCTTAAGAGCTCCCGCCACCATCTTTTCAAATTCAATAGGCGCGCGCGCGATGAACTGATGACGAACGATCATAATATCAATTTCTTTCGGAATCTCCGGGTAGGCATCGAGATTGGTGGCATCTCCACAGACGAAGGTGGCGTTTATGGAAAGAGAAAACCGTTCCGAGTAGAAGAAGGGATCTAAAGCGCGACTTGAAGTGATTGCCGTTTCGATGGCCCCTTTATCATAGTCGATTCCAAAAAACTTGACCTGCTCGGTAGGGATACCCGGTATCCCGCTTGAGAAGAACGCGGAAATAAGTCGCGACTCCTCACAAAAACCGCACGCCAAATTCAAGACCGTCGTGGATTTTGGCTTTCTCCCTTTGAAATCACGCTCTCCAAAAACTTCCTTTAACGTCTCCCAAAAACTTTTCAAACGATCGATACGAGCATGCGCGGGCGCTAGCTCGCCGAAGGCCGCATAGTCGTGGGCTTGCCTGAGATAGATTTGCATGGGTTATAGAAATTGTATCATAACTCATGATCGGTCACATCTTCTCGACTCTATCATTTCCCCCCCCCTTTGTCATTGCGAGGAACGAAGCAATCTTTAGCCACGGCAAATTAGGCGTCTGACATATTTTAGCGTTTT
>Ga0206963_10285_pt1 | contig 14325 bp, 13 predicted proteins | sample Alteio_BWOrgHeat_28_FD_152958 | JGI IMG/M metagenome (GOLD analysis project Ga0206963, IMG submission 152958) | Enriched cells from forest soil in Barre Woods Harvard Forest LTER site, Petersham, Massachusetts, United States -... | ecosystem: Environmental > Terrestrial > Soil > Temperate forest >... | reverse complement strand
CACAAACCATTACAACTTCGATCTCAACCGTGATTGGGCGTGGCAGACGCAGACCGAGACGCGGCACCGGCTGCTGCAATATAATGACTGGCTGCCGCAGGTGCATGTGGATTATCATGAGCAGGGGTATAACAGTCCCTATTATTTTGCTCCGGCGGCGGAACCTTATCATGAAGTGATAACCCCCTGGCAAAGGGATTTCCAGGTGTTGATCGGGAAGAATAACGCAAAATATTTTGACCGTGAGGGCTGGTTGTTTTTTACCAAGCAGGAATTCGATCTGTTTTACCCGAGCTATGGGGATACGTATCCTACGTATAACGGTGCGATCGGGATGACGTATGAGCAGGGGGGGATCGGCGCCGGGCTGGCGGTGCAGACGGCTGAAGGGGATACGCTGACGCTGGCGGACAGGCTGGAGCATCATTACACTACCGGGTTATCGACGATCGAGGTCGCCTCGCAGTATGCCGGGCGGCTGTTAAAGGAATTTCATCATTATTTTGCCGATGCGGTGGAGCATCCCGGCGGGGAATTCAAAGCTTATTTTATCCGGAACGATTCTTTTGGCGACCGGCTGAAAAGACTCAAGTCTTTCCTGGACAGGAACCGGATCGAATGGGTCAATGCGCCAGGGGGCTCTTATCTGGGTCTTAATTACGAAACGGGCAGGATGTCATCCGTCAAGGCTGTTGCAGACGATATCATCGTCAATGCCAATCAGCCGAAGTCGAACCTTCTGCGGGTATTGTTCGAGCGGCAATCGCATATCAGTGATTCGGTCACCTATGATATTACGGCGTGGTCGCTGCCATTCGTATATGGGTTACAGGCATACGGGCTCAATAATTATGTCAGCGGGGTGAAGAACGCGGAGGGGGGGAAGAACGCAGAGGGGGTGAAGAACGCGGTGGCCGGTAATGGAGCGGAGACATCCCGCGGCACGGCCGATACAGTCTATGCCTATGCCGTGCGGTGGACGGGGGTGAACAGCGCCCGGTTCCTCTGTCATTTGCTGTTGAAGGGGGTGAAGGTGCGTTATGCCGAGCGGCCTTTTCAGTCCGGGGGGCTTTCTTTCGACCGGGGTACGCTGCTGGTTACGGCTACCGGCAATAGCGCCCTGGGCGCAGGCCTGTGGGGTTTGGTCAAGGCGGCGGCCGTCGATTTTGATGTGAGCTATTCCCGGATCGCTTCCGGTTTTGTGGAAAAGGGGGCTGACTTTGGCAGCGACCTGGTGCGTATGGTGCATCCGTCCCGGGTGGCAATGCTGACGGGAGACCAGGTCAGCTCGCTGGATGCGGGAGAGGTATGGCATTTGTTCGAGCAGGAGATCGGGTACCCGGTAACGCTGATCAATGCAACGGATCTGCGGCAGGTGTCCCTGAAAAACTTTGACGTGCTGATCCTGCCTAATGGGTATTACCGGGTGCTGGAAGATAAGAATGTCGCCGATGGGTTGAAGAGCTGGGTGCGGGAAGGGGGCAGGCTGATAGCGATGCAGGATGCCGTGGGGCAGCTGGCGAAAGGGGAATGGGGCATCCGGGAAAAGACGGCCGGGGCCGCCGCGGACAGTAAGGACGATGACAAAGACGATAAAGGACGGAAGGAGGATGACTACGCTTCCCTGCACCGCTATAGCGACCGGCAGCGGGATGAGATCATGAATAGCGTCCCCGGGGCTATTTACAGGGTGGAGCTGGATAATACGCATCCGCTGGCTTTTGGCTATCCCGATCATTATTATACGTTGAAGCAGGATGGAAATGTCTATGAATTCATCCGCGAGGAAGGTTGGAATGTGGGGGTGATCCGGAAGGACAACTATGTCAGCGGGTTTGCGGGCAATAAGGTGAAGGAGCGGCTAAAGGACGGGTTGATCTTTGGGGTGCAGGACATGGGTCGCGGCCAGATTATCTATATGGCGGATGACCCGCTGTTCCGCAGCTTTTGGGAGAATGGGAAATTATTATTCTGCAATGCGGTGTTCCTGGTTGGACAGTAGAATGTTCGTGAATAGGTCTTGGCGGCCGGAGGCGGCAGGAGGCCGTAGGAGGCCGCCAATAAGGGTGAACGGTAAGGGATGGATGGTTGTTGGGGCTTAAATTGCGTTTATGAATAAGGTTTTTATTTTCTGTGTTATCTGTGTAACCGGCCTGGCCGGGGTACGGGCGCAGGGGCCTGCCACGGTAACTTCAGCGGAGATCTTTTTGCGGCTGAAGAAATTAAATGTGCTGGGGACGGTGCTGTATGTAGCGGCGCATCCGGACGATGAAAACTCGAGGCTGATCGCGTATATGGCGAAAGACCGGCTGTACCGGACGGGGTATCTGTCCATGACCCGGGGCGATGGCGGTCAGAACCTGATCGGGGATGAGCAGGGGGTGGAGCTGGGCCTGATCCGCACGCAGGAGATGATGGCGGCGCGGCGGGTGGATGGGGCCGATCAGTTCTTTTCGCGGGCTTTTGACTTTGGGTTTTCCAAGTCGACGGAGGAAGCATTGAAGACCTGGGACAAGGAGAAGGCACTGAGCGATGTGGTATGGGTGATCCGGAAGTTCCAGCCGGATGTGATCATCACGCGGTTCCCGCCGGACAGTCGGGCGGGGCATGGGCATCATTCGGCTTCCGCAGTGCTGGCGCATGAGGCGTATGATGCCGCGGCGGACCCGAGCCGATTCCCGGAGCAATTCAAATATGGGGTAAAACCCTGGAAGGCGAAACGGGTATTGTGGAACTCCTTCAATTTCGGGCCTGGTTTCAATACGACGAGCGAGGACCAGATGAAGATCGATGTCGGCGGTTACAATCCGATTCTGGGCAAGAGTTATGGCGAGCTGGCGGCGATCAGCCGGACCAATCACAAAAGCCAGGGTGCGGCGCTGATACCGGCGCGGGGTGAATCGATGGAATATTTCAACCTGGTGGCCGGCGATCCGGCGCATAACGATCCGATGGAGGGTGTGGTGACTACCTGGGACCGGGTGCCGAATGGGGATGAGATCGGGCTCCTGGTCGATCAGGTGATAAAGGACTATTCGTTGTTGGCCCCGGAGAAGAGCGTTCCCGGTCTGGTGGGGGTTTATAAGGCGATCCTGCAATTGCCCGATGGCTATTGGAAGACGCAGAAGCTGAAGGAGGTGCGGGACCTGATCACGGATTGCAGCGGCCTGTGGCTGGAGGCGTTGGTGCGGGCGCCGTATACGGTGCGGGGCGATTCGCTGGCGGTAAATTTCGTGGTGAATGACCGGCTGGGCGCGGATATGGTGGTGGCGGGGTTTGGGGTGGCCGACGTGGATACTACCTTAAACCAGCGGCTGTCACCGGACAAGAATTTCTCCTTTACGCGATCGATCCTGGTGTCGCCGCGCAAGGACCTGACCCAGCCCTATTGGCTGGCGGAACCGATGTCGCCGGGTCATTTTAATGTGTCGGATCAGCGGTTGATCGGTGATCCGCTGAGCGCACCGGCATATCTGGCGAGTTTTCGGATAACGGTGGACGGGCTGCCGTTGAATTTCACGCGGCCGGTCCAGTACAAGCATACGGATGCGGTCAAAGGAGAGCTCTATGAGCCGTTGACGGTCCTGCCGCGGGCGACGGCGCAATTTGATCCCGAGCTGCTGGTCTTTACCGACGGGGAGAAGAAAGAATTCGATGCGGTTGTGCAGGACCGTACGGGGCATGGTCATCCGCCGGCGTTGGGGCTGACTGCGGCGACGGCGCTATCTATACAATCTGCCGGAGGCGGGGCTATAGCCGATCCCTCCTGGACCGCGAAGCCTGCGGGTACGGGAACGGCGGTGGTTTCGGTGGATGGTGTGTTCGATGAGAACGGGCGAAAGGACACGGCGATGGAGCTGAGGACGATCGCTTATGAGCATATCCCCCGGATCGACTATTTCCGCCCTGCGATGGAGAAATTCACGATCGCCGGCATCAAGACCGCCGGGCATCGGATCGGCTATATCGAAGGTGCGGGTGATAAGGTGCCGGCCGCGTTGCAGCAGATGGGGTATGAGGTGGTCACTTTAAGAGAAAAGGATCTGGTATCGGCCGCTTATCTGCAACAATTCGATGCGATCATTGCGGGGGTCCGGGCTTATGATGTCCATCCGGGGCTGATGGCCCGGCATGATGCGCTGATGGAATATGTGAAGGGCGGGGGTAACCTGATCGTGCAGTATAATCGTGACGGGCTTGGTCAGATGAAGACAACGATCGGTCCTTATCCTTTCGCGGTGGCGAATATCCGGGTCACCGATGAGAATGCGAAGGTGAATTTTTTGGTACCGGATCATAAGGTGCTGAATTATCCCAATAAGATTACGGACGGGGATTTCGATGGCTGGATACAGGAGCGGGGGATCTATTTTGCGGGGCAGACCGATACTGCCTACCAGGCGGTGTTATCGATGAAGGATCCCGGCGAATCGGATCAGAAGGGCAGTCTGGTGATCGCCAACTATGGGAAGGGTGTTTTCGTGTATACCGGGCTGGTATTTTTCCGGGAGTTGCCGGCGGGCGTTCCGGGGGCGTACCGGCTGATAGCGAATATTATTGCGTTGAACCAAAAAAAGGCGTTTTAGCGAGATATGAAGAATCGGAGGGATATTGCCATCGTGGTGGCTATTGTGGTGGGGTTGATCTTGGGGGAGCTGATCAAGCGGGTGACGATCGGGTTGCTGATCGGGTTAGGGATCGGGTTGCTGGTAGCGTCGCTGATCTCGAACCGGGGGCGGGGGCGGAGGTAGGGGTGAAGAGGTGCAGCGGGTAGGGCTGAAGAGGTGCAGCGGGTAAGTCTCAACGGGTGATAATTCAATACAATATTCATGGAATCGGATCAGGGGCCGGAGGAGAAGGTGCCGCTTTTTAAGAAGTGGAGCTACTGGTATTGGCTGGTGGCGGGGTTCCTGCTGCTGTGCATCGGCGTATTTTATTTTCTGACCAAACATTTTTCATGAGCCGGCCGGATTGGATCGTTCTGCTGCTGACTTTACTGGGGATGATCGCCTATGGGTTGTATAAAGGCAGAACCAGCAGGGATCTGGACGGGTATTTCCTTTCCAACCGGACGGTACCCTGGTATATGGTATTGCTGGGCATTATGGGTACGCAGGCCAGCGCGGTTACTTTTCTCTCCGCTCCCGGCCAGGCCTATACGGACGGGATGCGTTTTGTCCAGTATTATTTTGGATTGCCGCTGGCCATGATCGTTGTGTGTATCAGCTTTGTGCCGGTCTTTCGCCGGTTGAAGGTGTATACGGCGTATGAGTACCTGGAGGAACGCTTCGACCTGAAGACCAGGGTGCTGACTTCCTTTCTTTTTTTGCTGCAGCGCGGGTTGTCGACCGGGATCAGCATCGCTGCGCCTTCGATCATCCTATCTTCCTTATTGGGGTGGAATATTCTCTGGACCAATATTTTTATGGGGGGGCTGCTGATCATCTATACGGTGGGCGGCGGGGCTAAAGCGGTAGCCTATACGCAACAGGCGCAGATGATCATCATTTTCTCGGGCATGGCCGTTGCGGGTTTTATGGTGGTCCACCGGCTGCCGCCGGGGGTCGGATTGCGCGAGGTGTTGCATATCGGGGGCAAAGCAGGTAAGCTGAATATTATCACGACGGGGTTTAAGCCGGGTGGGGGTTTTGACTGGGGGGACAAGTATAACCTGCTGAGCGGTATCATCGGTGGCTTCTTCCTGCAGCTATCGTATTTCGGGACGGACCAATCGCAGGTGGGCCGTTATCTCACGGCGAGGTCGCTGAGTGAGAGCCGGCTGGGGTTGTTGTTGAACGGGCTTGTGAAGGTGCCGATGCAGTTCCTTATTTTGTTGCTGGGGGTGTTGGTCTTTGCGTTTTATCAGTATAACCGGGAGCCGGTCTTTTTTAATCAATTGCAATTGGAAAAGCTGGCGCATTCGAAATATAAGGATTCCCTCGGGGTGCTGACGGCGCAGTATGATGCGCTGGAGGGGGAAAGGATCGGGCAAAAGGTGGCTGCCGACCGGCTGCTGTATCTTGAAAAGGAGAAAGCGGGTTATAAGGCGACGGTCCGGCGCTGGCTGAACGATAAGGATGTCGGCGGTGATTCGAACGACACGAACTATATTTTTCTGCGATTTGTCACCGATTATCTCCCGATAGGGCTGGTGGGACTGCTGATTGCGGTCATCGTGCTGGCGGCCTGGGGTTCTATTGCGGCAACGCTGAACTCGCTTGCCTCCTGTACGATCGTGGACTTCCACAGACGCATGTCCCGGCGGGCGCTGCCGGCGGAAAAAGAGTACCGGCTTTCGCGCTGGTATACTTTGTTATGGGGGATATTCTGCGTGGCGATGGCGCAGCTGGCGTATAACCTGGGCAACAGCCTTATCGAGGCGGTGAATGTGCTGGGGTCGATGTTTTATGGGGTGATCCTGGGAATCTTCCTGGTGGCATTTTATCGGAAGAAGACGGGCGGCCGGGCGGTGTTTATCAGCGCCGTCATTGTGGAGGCCGGCGTCATTACGCTGAATGTGCTGGGAAAAAGGGGTATCGTCCCGTTGAGCTTTTTGTGGTTTAATGTCATCGGGGCGGTGGGGGTGCTGTTGTTGAGCGAGATGTTGCAGGTGTTTATGAAGAGGGCGCCGGTGAAGGGTAGTGTGGATTAGCCCCGGATATCTATCAATCCTTCTTTTCTGCCTGTCCGGTATCGCGGATATTTTTTTGGACGGCGATCGCGCCGAAGAGGGCGAGGAGAAAGGAGAAGGCATAGAAACCTTTTTCGCTGGGCAGCAGGGTGGCATTCCATAAGCCGATCACCAGCAGCAGGATGGACAGGATGGTGGCGAACCAGCAGATGCCGTAGTAGATATCGGTGACCGGAATGTTTTCGAGCCGGTCTCTTACGGCCTTTTGGACGGATACGACGGCGAACAGGCCGAACATCAGCACGGTAAAGTAATAGCCTTTTTCGTTGAGCTGCATATCGGCGTGCCAGAGTCCGACGAGGAAGCCGATGGCGCCTGTGCCAAGGGCAACCCAGGATGCGGCGATAAACGCATTGGACGGTTTTTGGGTCGTCATGTTTAGGAGTTTTATAGGTTGAATTTAGGGGTAAATTCTGTAACGGGCCGGGATGGGGCTGTTGTAAAAATCATAAAAACGGCATGACCCGGTCGGGGGGCCGGACATGGGGGTGTGGCCGTGGTGAACGGCTGATGTATGGTGACTGTGTGTATGTTGACAGGAAGACGGCCCGTTTCAAGGACTGCGGGGACAGGGAAAGGGCTGCATAGGTAGTTGTTTTTCTAATAGATTGGTTATTAGAAGGTTGTGTTTTTTCTGTCGCGACCGTCGTCTTTCACAGGATCAGGAGCAGTTTTATTGGTACAGACGTTTTTTGTAGCCACGCGGTGTGCACTTCTTTTTTCCCGATTTTTGATGATGATGAAACGGGTATTTTGGCATTTCGCATTTTGGGTAGTGTATTGGCTGCAGGACGCGTTTTATGGGTTTACCTGGCTGGGGTCGATGGCTGCCGGTGCCGCCGACAGGCAGCTTTTCCGGAAGGTTCTGGAGGATGCGCTGATCTGTCTTACCCCGAAATTCATTTTAACCTACTTTCTTTTGACCACTTCGGTACGTCAGATCGTTTCGGGGAAATCGCCGATTTACCGCATCGTGGCGGGGATCTTTGTTGTTTTTTGCGGGGCTATCTTTATTTACCGTCTGCAGGCCTTTTATATTATCGATCCTCACATTTACCACTGGTCGAATAGCGGCCCCTTGCTGAGCGTCAAGGGTGTTTTGGCTGCGATGATGGACATCGGTCCTGTAGCGTGTGTGGCGGTCGCCCTCAAATTCACCCGTCTCCAACTCACCATCAAAGAGCACGAAAAGAATCTTATCCGGGGCAAGCTCGAAGCGGAATTAAAATTTCTCCGTCACCAGACCAGTCCGCACTTTCTGCTGAATACGCTAAATAATGTCTATGCCCTGGCGCGGAAGAAGTCGGATGAGACGCCGGAGGTGGTCATGAAGTTATCGGAGCTGCTGCGGTTTATTTTATACGAATCGAGCGACCCGTTTATTCCTTTGATGGATGAGATCAAGGTCCTGGAGGATTACCTGCGGCTGGAGAGGATGCGGTATGACGAAAGACTCACGATCCGTTTTGAAAAACGGCTGGATGCGGAATGTTATCAGATCGTGCCGTTGATATTGCTGCCCTTTATTGAAAACGCCTTTAAGCACGGCATCAGCGAGAGCCGGTTTGAGTCTTATGTGTATATCGAGATCGGCGTGGTGAACTGGCAGCTGATCTATACGGTTGAAAATTCAAAAGACGGGATACCTAAGCAAGTGTCAAAAAAGAATATCGGGCTGGTGAATGTAAGGCGCAGGTTGGAGCTGACCTATAAGGAGTATGCGCTGGATATCCGGGATGAAGAGCATAGCTACCGGGTGAATCTTTCACTAAATTTGAAAAGCCATGTTGAAATATAATTGTCTTGTCGTGGAGGATGAGCCGCTGGCGGCCGAGATCCTGGCGGACTATATCGGCCAGGTTCCTTTTCTGGAGATGAAGGGTGTCTGCTCGGATGCTATTTTTGCAATGGAGATCCTGCAAACGGAGAAGATCGATCTGATCTTTTTGGATATCCATCTGCCGAAGCTGAAGGGGATGGATTTCCTGGAATCGTTAAAAGTAGCGCCGTGCGTTATTGTCACCTCTGCCTATAAGGACTATGCGCTTCAGGCATTTGAAGTGGGGGTGATCGATTATTTATTAAAGCCGATACGGTTCAACCGGTTCCTGAAAGCGGTTAATAAGATGAATCAGGCGGTCCGGGCTACCGGGCCGGCGCCGGGGGCTTCGGCGGCAGAAGCGGGTACGACGCCGGTTATGACGGCGGCTATGCCGGACCGGAAATATCTGTATTTTAATGTGGGTAAGAAGAAGGTAAAGATCTATCCGGATGAGATACTTTCTATAGAAAGTCTTCGGGAATATGTACGGATCACGACGGTGGATAAAAGCATTCTTGTCAAGTATGCGTTAAATGAGATGGAGGAGTTGCTGCCAAAGGACCATTTTCTGCGGATCCATCGTTCTTTTATTGTTTCCAAGGATAAGATAACGGCATTTACGGCGACGGATGTTGAGATCGATGGCAAACAGATCCCGATCGGAAGGAGCTATAAAGAGTTGGTGATGGCGGTACTGGAACGGGGTAATGGATAGGGAAGGCCCGGCTGTCGGTTGGGATCGCCGGTTTGGTGATCGGTTTGACGGCCGGGCCTTTGAAGTGCGATGAAAAGGTATTTGCGTGTTATTGCAACGAGGCGATGAGCTTTTGGTTTAGCGCCACGTAGTCGGCATTGTTGGCCTGTTGGGCCAGTTCTATGGACTTTTTGGCGGTGGTGATCGCCTCTTGTTTTCTCCCCAGTTTGGCCAGGCAGCGGGCTTTTTGGTAGACGGCAAAGTAGGCGGTCGGGTCTTGCGCGATGGCCTTGTCGAACCATTCGAGCGCCTTGGTCAGGTCTTTCCCGTTCTCCAGGTAGTAGAAGGCGGCGGTATAGTAGGGACGGCTGTCCTTATTCAGGACATTGTCGATCTGTGTCATGACCCTGGCGTCGCTGTTGGTGGTAATGGGGAACTGCACTTCGGTGTCAGCCCAGATCAACTCGACGTTGCAGGAGTTGGAGGTAAGGTCGGCGAAAATGATCATGAAGGATTCGACGGAAAAGGGCAGATGGTTGACGGCGGCCTTTAACCGGACGATATCCTGGTCCGGTTTGTAGGCGGCGGCGTTTGTGACGTCGGTCTGATGGGTGATGATGATGGTCCATTCATCGGCTCCGGGGATGCTGAGCAGGCCATATTTTCCCGGGGGGATGCTGGTACCGCCGATGCTGACGGTATCGCCAAAGCTAAGGGTGGTGGCCTGGTTGGCGCCGGTGCGCCAAACCTTGCCGAAGGGCACGAGGTCGCCGAAGATCTTACGGCCTTTTACGCCGGGGCGGGAATAGGACAGCTCGATCGTGGACAGGCCGAGGTCCTGGCGTACGAACTGGGGGGCGGAAGGGGAAGGCGTTTTGATGGCTTGGGCGGAGGATGGCCGGGCCAGCCAGCAGGAAAGGACAAACAATAACAGCATTTTTTGCATGTGGAATGGTTTTGAGAACCGAAATTAATGCAGTCCGCTGAATGGCGGGATTATTCTTGTATGAATGGCGGTCGGGTATGGGGGATGGAGAATGGCTTGGGGTGAGGGATGGGGGATATGCGTTTTTAGAAGATGACGCTGACGGCGGCGCGGACTTTTTTGCTTTTGCCTTTGAGGAGGCCCCAGGATGGTCCTTCGTTGATGAGTCGGATGACGCCGGCGTCATGGGCGGGCGACAAGGATTGTTCTATTTTAAAAGCGGACAGGATCCCGTTCCTGTCGACTTCGAAGGAGATGGTCTCGACTCCGGTGATCGTGGAGTCCAATCCCAGCTTATTTTTTGCGGCTGCCAGGTATAGCAGATAGGCTTCGCGGCCGACGCTGGGGGAGGCCTTTTGCCACAGGGTGTCCAGCTTTTCGTCTTTGTCGGAGGGAATGCCGGCGCGGGTTTCTTTTCGTGCTGCGCCGTAGCCATCGACGACGACTTCGTCAAGGTTGTTGGGATGTGGCTGCAGGTAAATGACGTTGCCTGCCTGGCGATCGGTGCTCAGGGTATTCAGGGCGAGAGAAGCCTGGTTGTATCCGATCCTGGCTATGGTGAGCAGGCTGGTGGAGTCCTGCGGGGGGAGGCTGATGTTAAACATGCCTTGTTGATCCGTTAAGGTGCGGATATTGGTTAAGCCGTTCAGCGAAAGGGAGGCGCCGGCGATGGGGCGGTTTTGTGCGTCGAGGACTTTTCCGCGGTAGACGAGGGGATGGTTGGCGGCTAAATAATAGGCATTGTTCAGGGTCTGGCTCTTGTTGGCGGTTTTAAAATTGTATTGGCTGGAATCTTTTTGTAATTGGAGGCCCGCGGCGGGTGAGGCTGCTGCCGGGGATGCAGTCCCTGCCGGGAGTGGGGTTGCCGTCGGGGTTGGGGTCACGGGGGGTGCGATGGCGACTTCGGCATCGGCGGCGGGTGGGGCAAGGGTTTTGGCTTCTTTGGCTTTTGCCTTTGAGGCTTTGGCCGGGGAGGTCCTGGCCAGGGTGGTTTCCCGTAGGGTGGTCGCCTGGCGGGCCGCCAGGGCTGTCGAATCTGCCTGGGGGGTGGGTGCTGCCGCGCGGGATTTTGGGTTGGCGGCGTAGTGCGGTAATGGGGTATAACGATCGCCAATTTTATAGGCAATGAGATAAAAGAAAGTGCCAGCGATTCCCAGCAACAGGATGAAGACAGCGGCAATGGCCAGTCGGCGGCGAAGGGTACGGGTGGCTATCCGGCGGGTATTTTCGGTGACTTTGGCAGCCAGGCGTTGGCGCAGTTCGTTGAGGTCTGACTTGAGGTTGGGGTGGAGCGTCATCCCTTCCAGGGCGTCGGCGAGGAAGGGGTCTTCCAGTGCAGCCTGTTCGAGGTCATGCATTTCCCGAGCAGGGAGCTCCCCCTTCAGGTATTTTTCGATATCCGAAGCGGAGTAAGGGTTGCTATGGTTATTCCTGGTGCTCATGTTAAAGCGCTAAAGCGGGATCTTTTCCTTCCGGGTCCGCCTTTCGGATCTCGGGGATGATGGTCGGTTTTATAAGGGTTTCGGGTTCGGATGCGGCGGGGGCGGCCGGCGCTGCCGTGGCCTCCTGGCGTTGCATGCAAATCCGGAGATTGCGTCTTCCATTCTGGACAAGGCTCCGCACCTTATTCCAGTCAAAGCCGGTGATCGTTTCAATTTCTTTATAACATTTGTTTTCCAGGTAGAAAAGGCTGACGGCTGCTTTTTGTTCGACGGAGAGGGTCTCTATACAGCTTGACAACCGGTCCAGCCGGGCTTCTTTTTCCATCTTATCATTCAGATGCATTTCCTCCGCCGTTTGCACAAATTCCGGGTCGAAGGGGTGGAGCTTTATCCGGCCGGAAGACCGTAATTGCATCAGACAGTGGTTCTTAGCAAGGGTATAAAGCCAGCCCCTGAAGTGGCTTACCTCGTGTCGGAGCAGCTTGACGGCCAGCTCTTCGAAGATTTCCATGACGGCATCTTTGGCGGTCTCGCTGTCAGCGAGGTATTTCAGACAGACGCCATATAGCAGGTCGAGATATTGCTGATAGAGCTGTGCCAGGATCTTCAGGTCTCCCGATTGGCGATAGGCGGCTACCAGTTCCTGGTCTGTGGTCGGGTCCTGGTTATTTCCATTGGGCGATATGGTAGTTAGAAAGGTCAATAGGGATTGTTGTCCTGCAATACTGACTCAAAATAAGTAAAATTTCCGGCAGTTCAACGCCGGTAGGCGGGGTGATAGCGGTGGAGGGTCTCGCGCAGAAATTCGCGGTCGAGATGGGTATAGATCTCGGTGGTGGTGATGCTTTCGTGGCCGAGCATTTCCTGGACGGCGCGAAGGTCGGCGCCGCCTTCGACGAGATGGGTAGCGAAAGAATGACGGAAGGTATGGGGGGAGATATTTTTTGTGATACCGGCTTGCCGGACAAGGTCTTTGAGGAGCAGGAAGATCATTTGCCGCGTGAGCCGGCCGCCCCGGCGATTGAGAAAGAGGGTGTCCTCATGGCCCGGTTTTGTGCGATGGTGGGCGCGGATGTCCTGCTGGTAGATGAGGATATATTTGATGGCGGAGCTGCCGATGGGTACCAGTCGTTCCTTATCGCCTTTGCCTATGACGCGGATGTAACCCACGTCCAGGTAGAGACAGGAGATCCGGAGGTTGACGACTTCGCTGACACGGAGGCCGCAGCTGTACATGGTTTCGAGAATGGCCTTATTGCGGCCGCCTTCGGGCTTGCTGAGGTCGATACGACCGATGATGTCTTCGATCTCATCGAAGCTGAGGACGTCGGGAAGGGCTCTTTTGAGTTTGGGGGATTCCAGCAGGGTGGTAGGATCCTGCCGGATGATCTGTTCGATGAAACAGTATTTATAAAAGGACCGGATACCGGAAAGGATACGGGCTTGCGAGGCGGTGTTGAATCCCAGCTCTGCAATCCGGTGAAGGAATTCCTGTAAGTCCCCCAATGCTATGGCATCGGGTGCCTTGAGGTTGTCGGAGGTCTGGAGGTATTGGGTTAATTTATCGACATCACGCAGGTAGGCTTCGATGGAATTTTCCGACAGGGATTTTTCCAGCTGGAGCCAGGCCTTGTATCCTTTCTTATAAGATTCCCACATGGGGCGAAGATAGCCGAAAAAATGTTTTGTGGCTATCGGTGATTGAGGCATATTTGCAGGTATGGCTATTACAGTTAATCTCAGATCGTTCAGGCAGCAAGTTGCTCGTAATAAACGGCGGATAAAAAGTTTCTTAACGCGTTTGGAGAAGAAGGCGCCGCGGGGTTTGGAAGAGGCGGCGGCGGATGCGGACAGGGCGGCGTGGCAGCGGACGGATTGTCTGGACTGTGCGAATTGCTGCAAGACGATGTCGCCTACGTATACGCGAAAGGATATCCGGCGGATATCGGCGCATTTGGGGATGTCGGAGAGGGCGTTTCGGGAGAAATGGTTATATAAAGACAAGACCGGGGACTGGATGAATGTTAAGCAGCCTTGTCAGTTCCTCGATCTGAAGACGAATATGTGCAATATCTATGCGGTCCGGCCACGGGACTGCGCGGGCTTTCCGCATCACAATAAGAAAATGGGGGAGGATTATATGCATATGTACAAGCAGAATATCGAGTACTGCCCGGCTACTTACCGGCTGGTGGAGGGGATTATGGAGAAGGCGGCGAGCGGGGATTTATAAGTATACATCTTCGATCATGAAATATTCCGGTTCTGCATTTTTACGGAGGGTGATGGCGAGTACGTCGTATTGAACCCTGGTGTGGCCGGGGTGGTGGTGGAGCCAACCAGCGGCGCCCTGCAAGATGTGTTCGATCTTTTTTCGGTTGACGCTTTCTTCCGGCTGGCCATAAGCGTTGGATTGCCGGCATTTGACTTCTACGAAATGAATAATGTTCTTCCGGCCGGCGATGATATCCACTTCATAGCGGCCGTGACGCCAGTTGCGTTGGAGGACCTGGTATCCGTTGCGGGTCAGCCAGTCCGCCGCCAGGTCTTCTCCTTTCTTTCCCAGTTCGATATGCCGGGTCATCGTGCGGGTTTTTTGAGTAAATTACGGGTACAAACCGGACGGAGTCCAGTTTGTACTTTGAGGCCCGAGGCCGCAATTCAAAAGTTCGGAAAAAAATATGAAAAAAG
>Ga0206963_10240_pt1 | contig 14508 bp, 12 predicted proteins | sample Alteio_BWOrgHeat_28_FD_152958 | JGI IMG/M metagenome (GOLD analysis project Ga0206963, IMG submission 152958) | Enriched cells from forest soil in Barre Woods Harvard Forest LTER site, Petersham, Massachusetts, United States -... | ecosystem: Environmental > Terrestrial > Soil > Temperate forest >... | reverse complement strand
CAATTTGCCCTGCCAGTTATTAATGGTAACACGAGATCTGACTTCGGTTACGCCGCTCAACGATTTCGTCATACCGCTCACCTGGCCGGTTGCGAGTACAGCCTGTTTTAATGCAAAATAGTCACCCGAACCCGCGGAGCTCTCCAGTAATCGGTTCGGATCATACCCTGTAGGTCTGTTGCGGGCATATTGGATCTGACTATAAATGATTACTGTGCTGATGATCAATCCTACCGAACAGGTGAATTGCAAAACCAAAAGTGCTTTTCTTGAAAAAGCCGCCGACTTGCCGGTTTGCAGAACGGCTTTCAGAACCCGCGCGGGTTGGAAAGAAGAAAGATAAAATGCCGGCTTGCTTCCGGCCAGCAAACCAGTGAAAAGAACATAGCCGATCATGATCATCCAGAAACGAATGTTGGAAAATGGAATGACGATATTACTTCTGACAAGTGTATTAAAATAAGGCAATACCAACTGTACAAATATCAATGACAGAACAAATGCAATTCCCGTAAGAACGATGGATTCAGTGAGGAACTGAAGGATTAAACCCTTTCGTGAAGAACCGATCACTTTTCTTACACCTACCTCCCTTGCTCTTTTTTGCGAACGCGCGGTGGAAAGGTTCATAAAGTTAATACAGGCGATCGTCAGTACCAGGATACCAATAATGCTGAACAATTGCAGATAGCCGATTAGCCCTCCAACGGCTTTGCCATTTTGAAATTCGGAACGTGTATGCCAGTCCTTCATAGGTTGAAGTAATACTTCCTGATGAAAGGTTCTGTAAGTTGAGGGCGAATATTTTTTCACCAGCATCCTTGCGTCTGATTCCACACGCGCGGGATCGGTATGTGGATCTATTCCGATCAATAAATTAAAATAAGATTGATCCCAGTTGTCATTGGCAGCTTTTGCCCAGGCCCCGGATACCAGCAGACTGAGCGGAGTAAGATAATCAAACTGAAACGTGGAGTTATGCGGCAGGTCTTTCAGTATTCCTGTTACTTTCAGATTTACATTTTCATAATCCGGATTAAAATTCACCGGATCATAGATGCGAACTATCTTGTTCATCGCGTCTTCATTACCAAACAATGCTCTGGCAGTTGATTCCGTGAGCACAATGGAATTGGGATTCTTCAGCGCCGTGCCCGGGTTCCCTTCCAGCATAGGAAAGCGCAAAATTTGCAGGAAACCGTCACCGGCAACGAGATTGCGTGGATGTATTTTTTTATCCCCTGTTGTCAGCGTATTAGGGAAAGGGCCATAAGTTGGAGCAGTATAAATTACTCCACGAACATCTTTTTTCAACGCATCCTCCAAGGGGCGGCAGACATCTTTTTCTGTCCTTATCACGCCATTATCATTCAGGTTGAATCTTACCTGGTATGCCTGCCCGTAATTCGGTAACCAGCGGTCGTATGAGTACTGATCATTTACCCAGAGTCCGATCAGCAGGGCCACACTCATACCGATCGCCAAACCCAGAATATTTAACGTGCTGAATATTTTATTGCGACTGATGTTGCGCCACGCGGTCTTGAAATAATTCTTAAACATAAAATGATATTATTTACCTGTACGATTTTGTTACAATGACTGTCCTTCACTCTGAACGAAGGCTATTTACCGGATTTGCAAGAGCCGCTTTTATTGCCTGGAAACTGATGGTTAGCAAAGCAATAAACAATGCGATCAGGCCCGCTGCGCAAAAGATCCACCAACTCATATTAATCCTGTAAGCATAACCCTGCAACCAATGGTTCATTGCCATCCAGGCTATGGGTGTGGCGATGATGGCTGAAAGAGCCACGAGTTTTATGATGTCTTTTGATAGCATTCCAACGATATCGCTCACACTTGCCCCGATTACCTTACGCACACCAATTTCTTTTCTGCGCTGCTCTGCAGTAAACATGGTTAATCCCAGCAAACCCATACAGGAAATAAAAATGGCAAGAAATGAAAAACTGTCCGACAGTCTGCCGATGGTTAATTCACTATTGTATAATTTTTGATACGCCTCGTCGGCAAAAAAACTGTCAAGCGGAAACTTCGGTTCCATTTGTCTGTATAATCTTTCAATACTGGCAAAAGCTTTTTGTGTTTCGCCATGATTTGATTTTACAAACAGATAACCCCATTCCGGGTTTTCGCGTGCCAGAAAAAGCAGGAGTGGTTCAATAGGATCGTGCAATGATTTAAAATGAAAATCTTTCACAACGCCGACGATTGTTCTTTTCTGTCCATCGGAAAGCGTAATCTGTTTGCCGATGGGATTCCTGAATCCCGTCATTTTTAATGCTGACTCGTTCATGAGGACTCCATTGGAATCGGAAGGGAAATCCCTGGAAAAACCGCGCCCCTGCGAAATCTGGATATTCATGAGTTTTAAATAGTCATAGCCTATTAAATTGCTTATAACAATCTCTTTTGAATTGGGATCCTTTCCTTCCCAATTCAGATCGTACATCATATCTGCGATATGTAAAGGTGCCTGCCCGCTAAAGTCAACTGCTTTTATTCCGGGAGCATTCAAAAGTTCCTGTTTAAAAACTTTATATCCGTACGCAAGGCCTTCCGGATATGGAAAATGAATATAGATCAGGTTTTCCCTGTCGAAGCCCAGATTTTTTGTTTGTATATATCTTACCTGCCTGGAAATAATGATGGTTCCGATGATCAGTACAATAGAAAGCACAAATTGAAAAACCACGAGGCCCTTTCGAAACAGCAAAGCATTCGGGCTAAACTTCAATGCGCCTTTTAATACTTTTACGGGATTGAGGGAAGACAAAAAAAGCGCCGGGTAGCTGCCGGCAACAAATCCTGTTATGAGCAGAAGGGTTGAAATACTGAGCCAGAAAGAAAGAGATTCAACCGGTAATACCACCTGCTTACCAGTGAGCATGTTGAACGAGGGTAATGCCAATTTTACTAATACAAATCCAACTATAGCTGCCAGGAAGGCTATAAGAAATGCTTCTCCTATAAACTGAATAATAAGCCGGAGCCGCAACGCACCCACCGTTTTGCGAACACCTACTTCTTTTGCACGTTTTACTGAACGGGCCGTCGCCAGATTCATAAAATTAATGCAGGCAATCAGCAGAATAAAAACAGCTACCATGCTGAACAGTCTCACATATTCAATCCTGCCCCCGTCGGGCTTTCCGTCTTTAAAAATCGAGTTCAGATAAATTTGATCGAAGCGCTGCAGGCCAAGTTCCGGATGAAATCCAACACTATTTTTTGAATTCAGGTAAGGTGCAATAAAGTTTTTTATCTGCGCTTCCACTTTTGCAGGGTCAGCGCCAGGACGCAATTCAATATAAGTGGAAGGCGCGCGGTTTATCCAATTGTCAAACCAGTCTTCGACTGAAACAAGATATTTCCAATTCAATACAAAGTCAAAATGCTGGGAAGTATTCGTGGGCAGATTTTCAAAAACAGCCGATACCTTAAAGTTATGGGCATTATTGAATACCAGGATTTTCCCTATCGCTGAATGAGGGCTGCCGAAAATACTTTCAGCCATGCTGCGTGAAATAGCAATATTGTCAATTTCTGATAATGCTTCCGAAGCTGATCCCTCCACGAGGGGATAACTAAACATTTTAAAAAAATCAGAATCAGCATAAGTGCCCATCCGGCTGAAATTCCTTTCTCCCACACTAAACAAAGTTTCATTTTCATCCTCCCAATATCCGGAGGCGCGTTTAATTTCTGGTATCCTTCGCTTTAATTCAATGGCAAGCATTCCTGGTGTAGCGGGACCGGCTTCCACCTTTCCTTCTGAAAACACACGTTCATATACTCTGTATAAATTCTCCTTGTTTACATGAAATGCATCTACATTTCTCTCATCCTGTACCCACAGGAAAACGAGCATACTGCCAGCCATTCCCAAAGCCAGTCCAATTATATTGATAGAACTGAATGCTTTGTTGCGAATGAGATTTCGCCACGCGGTTTTGAGATAGTTCATCAGCATAATAAGTAATATTTATGCTTAAGGAAACAATAGATAAAAAAAACAACCAAAAGAATGCCGCCTTGTCATGATTTTGATAATCAATAATGTATGATTTTTTTAAATTCCGAAAGGTGTACGATTTCAGGACATCTAATTGTTCGTTCTTGCAACCGAAGGCCATCAGGTTTCCAATGCTGGAATTACGAAAGGATTTGTCACCTGACCAATATTACAGTCCCTTTCATAAAGGATGTGCTTGTTGAATTCTTAAAACTGCAATACCAGACATATGCTCCTGTATCCTGAGCTATCCCATTGAATGTTCCATCCCAACCCTTATACTGGTCGCGGGTTTCAAATAATTTTTGTCCCCATCGATTGAATATTGAAAGATCATAATCCTGCAATTGAAACTGGGTAAGTACGAGGAAAAAATCATTTTTCCCGTCGTTATTCGGAGTAAATGCATTGGGGAAATTGATGAAGCATTTTTTCGAAGTGATGGTTACTGATTTTGATGCAGAACTGCATGCATTAGAAACTGTTACATTATATGTGCCCGGGGTTTTAACAACAAAATGATCCTGAGTAGATCCATCCTGCCACAAGTAAGAGGAAAACTGCCCAGGCGAAAGTACAAGGGAATCACCGATGCAGAAATTAGTAATATTACCCAGATCAGGATTTGGATTTGCCTGAACATCCAGGTTTATAATTCTAATACTGTCGCAACCATTACTGGCCGGGAAAGTATCCAAATAAGTGCCGCTTATGTTGTGCCCTAAATAAGATTGTCCCTGACATACAGATTGGTTTATCGTCGTAAGGGATGATGGTTTTACCGTGAGATTCAATTCGACCATGGAATCACATCCCGGAGTCTGGGAAATGGTATCAATAAAATATCCGGTTTTAGAAAAACTTTGATTTCCTAACTGGTAAACCTGTCCCTGGCAGATAGTCGCAACAAGGAAATTTGAAATGTTTTGAGGTACTACCGATGAAGGCTGAGCCAGGAAACCAATAACGGGTGGACTGGATGTTACTTCGATGATTAATGTGTTAGGTCCGGCTTTCCAGTTATTACACAAAGAAACTGTGGTAATTCCACTTGCGTATTCGGCCATTCCATTATATAGAGGATAAGCAGGAATAATTCCTCCGAGATTTGGACTTTGAGCAACGCCATTCACATAAATCTCATATATCGAGTTATCAGCAAAAAGATCCAGACTCAGACAAAACGTTCCGTTGTTGTTGAAGTTTTTTCCACAGGGATTTGTGCATGGCAAATTGAAATCTATTTTGAAAAAATAATTATGGTTTTGACTTTGATTACCCGAGGGACTGGTGGATATCCATTGTGACCCCAGCGCCTGATAATATCCTGCCGGAGACGGAACCATGATGTATGCTGTGTTGTACGTACCATTAATGGAATCAACAGCAACGGTCCAATTTTGATCGGTAGAACTCCCTGATGTGCCGTCGCTTGAAATTGGTCCTGTGGCAAAAAATGAATTGGATGGCGGCAGGCCCACTTGCGGAGAACATTGCGAATATGATGAACAAACCCCAAAAAAAGGTAAAAGAAGAAAAAGTTTAGGCAAGTCGAAATGCTGAAATAATTGCATTTGTTCTACCACCAATTTTAACTACACTTCATCATTTAATTAAACCAGTATTATTAGAGGAGACTAAGTTATATTAAAAAGTGTATAATAATTTGCAGGTGAAATAGGGCAGAAAGAATTTCAGGAATCCTGACAGAAGTGGGTGTCAGTTAATACAAATACAATTCAAGGGTTAATCTTGCAAATCCAAATTCAACATCATTCTGTACGCAAACTTTCTTCGCCAGCCCTGCCTTCTCCCGCGAAACGCGGGATTCGGCGGGCGAAACGAAGCTCATTCAGAGCGAAGGCTGGTTACGGGATTCATCAGGGCTGCTTTGAGGGCCTGATAGCTGACGGTGGCGAGGGTGACCGAGAGCATACCGGCGCCGGCAGCGACAAAGATCCATAGCGACAGTGAAGTGTGAAGCGTATAGTTTTCCAACCACCTGCTCATGAAAAAATACGATAGCGGCATGGACACAAGACAGGAGAGCATCACCAGCTTCAGGAAGTCGCCCGAGAGAAGCGCCCAGAGATTGACGACGCGGGCGCCGAGGACCTTACGGACGCCGATCTCTTTTGTACGTTGTTCCGCTACGAAGGAGGCCAGACCGAAGAGTCCGAGGCAGGAGATGAGGATCGCCAGACCGGAAAAGACGGTAGCAAGATTACCGATCTGGGTTTCGGCGAGGAATTTTTGCTCATAGGCTTCATCATTGAAATAATAGAGGAAGGGACTGGCCGGGTTGAATTTTTTGTAGACTGATTCTATCTTATCAAGTGCAGTGCGAACGGGCGCGCCGGGTTTGATGCGGATGATTTGGATATTATGGCCGCCATCGCCCAGGAATATAGCGGGCTGGATTTTATCGTAGGGATCGTTCACAAGCATGTTTTTTGTTACGCCGATGATGGTATAGAATTTTCCCTCGTGTTTTACAATTTTGCCAATGGGATCTTTGAACCCAAGTATGCGGGCACCTTCTTCATTCACGATGGCAGAACTGCTGTCGGTACCGAAGGCTCTGGAGAAATCCCGGCCTTGCAGAACCGCCCAACCCACAGTGGCGCCGAAGTCGGCACTTACATATATATCGCGGAAGGTTAAATTTTTTTGATCTTCCTGCATGCCCGCCCATTCCAACCAATCGTTCTGAGAGAATGAGGTCATGGTCGTCGAGGAGGTTGCCATATTCGCGACAACGCCGGTGTTGAGCAGGGCCGTGCGGAGGGATTCATAATGCCTGTCGAGAGAATCTGTATTGATGGGCACGTTGATGAGACTGGTGCGGTCATAACCGACGGGCCGGTCTTTGGCAAACTGGATCTGGCGGAAGACAGTGGTGGTTCCGATGATAAGGGCGAGTGAAATAGAAAACTGTGCAACGACGAGCACCTGACGCGGAGTGCCTGCGCCTTTGCCCGCTTTGAATGCGCCTTTCAAAACTTTCACCGGGCGGAAACCGGAAAGATAAAAGGCAGGATAACTACCAGCGAGGATTCCGGTGACTCCTGTAAAAATCAGGGAGATGGCCCAGAAACCCGGGCTGGTCCATGGCATGGCCATGGGCTTACCGGAAAGTGAACTAAACCAGGGCAGACTCAGGGCGGCGAGTACGATGGCTATTGCAAAGGCGAGCAATGCGACAAGGTTCGATTCGGCGAGGAATTGCCCAATGAGTTGTCCGCGAAGAGAACCCAGTGTTTTGCGGATGCCGACTTCTCTTGCGCGTTGTTCGCTGCGGGCCGTTGACAGATTCATAAAGTTGATGCAGGCAAGCAAAAGGACGAAGACGCCGATGATCCCTATGAGCCTGACGCGGCCGATGCGTCCTTCACCGATGCCGCCGTTGGAATCGTCGTAGTGCAGGTATAAATCTCCGAAGGGAAGCACGGTATAAGTCTCGATACTGTGTGTAACGAATGGTGTGCATATATCTTTTATCCGTGCCTCAGCCTGTTCGGCAGTGGTGTTAACGGCGAGGCGGGCGAACATGCGACAGCCGTGGTTATTGAAATCGGTATTGCTGGTAAGCAAATTCAGCAATGGGTTTGACATCGGAATGAAATAATCGATATCATGAAAGGATGAGGTCTGAGGCTGATCGGCATAAACTCCTCCCACGGTGAATGGAGTTTTGTTGTTGTATTTAAATGTTCTGCCGACTGCATTCTCGCTGCCAAAGAGTGCAATGGCGGCGGACCGGGAGATCAGGGCTGTGTTGGGATCGCGCATGGATTCGGCATTGCCACTGAGGAAATGATATCCGAAAATAATAGGAAACGTATATTCCACCCAGGAGCCCTGGCGGGAGATACTTTTTTCGCCGTTGACGAGCAGTCCGTCGTTGGGCCAGGTGAACATGGCCGTTGCATCGAAAATATCATTGTAGCCTTTCTGCAGATAGGGTTTGAGCGCAGACGATACTGTGTAACCCATATAGGTGATGGGTGAGCCAGGGGCCGCGCCTAATGGACGTTGTGCCTGCATGATCTCCACGATGCGGTCGTGGTCTGGATACGACTTATCAACGGAATGTTCTCCGATGGTCCATATGCCAATGACGAGGGCGATTGCCATTCCGGTGGCCAGGCCGAAGATGTTGATAAAGGAATAGCCGCGGTTCTTGCGGAGTTGGCGGATCGCGACGATTACATAATTTTTAAACATACACTTTATTTTGGATGACCGATGACCGATGACCGCCTCACACTCTCACACTCTCACACTCTCACACTTTCTTCTTATTCAGATCGCAGGCTTTTCGTCGGGTTTGCTACCGCTGCTTTAATGGATTGAAAACTGATGGTGATTAAAGTAATCAGCACAACAGAAAACCCTGAAACAACAAATATCATGGGTGATAAATTTACACGGTAAGCAAAACCCTGCAGCCAGTTATTCATTAACCACCACGACGCGGGAAATGCTATGCACAATGCAATTAAAACCAGCCTCAAAAAATCTTTCGAAAGCATGGCAACTACATTGCTTACAGAAGCGCCAATTACTTTTCTGATGCCAATTTCCTTTTGCCTTTTTTGTGCAGTGAATGCAGCCAGACCAAATAAACCAAGACAGGAAATGATCACCGCGATGCACGCAAAATATTTTGATAATACAGCAACACGTTGTTCAGACGCATATAGTTTGTTATAATCATCATCTAAAAAAGTATAATTAAACTCAAGGCCGTTATTGAATTTAGTGAAGAGACTTTGAATTCCGGCAATCGTCTGTTCTTCATTTCCTGCATTTATTCTGATCAAGGTAAAATCTGAATTCGGGTTATACTCTAAAAAAGCCGGACTGATTTTATCATACAATGATTTAAAATGATAATCCTTTACAACACCCACAATTTGTTTCTTTTTTCCCCACAACGAAACGATTTTACCAATGGGATTTTTTAAGCCCATAGTTCTGATCGCAGTTTCATTAAAAATTACACTGGAGCTGTCTGCGAATGCTTTCGAAAAAGCCCTTCCTTCAGCCATAGGTAAATTCATCGTCTCAAAAAATTCATCGCCCACATCATTGCCATAATATTCTATTCCAAGATTCGGATCCTTACCTTCCCAATTGATACCGCCGCCGCCATGAGATGTCTGCCCGAAGAAGTCTCCGCTTTCAGTAGTTGCACCCATTACTCCCGGTAATTTTTTTATTTCTGTAAGAAACGGAGCAACGTTTTTCTTTAAGTTTCCATCATTCGGAAAACGAATCACGTTTTCTTTATTATAACCCAGATTAGTTGTTTGAATTAATTTCATTTCCTGGTAAACAACCAGCACTGAAACAATCAGCACAACAGAGATAGTAAATTGAAAAACTACCAACCCTTTTCGTATCCTGCTTTCGCCCGATGAAGTAATCAATTTGCCTTTTAAAATGGATACAGGTTTGAAATGAGATAAATAAAAAGCAGGATAACTGCCGGCAATCAATCCTGTAATGAATGTGATTAAGGCAACTGTGATAGCAAAGCTAGCGGTAAGCTTAAGCGTAAGATATTTGCCGGTTATGTCCCTGAATGCCGGCAAAAGTAAATCAATCAGGAACAGTGCGATCATTAACGCGGCAAATGCCATGAATATGGATTCTCCCAGGTATTGCAGTATCAAAGAACCCTTACTGGCACCCACCACTTTTTTTATTCCAACTTCTTTCATTCGACGGGAAGCTTTTGCCGTAGACAAATTCATGAAGTTGATACAGGCAATAACAAGAATAAAAATGGCAATGATGGAAAACAGTTTTACGTATTCAATTCTTCCTCCGCTTATTTTACCATTTACATAGTTGCCGTGTAAATACCTGTCGGAATATTTCTGAATGAAAATGTCCCCTTCCCATTGAAGTAAATATTTATCTCCGGGATAAAACTGTTTTATTTTATCTTTCGTGAAATTCTTTATCTTTTTATTGAATGCATCTGCATCTGTTCCTTTCTTTAAAAGAAGATAGGTATTTTGATTATTACTTCCCCAGTTAGCAAGATCTTCCGCTTCTATTGTTTGATAGATTTTGTAATTGAAAAACAAATCAACTGGCTCAGTTGCATTGGATGGCTGGGATTGAAACACGCCGGACACACTATAGGAACCAGTAAACTCTTTTTTGTCCCACGCAATCGTTTTACCGATGATATTATGTGTAGTGTTGAATAACTTCAAAGCCATCTTATCAGACAACAGCACTCCATATTTGTTCAATGCAAAACTATTTGCGCTGCCATCCACGATCGTATAAGAAAATACTTTGAAAAAATTCTGATCAATATATTGAGCATTTGCTTTAAAACTTTTACTGCTGACTGAAAGAATTCCTGTTTGCGGACGGGCAACCGTAGCATATTCAACTTCAGGCAATTCTTTTTGCATGTACTGCCCTAACAAACCTGGCGTGTAGTGATATGTATCGATACCACCATCTGCCATGGGTGCTGTTTTTAATACCTGAAATAACCGGCTGTCATTTGCATTGAACTTATCAACGCTCAGTTCATCTTGCACCCATAAAAAAATCAATAATACACAAGCCAACCCGGTTGATAACCCTAAAAGATTAAGCAGGCTGAACTGCTTATCCTTTATGAGATTCCTCCAGGCGGTTTTTATGTAATTACGAAACATGTTAATGGGTTATCCCGCACGTGCGGGATGAGATATGGGATATGAGTTATGGGTTATGGGTTATGGGTTATGGAAAGTCAGCGATTAACAACCAATAACCCATAACTCATAACTCATAACTAATGAAGTGCCAGCTTCGTGAAGGTTTGATTTTCAAAACGATCTAAAAAGGGCTCCACGCGAAATTGTTCGGATATGATACAAGTCTGTGCGAAAATAGATTATTTCTTAAGCAACACATACAAAGTTGCTGGTAGTTTTACCTTACGACTTTTGATGATTAATGGCTAAATTGAATAACCATTTCAGTTTCCAAACAACCTTCGGACAGGCAAGAAGTTCTTTCAAAACTTCATGAGATTATTCTGGAAAACGACTCTACGGTTGTGGCCGAAATAGATTTAATGATGGGGAAGGAAATGATAATGTATAAGAGCAAGGGCATGATGAAATATGCACTGGCCAGTGTAAAGGACTATATGTCACTGCATGTATTGCCTATGTATATGTCTAAAGATATTTTCGGGAAGTACCAGGCGCTTTTACCAAAATCAAAGTTTCAAAAGGGTTGCATCAATTTTGAAAATGCTGAAGTCTTCCCCTTGCAGATTGCTAAAGAACTGATAATGGAGTGTTCACCCATTGACCTGGTTGCTATTAGGGAAGCGCAGCTGAAGGAAAGGAAATCAAAATCAAAAAATAAAGGCGCCGCATAAAAGATGAAATCAGAAGCCGAATTATTAAAAATCGGAACAGGTTTATTGGACACTTCAAAGTACCAAAAAGCTATTGATGTATTTTCCGAGGTCATTGAAATTAACTCCGAAAATTCAGAAGCTTACGAATTGCGTGGAATCGCCAACTTTCGAATACTCAACATCGAAAATGCTATGACGGATATTTCGAAGGCAATTGCAATAAATCCGGATAGTCACCAGGCATGGTTTAATAAAGGAGAAATCTTCAAAAAAAGAAAAAATTACAAAGAAGCTGAAATTTGCTATCTGGAGGCAAACAAGTTATACCCTAATAGTTTGTTTTATTTGTCCGGCCTGATTCAAACAAACTATGCTCTAAAGAAATACGACGACGTTATCAGATACTGTGATCAAATATTAAAGGAAAATCCGGAAGATTCCTTTTCTTACCGGTATAGGGGAATGGCATACGGTAAGAAATTGAATTATGAAGCTGCCATAAAAAATTATTTGAAACTGATAGAAATAGGAAAACGTGATGAATCGGTTTACAATAGTCTTGGCTATTGGTATAGTAAAATCGGTGAATTCAAAAAAGCCTTTAACAATTTAAGTATTTCTTTGCAGATGAATTCAACCCACCCATACGCTTTGGATAATATGGGGTATGTAAAGTATGCAGAAGGTAATTATAAAAAAGCCATGGAATTAATTAATAGATCATTAGACATTGACCCATCCAATTCTTACGCATACAAAAACAGGGCACTTGTTCACATTAAAGTTGGTGATAGAGAACTGGCAATACAAGATCTCCGAAAAGCAGAATCTTTGGGTTATCAGGAAGAATACGGAAATGAAGTAAATGAATTATTAAACATGTTAAATCAATGAAAGAATCAGGCCTAAATTTGTATGTTAGCTGGAGGCTAAAAAGGGATATAAGTGGATATCTATTTAATTAGCGGATTAGGAGCGGACCGCACTGTGTTTAGAAATCTGAAATTCGGCGAAGGAGTAAAGGTTCACTATCTCGATTGGATTATTCCCAATGCAAAAGAGTCATTACGAGCATATGCTCTCCGATTGGCAGAGCGTATCGATACTTCCAGAACATTTTGCATAATAGGTTTATCTTTTGGTGGAATGCTTGCGACAGAAATTGCGAGTGTACTAGAGCCGCAAAGGACAATCTTAATTTCAAGTACTTCGACCAGGTATGGACTGCCATGGTACTATCATCTCGCAGGCAGACTTGGAATGAACAAATTAATTCCGGCGGTAAAACCAAAGAGCGTCCCCCGATTCATATCTTCTTTTTTTGGCGTTGAAACAAAAGATGAAGGCTTATTTTTTAATCAATTAATGAAGCGCACTGATCCATATTTTTCTAAATGGGCTATTGAATCAATTCTCAAATGGGATCGCACTGAAAGTCCGCGTGGCCTTATCAGAATTCATGGGGGCAGGGACAAGGTATTACCTATCAGAGATGCAAAGGTTGATTATTTGATCCCCGATGGCAGTCATTTTATGAAATTCAACAGGGCAGAAAGGATTTCAGAAATCCTGACAGAATTGGGAGTCAGCTAATACCAGGATAGTAAAAGTTATCATGCGAATTGAATTAATAAAAATAATTGAAACATGCCCTTAGGCCCATCTCCTACCATTGGATTGATTGCCTATACAACAATAAAAGTAATAGGTTATTCCTGGGTTGGGTGGAAGCTTAACCAATGCTACCAAAAAACAAACCCACGGCCTTATTTATTTGGAATAGCACGAACAGTATTAGGACTTGTCGTAGGAATTACTTCTATTTATATATTAAGAAAAATCAACTCAAATCAAGGAGCCATATTTTTAATTTGTTTAATACCAATTCGCTTTTTTGAATGGTTTATAATTATCTACGTTTTTTACGAAAGATTTGATTTTTCTTTTACACGTTTAAGTAAATATTCACTTGTGGGGATTATTTTCTCTTTTTTGTTTGATATTCCGGTAATAGCATCCATCTTAATCATTCCTGGTGGATATTGGGTATGTTAATTTTGAGAATATGAATTCAAATATCAAAATTTGAAAACTTCAGCCAACATATAATTGGCGCTAAGCAAACGACATTTAAATACATTGAAAATAAGTGATCTGACATATAAGGTTGTTGCATTTCGCGAAATCCCCAATTTCGACTCAGATGAATGTGTTGACTGGGCAATTGAAATGATTTTTTTAGGGTACGACACACCCTCTCTTTTAACCTTATCCGGATTTAATAAGCCAACTAATTACTTTGAAGTTGCTGACTATTTACCAACGGTCTTATCATCGTTACATTTAACTCAGAAAACAGGAGACGAAGCGATATTAAGTTATTGTAGTTATTACATAAAGAAAATCGCTAACTCTGACAATATCAGTAATAATTTATTACATATTTATAAATTTTGTCGGGACAGGAAATATGAAAAATTAGTCTATAATTTCTATCTGTTGTATTGGGCATGGAACGATATAAACTATGGATATGACTATACGCATTATTGGGAAGGTGCTAAAAAAGATAATATTGAAAATATTGTAGTCGACACTGCAAAAAAGTGGATAGAAAAAAACGAACAATCCTACACTCAACATTAAAATGCCATCCACTTGGGCAGTCGTAATCATTTGATTATCAGTATAACAAAGTAATATATTTTTGCTATCTTTGTTGAGTATTTAAACAAGATGAGCGAAAAAGATATCCAGAATTTAATCGAATTGGCGAAACAAAAGCTGAACGAGAAAGTATCCCGGGAACAAGCCCTGGCATCTTTTGTAGCTGCGGGTATCTTAGATAAAAAAGGGGAGTTCACGAAACCTTACGAACACCTCAGGCCAGCTAAGAAGTAACTTCTATGTACGACAGCCGGTCAAATCTTATTATCGGGTTTCATGGCTGCGAAGAAGGGACCGCTAAAGCACTTCTCACCAATCCAGATATCATCAAGGAAAGTACTAAGCCTTATGATTGGCTAGGACATGGAATGTATTTCTGGGAAAACAATCAGGAACGAGCTTTTCAATGGGC
>Ga0206963_10284_pt1 | contig 14530 bp, 15 predicted proteins | sample Alteio_BWOrgHeat_28_FD_152958 | JGI IMG/M metagenome (GOLD analysis project Ga0206963, IMG submission 152958) | Enriched cells from forest soil in Barre Woods Harvard Forest LTER site, Petersham, Massachusetts, United States -... | ecosystem: Environmental > Terrestrial > Soil > Temperate forest >... | reverse complement strand
AAAGACGTATGTCTGTTTGCGCGGGCTTTTATCTACCCGGTCCTGCTGTCTGTCTTTGTATTTTGAGTCTTCGCTTTCTTTTGGAGTGCGACTTTTTTGTATCTGAACCTCATGATTCATCACATCTTTCCTGTCGACGAGGCCCCTCCCGTCATTGCGAACGCAAGTGAAGCAATCTTCGCAATATTGAATAATAAATTATCGTCGGTAGTTTGCGAAACTGTGTGGATTGCTTCGCTGCGCTCGCAATGACAAATGGGGAGTGAGTTTCGGAATACGCGACTCGCGTTTCACTCATGGGATTTTATGCCTTCCCACTTTTGAGGTAGCGCTCTGTCTGTCAATTAAAAGGCGCCTGTCAGTTTGCGGGGGCTTCTATCTACCCGGCCTCGCTGTCCGTCTTTGTATTTGGAGTCTTCGCTTTCTTTTGTCCGTGGCCGTGACGATGTGGGAGGAGGTCTTGGTTTTTAATAGCGCTGACGTTTCTTGGGTTATTTATTTTCTCTCTTCGGATTTTGGTTCTGGAGACTTCCTGGAAACTCTCGTGCGCGGATCGTCTGTATACGGCCGACTACAATCAGAACACTGGGCCTTTGTGAAATTCGAAAAAAGGTTGGGCAAGAGGGTGGTAAGTGACGGTCGAATAGAGGCTAGATAGGGGTTGGTTTGTGTGTGGTAACTATTTGATTTTATATGATTATCATGGGTATTTTCAGGTTCTCGCTGGTGTATTCTGACCGAACGATACTTAAGAATACGGGGCGTCTGGCAGTCTGCGTCTACCGGCTCCCCTTTTGCATCTTGAAGGCTTGGGGGCATTCCATGAAGTTCGGCAATATTATTATTTCAGCTTGGATTCCGGTGTCTGTGTTGGCATTTATCTCTCAGGCAGGTTTTGCTGAGGGAGACGCCAAAACTCTTCTGGGGGGCTACTTACGACAGTCTGTGGTTGCTCGCAAAGAGCAGATTCCGGTTGTGACTTCCAGAACCCAACAGCCAAATCAGTTTCGGCCCTATGCGGTTACCGAGCCGCGCAGAACTACCAAAGAGCAATCTTTTCCCGACTACAATACGATGGCTAATGTGACAGGGAGTTGGACTACGGCTTGGAGAGATTCGCCGAGTGCTGCGGAACTGAAAACTCGACTCAGTCAGATCGGAACGGATTTTAGTTCGAAGGGGATTTCAGGAGAGGGACTCAATAGAGTTGCGGATCAACTTTTGACTCCTGGTTCGGGTAGAGCCACTACGGGTACTGAGCAAATTGAAAACGGGACAACTGTGGGTACAGATACGCCCGCTGCCGCCCAGCCACCTCTGGCAGTCGCTGATGTTAGGCCGGCAGTTATCCTTAGTTCGACGGCACTCGCCAAAGAGTTTAAGGATCAGGGGGATAAGCAGGATGCGGAGATTGCAAAAACTAAAACCGACGCCGACAAGAAGTTTGATGACTTGGCGGATAAAGAAAAGCAACAGGAAGATGCCAATCGCCAGGCAGGCGTTGGTAGTCCGGGCGGCGGGTCGCCAGGGGGCGGATCTCCCAGCAAATCCGATGACGCAAAAAATGATAAGCCCGATGACAAATCGATGGACCCCAAGCCTCTGAACACTTCAGGGTTAGAAAAATTGATGGGTCAGGGAGGAAAGCCCTACTCTTCGGAAGGGCTGCCAGAGCCCAAAGATACGGAGACTAAGCCACCCACTAAAGATGACGGAAATAGTGTGGTCAATCCCGTGAGTATGAGCAGTCAGGCGAACGCGCAGGCACCGGTGGCCAATTCAGATCCCAATGCTCGACTTGTATTTGGAGCGGCTTCGACTCCCGCGCGAAATCCTGCGGCGGCGTCGAATCTGTTAACCAATCAGAATTCCTCAGGTGGTGGGTCCGGTACGAATTCCGGACCGGTGTCGGGCAAGCCTAAAGAGGGAGACGCTACCGCTGGGGATCCCTATTCCGATACGGGCGTTGTCAAAGCTCCCAGAGCCGAGCCGACCAATTTTGCCCAATCGGGAATCTACGATGTCGGTGGCGGCGACGGAGGCTCGAGCGTCGCTAGCATTGGTAAAGACGGGGACGAGGATGGATTGGGGGCCACGGGTGAAGCCGGAATGAGTCGTCGGCCTGATACCGCCCAACTTGCGATTGGAGATGAGAAGGCCGAGGAGCCGGGAGTTTTTAAATTTCGTAGAATAGCTTGCGGAGCCGACTTAAAGGACATGGTTGCCGTCTGTCAGAACCATAAACTACATATTCAGCATGCGGTGATTAAAGATGCGACGCCAGTCGGTCCGCTTCAGGCGGGGTTACAACCGGGCTGATGGCTAACGGCGAGTCGTTACGTCCTAAACCTCTTTCGTAGATCCAGGCACGAAACCGTCGCCTGGGAAACATCTCCATTTTTAGATTCGTCTTTCCGGTTAGCGCCCGAAAACAGCTTTGCAAAAACACCAATGGGGTTCTCAGTATCCGGTACAAAAAGAAGCTGCGATAGAGACGATTTCGCCAGCGAATCAGATGGGTGTAGTCTGAGCGCCAGCAAGGAGTGAAGGTCAGATCGGAAAGTTCATGTTCACTTCCGGGAATGTCATTTTCGATGGGGGTTCCTGGCATAGGAGCTACGATAAAGTAGGTGACCTCTCCGAGCCCTACTTTGAGAAGACTTTTGGCGTATTTTAGAGTCGCCTGTCGGTCTGTCTCCTCCTCACCCGGATATCCAAGGACAAAACACGCTTGGGTTCGCACGTTCCATCGGCTCAGACTTGCGACCTGCGATCTGGCGTGATCGTGTTGGAACGGCTTCATGATCGCTTTAAGTACACGTGGGGAGCCTGACTCGGGCGAAAAGCTGATATAGTCCATTCCCGAATCGACCATTTTCCGCAATGTTTCAATCTTAAGATTATCCATCTTCGTTCCCGAGACGATCCGCCAGCGTATCGACAGTTTTCTTTCCAATATTTGGTTTGAGATTTCGACCATTCTCTTTTCGTGAATCGTAGGGTTTAGATCTTCCCAATGAAATTCACGAACCCCGAAGGTATCCACTAAGAAAGCGATTTCATCAACGACGTTTGTGGCAGACCTCATTCTCCATTTTCGTTGATTCATCACCGGGACGGAGCAGAAACCACAGGGGTAGGGGCACCCTCGCGAGGTGAGTAACGCTAGGTAAGGCTCTTTGGTGGGGCCGTGGGCGTATTTTAAATTCCAATAATTTTCCAGCGGAAAGCGTTTCCATGCCGGCCATGGCAGGGAGTCTAGATCGGCAGTCATCGCATTGGTCTTCCCCTCTGGCATATCGCCGGGACTCCAAACATGGGAGCGATAGATCTCGGGAACCTCTTGATGCTCGATGAGATAGGGAAGAATGTGAGGGAGTACGCTTTCGCTCTCCCCCAAGATTGCGTGAGAGATAGGGGTCTTTAGTAATTCCGGGATGCACTTTAGCAGCGAGAAGCCGGTAACCGCCTGAGTGTTTTCCGTGACGATGATAGGAACTCCCCCGCCCACGCCGCGAAGCGATTTTGCTATCTCAAAAACCGAGTGCGAATTGAACACGGAATTCGCATATAAAATGATGGCACTTCTGGGTCGGGAGAGGATTCTTCGGCTTAACTCCCCTAGAGGGATTCCCATGATTAGATAAGGGCCCCCGCCGCTGGCGTGGTGGGGCTTTTCCCCGAAACAGTCGATCACCTCGTGTTCTAGCCCCGTCTTCTGCAGGGCGGCTGATAGATACGCCAAACCGTGGGGAAGATAGGGAATGCCGGAACTATGCGAGTCGCCGCGTCGGCAGACTAACGGGGGATTTATCAAGGTGATCATCTGTTTATTCTATCTGAAGAATGGGTTAGCTCATGACGCGCAGTAAGAAGACAGTCGAAAACTGTAGACCAGAAGGTGAGCTTGTCGTTAGAATGCCCACCGAATGAATCGGACCAAAGAATCGGAGCGTTTTCAGGCCCTACTCGAGGATAAGGGTCTTAAATATACCTATGAACGCAAGACCATCCTGGAAGAGGTCGTAAAGCTTCGCGGCCATTTTGACGCTGACGAGCTTTTTGCCCTGATCAAAAAGACGGGACTTAGGATCTCAAGAGATACCGTGTACCGGACCATTCCTCTTTTGCTCGAATGCGGGCTTATTCAAAAATCGGTGGGGGATAGTCGCCGGGAATATTTTGAACGACCCGGGCCTAAGGGACATCATGACCATATGGTTTGTATCAAGTGTGGCAAGGTCATCGAATTTCGCGATGAGCAGATAGAGCAGCACCAAGACGCGATCTGCCGGCAATATCAATTCCAGCTGATTTTTCACGACCATCGCCTTTTCGGCTACTGTAGCGATTGTCATTGATCGAGAGAGATCAAACCAGACCAATCAGTCGCTTAATCCCTTCGACTCCAAGCAACGTAATGAGAGTAAAAAGCACCACATTGAAAACAAATAAGAGATAGCTGACAGCCAGTACCACCCCGTCTTCCTCTAACATTCCGATTGCGATTAGAACCACTCCTAAGGCGGGAGTGAAATTGGTTCCCGGGGGATAGGGCAGGGCCAGTAACAACCCCGACAGGCAGATGAGGATTCCGTTGAAAGACGCTATCCAGCCGGATCCGGCGATCCACTGTCCCCGGGGCCTGGTGAACTTTTCGATTTTAAGGGTAAACTTCTGAGCGAACTCAAAAATCTTGTGAAGGGTGCGAGCCCCAATTTTCTTTTTCAGCCAGGAGCGAGGGAGCCATGGCCCTTGTTTGAGAGCGATGCGAATGCCGACAATACTGACGATAAAACCGAAAATAGTTGAGAGTCCGGGAACGGGCAGAAAGCATAAGAAGGGGATGCAAAAGAACACCGCGATGATGGGATGTCCGGGACCTCGCAATTCCCGAAGAATGGAGACGATAGCGACTGAATCTTTATTACAAACCTCCGATAAGCGACGAAACTCGCCGGACAGTCTTTGGTGCGAAGGGGTTCGATGAGGTGAAGTCATTCGGTACGCAAAGCCTCAATGACATTTAATCGCTCGGCCTTGAGTGCCGGTACGATGCCGCTGGCAATTCCCACCACGAGAATGGAAATAACCGAGACACCAAGCGCCATGGGATTTACCACCCATTCGAACTTGATCTGGGGAACGAGTTGAGACGCGCCATAGATGATGACTTGATAAGCTGAAAACCCCAAAATAATTCCAGCTATCCCCGCAAAAACGGATAATAACGTTGCCTCCATGAGAAATTGGGCACGAATGCTGCGATCCGTGGCTCCCATCGCTTTGCGAAGTCCTATCTCTTTTAGTCGCTCGGCAATGGAGACCAGCATCATATTATTAATACCCATGCCGCCAACTCCCAGGGTAATTGCGGCAATGCTTGTTAACATGATGGCAAATAGCCCCAAGAAACGCCGCATCTGAGAGATAAGCACGGTATCTGAGTCGACGTTGAAGTTTCCAGAGACGCCGTACTTTCTTTTGAAAAATTCCTCTATCGCCTTGCCGGTCTTCTCGGTATCCCCGCCGATTTTCAATTGGGCGGCGAACTCCGCTATTTCGTTGTCCCAGAAATGGTTGACCGACTGAAAGTAGGTGTAGGGGATTATCAGATCGAGGTTCGGTTTATGCCAGCTCTTGTTCGAGGTCTGTCGAGCCAACACTCCGATAACTCGACACGGGTAAGCTAAATCTTCATCTTTGGTGACAAAAAGGATCTTCCCGACTGGCGAGATATTTCTAAAAACTCTCTCCACAATGTCGGGGCCGATTAAACAGACCGAACTTCGTCCGTCGATATGATAGGGATTGAGCTCCCGGCCAAAGGCGATCTGACGATTGATAATATGCAAATATTCCGGAGTGACACCAAAGACGGTAACCTCGGCGGGAATGCTAAGCCCTCCAAAATTAACGGTGTTTGCATAGGAACCTAAAAGTGGGGAGATCATCTGAATCTGCGGAAAGATTCGCTTTAGCGGTAAGATATCGTGTTCCCAACTAAACGATTGGAAAGCCACGGGAGCTTTGTCCACCGCCCGGCGATGCCAGTTCCGATGCCCGCGAATCACTACCGATCGAACTCCCAGATCGTCATAGCCTTCTAGAATCTTCTTTTTTGCAAAGGTTCCAAAGGTCATCATGGCGAACACGGAGGCAATCCCCACGGTGACACCAATCATGGTGAGTAAGGCGCGAACTCGATTGCGCTTTAAATTCTCGATCGACAGCGGAATTGAAGTACGGATAAGTCGAGCTAGGGCGGCAATGCCTAGAACATGTGGGAAAATTTCACTCGCCGTTTTCCAGGAGTCATGTCCTTTGATGGGCGCTCGTTTCGTTTCATCAGAGGACAAAATACCGTCATTTAACTGCAACTCCCGGGAGCACTGAGAGGCAATTTCCGGATCGTGAGTGATCAGAATGATCGTTTTTCCCTTCGCATTTAAGTCGCGAAGTTGGTCCATGATGATTTTGGCATTGGCTGAATCCAAATTTCCCGTAGGTTCGTCCGCTAGAATGAGATCGGCATCGCTAAGTAATGCGCGCGCTATAACGATCCTTTGTTGTTCGCCTCCGGAGAGCTGATTAGGGAATTTATGGAGTTTGTCTCCCAGCCCCATAGTAGTAGCAAGTTTGATGGCTCGCTCGGCGTACTGGGTCGAGTCATGCGGGAATTCGCAGGGATATTGCGAGGGAAGTAAAATGTTTGCGAGTACCGTGGCGCGTGGAAGAAGATGAAATTGCTGAAAAACGAATCCGATTTTCTGATTCCGTAAAAATGCCAGTTCATCGGTAGTCAGGGTGGATAGGTCGGTGCCGTCGAAGACGAGTCTTCCCGTGGTGGGTTGAAGCAAGCATCCTAAAATGTAGAACAGGGTCGATTTGCCTGATCCGGATCTTCCTCGAATCGCAACAAAGTCACCTCGCTGGATAGTGAAGGAGACATGCTTCAGTGTGGGGACAAGCGTGTCGCCCACCGGATAGGAGAAGCATAAATTTTCAGCCCGTAAGATATCCACCGTTAGTTGGCTTTCTGGAAGAAGTCGACCATTCTTACCCGGTCATTTTCTTTTAGCCCGCTTTTGATCTCGAAACTGTCCTCGTTTTGCATTCCCACTTTGACGGGACGTTTTTCGCCACTTTCTAGAATCACAAAGTAATCATCGGCCTCTTTGTCGATGAATTCGTGGGGAAGGGCCAAAACCTTGTCTCGCTTGTTGGTAATGATATCCACGATGACAGACATTCCTGGATGCAATTGGGCGGTGGGGTCGAAAACTTCCATTTTGACGGTGAATTCGACTCGGTCGGCCGAACGACTCCATTCCTTCTTCTCGACGGCGGCGAGCGAGATGTTTCGAATAACGCCGCGAAAATCCTGATCGGCAAGGGCGTTCGCTTTGATAAGCACTTTTTGCCCCGTTTTTATCTTGGCAATATCGGTTTCTGGAACGTCACTTTGGACAAAGAGGCGCGTCATGTCGTCAATGCGAACCAGGCCATTGTTCTCTTTTGCCGGCTCCACAAACTCACCTTCGGTACGCAGCACTTGCGATACGATTCCATCAAACGGAGCGCGCATGGGGTAGGCCTCTTCGCTTGCCCCCGTTAAGGATTGGACGATAGTGACGACGGGGTCTCCCTTTTTTACCCGGTCCCCGATCTGGACGAAGAGTTTTTTTACATACCCGGCATAGGGAGGACTCAGTACGGACCTACGATTTGGTGAGAGCAGTCCGGCCACCGTGACCTGCTGTACAAGATCGGCCTTTCTAACAATTCCGATATCTTTTGCCTCCGGCGTTAGGTTGAACAAATTGCTAAGCCCGTGGCCAGCCCCCATGAGGAACATTAGGCTCAACCCCAACAGGAGAAACATTGGCAAATGATATTTTTTCTTACTTTGATACGGTTTCATATAATGTTGTCCGAAAAAAGTGGTACTTGGTCCACGCCGTCGCCAGACCATAGTGTGTGGTCAGGTACTGTATTTTAGCGTCCAAGGTGTTATTCAAACTAGTAATCAGATCCAAATAGGTGACTTTTCCATTTTCATATTCATTTCGGATAAAGCGGTAGGTCTCTTCCTCCGCCTGCTGCAATTCCTGGGCGAGCTGATCGGTGGCTCGTAGTTGAGAGATGGTGAGCATCAGATTCTTGATGTCTGAGGTCAATTGTAACTCGGTCTTCTTTAGTTCGTTGTCTTGAATCAGCGCTTGAGCCTTAGCGACCTCAACGTCTCTTCGACGAATTCCCCAGTCGAAAATATTAAAATTGATTCCTAATAGCACGTTCCAACCGTACTGTTGATTAGTCGAGTACGGATTGGGGGAGTTGAGGTAGCCAAAATTGGCGTAGTTCGCCGAGCTCGTTACCAGGAGCTGGGGCCAGTACTTTTGTTCGACCAACTTTACGTTCAAAGGATTCAGTTCCGTTTGGAGTTTAGCGATACGATAGTCGAAAGCCTTATCGACCGGTGGCGTGTCATCGGGACTGGGTATCGGAAGTTTATCCGCCGTTAAGATTTGAAAAGTTACGTTGTCGGTACTTCCCACTCCCATGAGTCTGCGTAGTTCTAGTTCTGCCTGTCGAATGGTGAGTTGGGCGTTTCTTACATCGATGTCGGCTCGCTTTACCTGGGTAGCCAAACGCAAGTAGTCGGTTCGGGTTTGAATCCCTTCATGGAAGTGGTTGGTCACCTGGGAGAGCTGTTTCTTTAGAATATCGACCTGTTTTTGTTTTACTTCAAAAAGTTGCTGGGCCTGAGAAAGTTGAAAAAATTGGGTTCCGATATCTAGGCTTAGCTGTTCACGTGCGCGCAAGAATCCCAGAGAGGCTATCTCTCGATTCACTTTACTGATGTCATAGCGAGCAAAACTCTCTCCGTTGTCGTATAAGTTTTCGGTCAAAGAGAGATTCATCTGGCTACCTATGGGGTCGGCTAGTGCACCAGGAGTGTAGGTTTTCTGTAGACCGTGACTCGAAGTCAAATCGAGCGAGGGGAGAAACTTTGCCTTGGCACTCTTGACCTGCAGTTCGCCCACATTGCGACTTAGTCGTGCGGAGTCTAAGACGGGAGAGTGTTCCACCGCAAAACCGATTGCGTCCTTTAAACTAAAAGGCGGCGAAGCAAAGGCAGTATCTAATCCCAAAAATAGGACGCAGCTTACCCCAAGACTGAGAATGGACAACCGCCAATGGGTAAGGTGCGTAATCATGCGGAGAGTTCTTCCTGTATGAGACGTTTCCGGCGTCGGCCTGTGACATGTGCCGATTCCGACCGAGCTCCGGCGTGGTAAGAATCTTGTCCCGCTTTAACTAAGGTTTAGGCCTGGCAAGGTAATAGCATTTTGGACGAAAAATATCCGCTGTTTTCTCTTTTTCATTCCTTGCCATGGACTGTAAGTATCTATAACCATTGGAAAATGAGCACCACTATCGTTTGGTTCCGGCAAGATCTGAGGCTCTTGGATAACCCCTCTTTGAGGGCTGCCGAGGCCCTGGGTCTACCGGTCATTCCCATTTACCTTTGGGCACCCAAGGAGGAAGGATCTTGGCCGATGGGAGGGGCCAGTCGGTGGTGGTTACACCATTCTTTGAGTGCTTTGTCCGAGAGCTTAAAAGGGATTGGGCTATCTCTGATAATCAGAGCCGGGAACTCAGTCCAGGAGCTCACTGCCATCATCAAAGCCTCAAAAGCCAAACATCTGGTGTTCAGTCGGCGCTACGAACCGGAAGGGATGTTGCAAGAGAGGGCGGTCGAAAGTCAGATGACTACGTTAGGGATCGATTGCCAGTCATTTAATAGTTCGCTTCTCTTCGATCCCCGAGAGGTGATGAGCGGTAAGGGGACTCCCTTCAAAGTCTTTACGCCGTTTTGGAAGGCGTGTCTTAAATCTAGACTGATTGAGCTCCCTACGATCGCAAAGCCCTTGCTGAAACCGGCGCTAAGATCCCCGTCTTCGCTCAAAATCGAACAGCTAGATCTTCTTCCTCGGATCCATTGGGCGGATGGAATAGGGAAGGCGTGGGTTCCAGGCGAAACGGGAGCTCAGACGTCACTCCAGGTTTTTGCAAAAAGCGTTCTCGATGAATATTCCGAAACTCGAAATCTTCCCTCTCTTGAGGGAACCTCGCGTCTATCACCACACCTTCACTTTGGAGAGATTAGTCCAAGACAAATTTGGGAAGTTACGGCGGAAAATCCCATGACACTTTCGGCACAATCCCGCACGGGCATGGCTACTTACCCCAAAGAAATTGGCTGGCGGGAGTTTGCCTATCATCTGATGTTTCATTTTCCGTTCACGACGAATAAACCTCTTAGAACCGAATTTTCAAAATTTCCCTGGAAGACAAGAAAGAGCGCATTGCTAGCATGGGAGCGAGGAAGTACCGGTTTTCCGATCGTGGACGCGGGAATGAGACAACTCTGGGAAATGGGATGGATGCATAACCGGGTCCGAATGATAGTCGCTTCATTCTTGGTAAAACACCTTTTAATCTCATGGCAGCAAGGAGCGAAATGGTTTTGGGATACTCTGGTGGATGCCGATTTGGCGAGCAACACTCTGGGCTGGCAGTGGGTCGCAGGCTGCGGAGCGGACGCCGCCCCTTACTTCAGAATTTTCAACCCCGTGCTACAGGGCGAGAAGTTCGATCCGGACGGCCGGTACGTGCGGCGATGGATTCCGGAGCTGACCAAAATGCCTAAACGCTGGGTACATCGACCTTGGGAAGCTTCCCCGGCGGACCAAAAATCTTGCGGTCTTTCGCGAAAGTCTCCCTATGTGTCGCCCATTGTAGATCTCCGGGAGGGGCGAGACGCAGCCCTGCAGGCCTACCAATCGATGAAAGAGAGACGTTAAATAGCTCGTACTTTAGAGTCGGTGCTAGGATTTTTTTCTTTGCCGAGATCCGATTTACCTTCGGTTTCGTTTCCCAGTTTAGTCTGAGCACTCTTCACCACTCTACCTATGTCGGATTCAAGGTCGGGAAACGCTGCGATCGCCTGTTTGGCCGCCGTTTTCACGAGGATGCCAAGGGCAATCCCTTTCATCATCTTGATCTCATCGCCAAATTCTTCGACCAACTTGTCCATCAAACTGGGGCCTGCCTTCTGTGACTCTAAAGAGCGATGCTGCCACTCTTGGGTTTCCGGCGGCTCACTGTATTCTCCAGGTCGATATCCCGTGAATGTACTTTCCGTCGGTTTCTTATTCTCCAAAAGATAACCCGGGGTGCGGGCGAAAACTCGCGCGGGCCGTTTTGCCAGCCAGGTACCTACAGCGATTCCCGTGACAATGGAGCCTCCGAGCATCGCCCACGGGTGGGTTTTCATTTGATGAATGGGGTCAAGTGTCTGCTTTACATTATCCACGGTTTTCTCCACGGTATTTTTAATGTTTTCGATGGTGCTTTCGACCGTGGTTTTTGCGTCGTCCACGGTTCCGCGTACCTGTCCTTCAAGAAGTCCTAGCTTCTTGCTCAGGGACTTCTTGGTCTCCTCGATATCACTACGAATCACATTTGCTTCTTCATCCATTCTACATTCTCCTTTACTGATTGGGCCATGTGGCGCGGAATTAGATTAACTTCATCCAGTTTGTTTCTCGCTCTTCGATAGAGCATGAGGGCGATGCATCCTGAAACTAACGTGGTCGCCAAAAAACTCAGCCATAGTTTCCAGCCGAGCACTTCCGTCAGGAAGAACACTACGGCCAACGATAAATGCAACGAAGCAATCGTGCGTAAGCTCGATGCGGTTCCGAAAGCGAGCAGAGCTGCCTTAGCCGTGGTCCATTCCTGCTTGAACTCTAATTTCGCCAACTCGAATTCTTGGCGAACTAATTTTTGTGCATCAACAATAATTCCGCTGACCAACTGGGTAGTGTTATCGACAGCCTGCTCCACTTTCAGATTTTCCAGCATTAACGCTATCTCCGTAATAGGGTGGTAAGGGTGACTCCGATGAGACATCCTACTCCCAATCCAACCACAAAAGATCTTGTGGGGTTTTCTTCAATCATGGAACCCACATTTTCATAAGCACTAGTCGCAACACCTTTTGCTTTTTCAGCAATGTTGCGCACCGGCGCTGCAATGTTGGGCGCGATCTCACTAATTTTTTCTTGCGCGGAAGAGAGCAGATTAGACATGCCCTTCTCGTCATCCTTCAGTTCTTGACCGAACTTTTGGCCGAATTCATTGGATTTATCTTTAATCACACCTGATGTGGTTGCCATTGGGGAAACTCCTTTTATGCGGAACGACCCGAAGGTACGATCCTAGATTATTTCTTAACGGATACTTGAGTTTGCAGATTTTGTGCCACCGTCAACTTTGGTGTGGCATCGTCAGTAATCAGCCTACGGCAAGTTTCCTACGAGTGTTTTTTCGAAACGATTCTCCTTTATGCTGCAGATTACAACGCCGCAAATCTCAACCACGACTTCGCATGGGAATCCCATAGCGAGACGCTTTCCGGTAGAGCGTTACTCTATCGATTCCAAGAATTGTCGCTGCCCGAGACTTATTAAATTTTACCCGCTCCAATATTCTAATGATGTGTGACTTTTCCATCTCTTCCAGTGATTGGGGTTCCGCAGTCATTGCTGCCTCGGTTTCGACTGGAGTGCTTGGCCTGTCGGCTGTGGCGCCCCCCCCCGAATAATCTCTTCTGGAAAGTCTTCCGGGAATAAAGTCGTAGTGTTGGTCATGGCCACCGCACGTTCTACGGCGTTTTCGAACTCACGAATATTCCCTGGCCAAGAATACGCTTTGAGTAATTCAAGTGCTTCTTGTGAAATGCCAGTAATAGTCTTACCGGTGTTGTTCGCGCTGCGGGTGATGAAGTGATGGATGAGATCATCCAGATCGTCCACTCGGTTTCGCAGGGCTGGCGTCTCGATTTGAATCACCTTCAATCGATAATAGAGATCTTCGCGAAATTTTCCCTCTTTAACGTAGGCGTCCAAATCTCGATGGGTGGCAGCGATCACCCGCACGTTGACTTTGTGATTTTCCACGGCGCCTACCGGTTTTATCTCGCCTTCCTGAAGCACTCGAAGGAGCTTAACTTGCAAAGCAGGGCTAATGTCGCCAATTTCGTCGAGAAAGATCGTACCTTCATCGGCGTCTTCGAATAATCCACGCTTGTTGGAAATAGCTCCGGTAAAGGAACCTCGGATATGCCCAAAAAGCTCGGACTCTAGTAATCCCTCAGAAAGAGCACAGCAATTTACCGTAACAAAAGGTCGGGAGGCTCGCGGACTGTTGTCATGGATAGCCCTAGCTACGAGCTCTTTACCGGTTCCACTTTCGCCAACGACAAGAACGTTGCTGTCGGTCATCGCGGCCTTGGCCAAAGTTCGGTAGATACGAACCATTTGTGGAGATTTGCCAATCATTCGCATGGCCGGATTTTGAAATTGTGGAGTATCGGAATATCCTTTTCCCGTGGTGGTCTCAAGATGCCTCGTGGCCCGAAGCATCAGTGACTTTAGTTCGGGCTCAATATCCCTTAAGTCATTCGGTTTACTTAAGTAGTCGAAAGCCCCTTCGTGAATGGCGCGTACTGCGGTGTCCACGCTGCCATGCCCGGTGATGAAAACAACCACCGCAGGCTTTTCCCTTTTTTTAATATAAATCGAGGTTCACGATGCTCGGTGCAGCGGCTCCTCGTCAAAATGATCTTTTGACTGATTGCCGATGACTGAAGGCTCACGTCGATCCTTTTGTTCCTGACGTGGAATGCTTAAGTTTGTCTGTTGGGGCAATGAAGAGATCTCCTGTTGGGCAGCCGTACGCTTTTGTCGAGCCGCACGCCCGCCTTTGCTTCCGGCGCGACGCGCCTCTTCCGAAGTAAATTGGTGAGCGGTGCCTTTTAGGTGAGCCGCTTTGCCCCCTTTACTCGCGATCTCTCTCTGTTTCTGCTCGTCCATCGAAGCAAAACCGCGATTACTTGTTCCTGACATACAGTCTCCTTTCCGAAAACTTAGCCGAAAGGTGCCAACTTTTTCGGACCTCTCGTGCTCGATTGCTTATGCAAAGGTCAAGCCGAGCTGAAAAAGATAGTACAAGCCAAAAAATATCTCCCACGAAAATACCTCCCGTTGGAAAAAAAATATTCGGATGAGTTGTCCAAACTACCGAAATTCCAGTTGAGTCTGGCTTTCAGAAACAAATACCAACATTTTACTACGCAATGCGGTATGTTGCATTCCACAACAACAGACCAGTAGCTCAACTGATGCGTTCCGCTCTAGTGAATGAAAAAAGCCACAACAAATTGACTGTGTATCGGTATGAATCATTTGCTTTTTCCACTGACTCGTAGCGGTATCTCTGTCGCAAGCTCAACTGGCACAAGGGATGCAGAACACAAGGGTTCGTAGGCTATAATTAGCTCGTCAATAGGAAGACTTTAACCAGAGTTCTCAAGAAGGAGAAACGCCGTAATGGAACATAAATCAATGGATGTGCTCGTAGTAGATGACGACAAGGGGACCTGCGAATTCCTAGC
>Ga0206963_10283_pt1 | contig 14554 bp, 6 predicted proteins | sample Alteio_BWOrgHeat_28_FD_152958 | JGI IMG/M metagenome (GOLD analysis project Ga0206963, IMG submission 152958) | Enriched cells from forest soil in Barre Woods Harvard Forest LTER site, Petersham, Massachusetts, United States -... | ecosystem: Environmental > Terrestrial > Soil > Temperate forest >... | reverse complement strand
TCTGCAGCCGGTGTTTTCAGATAATTTTGATACTAATAGCTCATTATTATGGAGCTTATTTCAAGGCTCGGGCAACGGGGTATCTGATTTTACGACTAATTGGGTATTTGATTATAGCGGGCAGACTTATCGGTCTTTCGGGTTATCAAATAATAATGCGGTCACTAATACGATACCGGTGGCACCTAATACGACTAATGGCACCCGGTTAGGTTTAAAGATAACCGTCAATAAAAACGATGCCACGGCGGCCACAGCAGGTGTCAGCCTGTATCCGGCCGGGATTGGCGTCTTGAGCAACTGTGTCCTGCGCTTTGATGCGTGGATCAATTACGCGGGCGGGCCGAACGGCGAGACGGCATCGGGCACCACGGAAATGCTGACCTGCGGGCTGAATCATACGGGCACACGGGTGAACTGGCTGGACGTGGGTTCGAGCAGCGATGGCACATGGTTCGCGGTGGATGGCGAGGGTGGCACGGGCAGCCCGACGGTGGGTTCATATAGTCCGGGAACCGATTACCGGGCCTATAAAGGCAATGGCGCGTCGGTGGCGACGCATCTGAGTTTCCCGACGGGCGGTTTGGGCATTAACGGCGCGCAGAGCGAGGACGTGGTGGACCGGGTCTATCGCGATCTGTTTGGCTATCCGAATTATGAATCGCCGGGGACGCCCGGAAAGCATTGGGTGCAGGTGGAATTAAGCCAGTACAATGGGGTGTTGACGTGGCGCATGAACGGTCAAGTGGTGGCACAGCGGCAGAACACGAGTGCATTCACCAACGGTGTACCGATGATCGGGTACTTGGACCCATTCGCCTCCATCGCCAGCCCGGCGTCGGAAAATTTCCTGATCATCGATAATGTGCGGGTGTATTCCATCATTGATCTGCCGGTCATCACAGCGCAACCGGTCAGCACGACGAACAATGCCGGGACGACGGCGAATTTCAGCGTGACGGCGACGGGTACCGCGCTGGCGTATCAATGGCAGAAGAACACGGCCAACCTTTCGAATGGCGGCAGCGTGTCGGGGGCAACGACGGCGGCTTTGACGCTGACGGGCGTGGCGCAGGCTGATGCGGCCAATTACCGGTGCATCGTCAGCAATGCCAGCGGATCGGTGACCAGTTCCGTGGCGGTGTTGACGGTCATCGATGCGCCGACCATCACGGTGCAGCCGGTGAGTGTGACGAATAATGCCGGAACGACGGCGAATTTTAATATCACCGCCAGCGGAAGCAGTCCGCTGAATTATCAGTGGCAAAAAGCCGGCGCCAACCTGATGGATGGCGGCAATGTAAGCGGATCAACCACGGCGGGATTGGTGTTGACCGGCGTGTCGCAAACTGACGCGGCGAGCTATCGTTGCATCATGAATAATTCAGCAGGGTCGGTGACGAGTTCGGTGGTGACGTTGACGGTGATTGATCCGCCGGTAATCACGGCGCAGCCGGTAAGCGTGACGAACAATGCGGGGACGACGGCGAATTTCAGTGTGATGGTCACCGGCACATCGCCCGTGTTCCAATGGCAAAAGAACGCGGTCAATCTGACGGATGGTGGGAATGTGAGTGGCTCGGCGACGGCATCGCTCGCGTTGACGGGCGTGGCGCAGGCGGATGCGGCGAGCTATCGCTGCATCATCAATAATTCGGCAGGGTCAGTGACGAGTTCGGTGGCGACCTTGACGGTGATTGATCCGCCGGTGATCACGGCGCAGCCGCAGAGCCAGATCGCGGGCCAGGCGGGAGCGGGTGTCACGTTCACGGTGACGGCGAGCGGGACGGCGCCTTTGACCTACCAGTGGTATTTTGAGGGCGGAGCGATCGTGGGGGCCACGAACACGAGCTATATCATCGGGAGCGCACAGAATACTAACATCGGCTATTACACGGTGGTGGTGGCGAATCCGGCGGGGAGCGTGATCAGCTCGAACACGACCTTGCAGGTCGGGAATCTGTTCCTGGCGGATGCGTTGGATGCGGATACTTCAGCCAATTGGTACATCGCGGCGAACCAGACGGACTCGCGGGCGACGTGGGGATTTGATTATTCGCTGCATGCCGATCGTTCAGGGCCGGGTGTGCCACAGAATCCGTATTACACAAATTCGACGAAGGCGTTGAAGCTGGAGGCGAACATCTCGAGTGGGAATGTCATCAACGCGATCAGCGTCTCACCAAAGAGCTTGAATGTGGCGGGTGATTTCCAGATACGGTTTGATACGTGGCAGAATTGGACGGGGCCGGCGCCGAATGGCGGGACGGGCTCGACAGAATCGATCACGGCGGGGATCTGTCATCCGGGGAACATCGTGGAGGTGCCGCAGACGACGTTGAACGGCGGCGTGTTCATCGCGGCGAACGGCGATGGCGGTGCGTCGGCTTCCAGCATCACGACGCCAGACTATGGGTTTTATACGAACTTGAATGCGAGCGGCACGGCGCAGACGGTGGGTACGAACACGGGTTGCTATGTGGCTTCAAACCTCGGGAGTGGCCAACCGACATGGCACGGGAATTCATATTATACGAATATCACTGGGGCCACCGCGCCGACCATCCAGACGGCGACGTCCGAGACCAACTCGACATTGGCCGGGGCGGCGAACCAGACGGGGACGATCAAGGTCGGGGTGTTCGGTTATCGCTGGCATGAGGTGGTGTTGCGCAAATCCGGTGAGGGGACAGGGACGACGAACATCAGCTGGTATATCGATGGTTTCCGGATCGCGTCGGTGACGAATGTGTTCATTCCGGCGACGGGAACGAATGTGTCGCTCGGATATTTTGATGCGTTCGCGAGCATCGCGGCGACGAATTTTGAATTCGGGTTGTTCTCGAACTTCAAGGTCGAGAGCTTCACCGGCGCGGGAGTGGCCCCGGTCCTCTTGACGCAGCCACGTGATGGGACGGTCGCCACGGGGAGCACCACCAATTTGACGGTGAGCGCGAGCAGCCAGACGACCTTGCGTTATCAATGGCAGAAGAACGGGACGAATCTCAGCAACGGTGGCGACATCAGCGGTGCGACCACGGCGGTGTTGACGATCAGCGCGGCGCAATCAGGAGATGCGGGGAGCTATCGTTGTCTGGTGCTGAATGATTCCAGTTTCAGCGCGAGCACCAGTGTGACGTTGACGGTGGGGAGCGGATTCCATGCGATATTCACGCCGCCGTCCACCAAGATTTACAAGACGGTCATCGAAGGGCAGACGGCGAGCTTCAAGATGACGACAGCGGGGGCCACGAGCTATCAATGGCAGCGGAACCTGGCCGACCTGGCCAATGGCGGCGTGGTCTCCGGTGCGAAGGGGGATACGTTGACGTTGATGGGGGTGACGACCAATGATGCGGGAAGTTATACCGAATCCGTCGTGACTTCAGGCGGCACGACCACCAACGGGCCGGCGGTATTGACGGTGGTGCCGCGTCCGCAGGTGGCGGTGAGCTTCAATGTCTCCGACGGCGTGGTGTTGAGCGCCAATGCCCCGACGAATGCAAATTATGTGGTGGAAACGGCGGCAAGTTTGACGCCGCCAATCCTGTGGATGCCAGTGCTGACGAACATCGTGCCGGCCAGTGGTGTTGTCACCTACAGCAACTCCGTTTCGGGCGTGCAGGAATATTACCGCATCCGGTTCCCGTGACCGGATTGTCCCCAACGGATGCAGGTTATTGAGTTGAAGAAGCGTGGTTTTTCCTTCATGTTTTCACGTCATCAGGAGAAGACGTTTAACGCATGGAGGAATCATGGCCATGGTGGACGGTCGTTTTATGTTATATTGTAAGGTTTGGATGAACTTATGAAGAATTGTTGTCGTTTGTTGGCGCTGCTTTGTTTCGGCGTCATCCCGCTCTTTGGCGCATCGCTCGATAATGGTGTGGATCCGTTCAACCTGGGGAAAGGCGACTGGATCTGGGAGGTGCCGCAGACCGAGACGGCGCTGGGCGTGGCGAACATCCAGGGCGTCATCAATTACGAGACCAACCAGGGGATGCAGTGGGTCACGGTGAAGTGCGGCGACGGCGGTTCGATCTGGTCGCAGTTCGACGCGGACACGGTGAACCGTTGCCATGCGGCGGGGTTGAAAATTTTCGGCTGGGCTTACGCGTACGGGAACAATGTGCAGGGCGAGATCAATGTGGCGCTCAACGCCCTGAACCTGGGAGCGGACGGGGTGATCATCGATGCGGAAGCCGAGTACGAGACGAATGCGTTCAATAATGCGAAGGCGATCAAATATTGCCAGGCCATCAAACAGAAATATCCCACGCGGTTGCTGGCGCACGGGCCGTCGCCAAGCGTGCATTTTCACCCCAGCTTTCCGTACCTGGAATTCGGGACTTATGTGGATGTGACCATGCCGCAGGATTACTGGGGTTACCGGGGATTCACGCCGGCGCAGGTGCTGGCGCTGATGGACACGGAATTCCGTACGAATCTTTATAACGTGTGGGCGGGTTCGGCGACGAATGCCATCAAGCCGATCTGTCCGGTGGCGCAGGCGGATCAGCCGACGGTGGCCGGGTCGGACGAGACCACGTTTGTCAATTTGGTGCTGGCCGATGCCACGCCGCTGACATCAGCGGGTTATCACGGGATCAGTTTTTGGGACGCGCAGGAGCATACGGCGAGCCAGTGGTCCAACATCAGCAATGCGACGGTCACGCTGATGGCGAACGTGGCGCCGAAGATTCCGGGGCCGCCGATCAACCGTTGTGTGAACCAGGGCAGCAACGCGACGTTCAGCGTCACCGCCTACGGCAGCGCGACGTTGAGCTATCAATGGTGTTTTGGTGGAACGAACCTGAGCGGGGCCACGAATGTGAGTTACACCGTGGCGAATGCGCAGCCGACGAATGCGGGGAATTACACGGTGGTGATCAGCAACTCTGTCGGGGTGGTGACGAGCCGGGTGGCGGTGTTGACGGTGGTCACGGCGTTTCCTTTTTTGCAACTGGTGTACAACGATGATTTCGATACGAACAGTTCGGCGCGCTGGAGTTTGTTCCAAGGTTCCGGCAACGGGGTTTCGGATTACACGGCGACTTGGGCATTTGACTACACCAGCCAAAATTATCTGTCGTACGGATTAAGTTCGCTGGCGACGACGAGCACGATCCCGGTCGCGCCGAGCACGGTGAACGGTTCCAAGATCGGCCTGAAATTGACCGTGAACAAGAACGACGCCACGGCGTCCACGGCGGGTGTGAGTTTGTATCCGGCCGGAGTTGGCGCGCTGAGCAACTGTGTCCTGCGCTTTGATGCGTGGATCAATTATGCGGGCGGACCGAATGGCGAGGGTGGTTCAGGCACCACGGAAATGTTGACCTGCGGATTGAATCATACGGGTACGCGGGTGAACTGGCTGGACGTGGGTTCGAGCAGCGACGGCACGTGGTTCGCGGTGGATGGCGAGGGCGGTTCGGGCAGCCCGACGGTGGGTTCGTACAGCGTGGGCAGTGATTATCGCGCGTTCAAAGGGAACGGCGCGGCGGTGGCGACGCATCTGACGTTCCCGACGGGCGGCCTGGGGATCAACGGGGCGCAGAGCGAGGACGTGGTGGACCGGGTCTATCGCGATCTGTTTGGCTATCCGAATTATGAATCGCCGGGGACGCCGGGGAAACATTGGGTGCAGGTGGAGTTGAGCCAGTATAACAATGTCCTGACATGGCGGTTGAACGGGCAGGTGGTGGCGCAACGGCAGAACACGAGCGCATTCACGAGCGGATTGCCGATGATCGGGTACATGGACCCGTTCGCTTCCATCGCCAGCCCGGCGACGGAGAATTATCTGATCCTGGACAACGTGAAGGTGTATTCAATCATCGATCCGGTGTTGATCACGTCGCAGCCGGTGAGCGTGACGAATGCGCCGGGGACGACGGCAAATTTCAGCGTGGTAGTGACGGGGACGGCGCCGGTCTATCAATGGCAGAAGAACGGGGTGAACCTGGCGAACGGCGGGACCGTATCCGGAGCGACGACGGCGACGTTGACGCTGACGGGGGTGACGCCGTTTGACGGTGCGAATTATACGTGTGTCATGACCAATGTGAGCTTGACGGTGACGAGCGCGGTCGCGGTGCTGTCCATCACCGGGCCACCGGTGATCACGGCGCAGAGCACGGACACGACGAATGGCGCGGGCACGACGATGAATTTCAGTGTGACGGTGGCGGGTACGACGCCCTTGAGTTATCAATGGCAGAAAAACTTGGCGGACTTGCCGAACGGCGGGAATGCGAGCGGCGCCACCAGCGCGACCTTGACGCTGACCAACGTGTCGCAGGCCGATGCGTTTGGTTATCGCTGTATCATCACGAATGTGCTGGGGTCAGCCACGAGCTCGGTGGCGATGTTGACGGTGCTGGACCAGCCGGCGTTCACGTTGCAGCCGCAGAGCCAGATCGCGAGCCAGACGGGGGCGGGCATCATTTTCACATCCACGGTCACGGGTACGGCACCGTTCGGCTATCAATGGTATTTTCAAGGCGCGGCGATCCCGGGGGCGACGAATACGTTCTATGCCGTCGGCAATGTCCAGGCGGCGAACATCGGTTATTACAACCTGGTGGTGACCAATTATGCCGGGGGCGTGACGAGCACGAATGCGTCGTTGCAGATCGTGAGCGTGTTTTTGGCGGATATGCTGGACGCCGACACATCGGCGAACTGGTTTGTGGCGGCGAACCAGGCGGACTCGCGGGCGACGTGGGGATTTGATTATTCGTTGCGGGCGAACAATTCAGGGCCCGGCGTGCCGCAGAATCCGTATTACACGAATTCGACGAAGGCGTTGAAACTGGAGGCGAACATCTCGAGCGGGAATGTCATCAACGCGATCAGCGTGTCGCCGAAGAGCTTGAACATCGTGGGAGATTTCCAGATACGGTTTGATGCGTGGCAGAACTGGACGGGACCGGCGCCGTCGGGAGGAACGGGCTCGACGGAATCGATCATGGCGGGGATTTGTCATCCGGGGAACATCGTGGAGGTGCCGCAGACGACGCTGAATGGCGGCGTGTTCATCGCGGCGGATGGTGATGGCGGTGTGGCCGTAAACAATGCGACCCTGCCCGATTATGCCATCTACACCAACTTGAATGCGAGCGGCACGGCGCAGTTGGTCCAGACCAACAGCGGTAATTACGTGGGGCTGAACAGTGGCGCGACCGCGGCGCCGACCTCACGGGCCAATCTATATTACACCAACATCACGGGCCTGGCGGCGCTGAACATCCAGACGGTGACATCAGAGACAAGTTCCTCGCTGCCGAACGCGGCGAACCAGACCGGCACGGTGCGCGTGGGTGCGTTTGGTTTCAAATGGCATGAAGTCATCCTGCGCAAAACAGGGAGCGGCACGGCGACGACGAACATCAGTTGGTATATCGATGGTTTCCGGATCGCCTCGGTGACGAACGTGTACCTGCCGGCGACGGGCACCAATGTTTCGCTGGGATATTTTGATGCGTTCGGGAGCATCGCGGTGACGAATTTTGAGTTCGGGCTGTTTTCGAATTTCCGGGTGGAAAACCTGAATGGAGCGATCGCGACGCCGGCGATCAATTCGCAACCGGCGAGCGTGACGAATTATGCGGGCACGACCGCGACGTTCGTGGTGGGTGCGACCAGTCCCAGCACGCTGAGGTATCAATGGCAGAAGAATGGAAATAATCTGAGCAACGGCGGCAACATCAGCGGGGCGACGGGGGCGACGTTGACCGTCAGCGGGGTGGCGGCGGGGGATGCGGCAGCGTATCGTTGCGTGGTGTTGAATGATTCCAGTTTCATCACGAGCACGAATGTGAGCCTGACAGTGTTGAGCGTGCCGGTGATCGCGCCGCTATCGCAGGCGGTGTTCGAAGGACAGACGGCGGGCTTCACGGCCACGGCGACAGGGGTCACGTACCGGTGGCAGCGGAACCTGGTGAATCTTTCAAATGGCGGCGTGGTGTCCGGCGCGACGGCGGATACGTTGACGTTGACGGGAGTGACGACGAATGACGCGGGCAGCTACACGGAAGTGCTCACGACGCCGGGCGGGGTTATCACGAACGGGCCGGCGATATTGACGGTAGTGCCCCGCCCGGTGGTGGCCGTCAGTTTCAACACATCGGACGGCGTGATCCTGAGCGCGAGCGCGGTCAGCAACGTGACCTACGTGGTGGAAACCGCAGCGAGCCTGACACCGCCGATCCAGTGGACGCCGGTGGTGACGAATGTGGTGCCGGACGGGGGCGTGATCTTGTTCAGCAACGAGATCGCTGATCCGCAGCCGGATCAACAGTATTACCGGTTGCGTTTTCCGTGAGGGTGCGGGTGAAACATCCTTCGAACCCGGCCGGGACGGCGCCATCGTGGGAAAACTTGCTCGACGGACGTTTTGATTCCAAGCATCCGGTCCGCACCTTGTGGGGATTATTCTCCGACCAGCGCGGCCGCGTGGCGCTGGCGGTGCTGCTCTACATCATCAAGCAATCGCCGGCATCCTTGCTGCCGCTGGCGGTGGGCATGATCGTGGACACACTGACGACCGGCGGCGAGGGGGCGTTCCGCCGGATCTTGTGCATCGCGGGCGGTTATTTTCTTCTTCTTCTGCAAAATCCACTGATGCACACGATCTTCGTGCGGATGATGAGCGGGGCGTTGCGGCATATGCAATTCAACCTGCGCAGCGCGCTGGTGGAGCGGTTGCAGCAGCTCGCGGTGACATTCTTCGAGGAAAAACAGACGAGCGCGCTCCAGACGAAACTTTTACGGGACGTGGATGCGATCGACGGTCTCTGCCGTCACCTGATGAACACGGGGTTGAACGGCGTGCTGATCATCACCTATGTGACAATCATCGCGCTGGTGAAGCAACCGTTGCTGGCGCTGTATTTTCTGGTGACGGTGCCGGCGGGCGTGGCGTTGCTGAAGATCTTCGACCGGCGGTTCAAGGAGCAGTACAAGGCCATGCGGGTGGAGACGGAACAGATGAACGCGCGCGTGGGCGAGATGTTGCAGATGATGCCGGTGACACGGGCGCACGGGCTGGAGGACGTGGAGACGCGCGATGTCCGCAGCGTTTTCGAGCGCATCCGCGAACGCGGGTTGCAGTTGGACACGCTGACGGAATTTTTTGCATCAAGTTCGTGGTTCACATTCATGATATTCCAACTCGCGTGCCTGGTCTTCTCGGCGTGGCTGGTGGTGCAGCATCGCATCAGCGTGGGCGATGCGGTGATGTATCACACTTATTTCGGGATGCTCATCGGCGCGGTGCAGCAGTTTTTGAGCGTGTTTCCGGCGCTGGCGCAGGGGGCGGATGCAGTCCGCTCGCTGGGCGAGGTGTTGGAGGCGGAGCACGTCGAGCAAAATGAAGGCAAGCCGGCGGCGCCGGCGCCGTTGCGCGGGGAACTCGTCTTTGAACAGGTCGGATTCAGTTATCCGCGCGGACGGGAGGTGGCGTTGACAGATATTTCGCTGCACGTGAAGGCGGGTGAGACCATCGCGTTTGTCGGGGAATCCGGCGCGGGGAAGTCCACGCTGGTGAACCTGGCCATCGGTTTCCGCCAGCCGACGAGCGGGAAAATTTTGCTGGATGGCCGCGACCTGCGCGAAATGGATCTGCGGACGTATCGCCGGCAGATCGGCGTGGTGCCGCAGACGACGCTGCTTTTCAATGGCTCGCTGCGCGAGAATGTGACTTACGGTTTGGATAAAGTTTCCGATGATGCGCTCTGGAAAACGCTGGCGGATGCGAACCTGGAGGAATTCGTGCGGTCGCTGCCGAAGCAGCTCGACACGCCGCTGGGCGAGAGCGGGACGTTGCTCTCGGGCGGGCAGCGGCAACGGCTGGCCATCGCACGGGCGCTGGTGCGGAATCCACACCTGGTGATCCTCGATGAAGCGACGTCGGCGCTCGACACGGAGTCCGAGCGGCTGGTGCAGGAGGCGTTGGTGCGATTGACGAAGGGGCGGACGACATTGATCGTGGCGCATCGCTTTTCGACGATCCGGCATGCGCACCGCATTGTGGTTCTGCACAAGGGGAAGATCGTGGAGCAGGGGACGCAGGTGGAATTGATGGCGAGGGAGGGGCAGTTTGCGCGATTGGCGAGGTTGCAGGCGGTTAGTCAGGTGGAGGATTGATTTGTTTAACGACCGTCCTCACCCCGGCCCTCTCCTCCAGGAGAGGGAGAGGGTTCCGGTTGTCATTGGCGATTCAAATGATTTTGGTGCGAATCCCGCGTTGGAGGAAAAAGGTTTTGGAACTCTAGAGTCTGAAAAATTGTTGTCAGTTTCTTGTCTGGTTTTCTCCCCATTAAAAATGCGCATTAAAAACGAATGCCGGTGGTCAGGGCGATCCAGTGGATGGAGATGGACGTGGAGCTGTTGGAATATTCGCCGGTGAGGAGGGTGCTATTGCCGACATTGCGGGTCACGGGGAGGTCGTATTGGTAGGCGAGATCGATGGAGTAATTTTTCCAGTGATAGCCGATGCCGGCGGTGAAGGTGTGTTCCATGATGGCGGCGGTCATGGGGGAGAGCGTGGAATCCGGCACGGGGCTCTGGCCGTAACAATAGCCGGCGCGAAGCGAAAAATTTTCGGTGACGTCGTATTCGAGGCCGGCGCGATAGACAAATTCATCGCGCCAGTTCATGGGGATGGAGTCCTTGAATTTTGAGCCGAGGGCGTTGTTCACCGCGGGCTGATCGCCGTTGCTGAGGCGGACGGGCAATTCCTTGAAGGCGCCGGCCCAATCCAGCCAATCCAGCTGCAGGGCGAGCCGCCATTGCGGATGAAATTTCCACGAAGCGCCGAGGCTGACCATCTGCGGAAAACGGTTGCGTACATTGGCGTCGTAGTGAAAGGCGAGGTCGCCGGGCTGGGCGCCGAATTGCGCGTAGGGATCGCCGTAGGCATCGCCGGAGGTGCTGAGTTCCGCCTCGGTGTGGTAGGTGAGGCCGAATTGCAGGTTGGTGGTGGCGCGGAACAGCACGCCGAACTGGGCATCGCAGCCGTAGCCGGCGGTGTGCAGGTTCAGCAAGGTCTTGGCGCCGTTCAGCGAATTGGGATTGGGTGAAAGGTTTTGAAAGATATAAACCGTCTGCAAATTATTTTCGTTGTAGAGCAAGCCGACGCTCGCGCCGAAAGACCATTGAGAATTGAGCTTCACGCCCGCGCCGAGGGCGGTGCGCCAGAGCTGGATCTCCGAGCGGTGTTGCTGCTGGCCGTAGGAGACATTGCCGCCGAGACCGCCGGGCGAATCGAAATAATGCCAGTCGCCAGCCTGGGCGGAGAGAGGAATGAAAGACAGGCCGAGCGTGACGGGAAACTCTTTGAAGGGATAAGCGATGGCACCTTCGGGGAAAGCGCGCAAGGTGCTATCGAGACGGCCGTCGGCGGTGGGAGGTTTTGCGAAGTGACCTTGCGGGGCGGCGGCCACGACGCTGACATCGGCTTCACCGGATTCCAAAAAACCTAAGCCGGCGGGGTTCGCCGCCATGGCGCCGAGCGGGCTGGCCGCCCAGCCGGTTTCCGTGCCGCCCATGGACATGGATTCGGCACCGACACCATTGCGATAAATGCCGTTGGTCCAGGCATTGAACGCAGTGCCTACGCAAAGCAAGCCGATCAGCAGTGATCGGCGGCTGAAAAAATATCTACTCATCTGCCAAATATGAGCGGTATCAAGCCAAAGCCATGCCAAAATGCTTCAGGCCCAATGAAATCAGGGAAATCAACGGAATCAATACCTAAAACGCGGTCGCCAAGGGCCTGAAACGCGAACGGAATCCTCAAGGCGGCAAAAAATGCCGTATTCTTAACGCTTTTTGGGTTCGGGAATTGGACAAAAACTGACGAAGAGCTAATGAGGACTAGGGCTGCTTTTTTGGTTTTTTTGGACGGGCGGAAGCGAGTGAAATGGCCTGGCGGGCCCACTGGACCAGTTCGTGCGGTTGCTCCAGGATTTCCGGCGGTACTTCGTGGTAGGCCATGGACATGACCTTGCCTTTCATCTCGTAGGTGAACGGGCCCATGCCACAGGCGGTATAGGCTTTCTCGGTCGCGGCATTGGTTTTGAAGAACAGGCGGCCTTCATCGAGGATGCCGAAAAATTTATCGTCGGAATAAATCCCGTGCGCGCCGAACATGGCCTTGGCGCGCAAGTCGGGCAACGCGTTCAACTGGTCGAGCACGAATTCTTTGAAGGAGTCGTCGGGCATGATTTATTTAAAGATCAGTTGGATGAGCATCGCCAGCAAAACAAAAATCGGCAGCGAGAAGATATTAAGGATCAGTCCCCATAGCGCATATTTTTTCATGCTGCCGCCGTATTTGCGTCCGTAAACATAACCGATGATCGCCGGAACCAGTCCGATATAAACCGCCCAGCATAGCAGCAGGCCCAACACGATGCAGGCCTTGGCGATGAAGGACACGTGTTTGACGAGGTGATATTTCAGGGTGAGCGGATTGCTGCGGGCCACTTCCTCCATGGAACAGTTGGCGATCATATCCTGGTGACATGAATCACACTGCACAAACACGGTGCGGAACGGGAATATGGGCAGGAAACGGAACATGGTCAGCCATTCAACCCGTTTACGGGTGTGGGCGGACACCTGTTGTTTCTCGCACCAAAGACAATTGACGATGATGTCCGGGCCGGGAAAATCCGTGTGCTTGGTGCCGAGAAATAAATGGATCATTCAATGCCTGGGCCTAGCTGGCAACGCGAGGCACGGACGTGGTATAAAGCAGCTTGCCCTGGTCGTCAATCAAGCGCACGTCCAGCTTGTCGGGCGACAGGGCGGCGGCGATGAAGCCGGAGGTGCCGAGGCCGAATTTGGTGTGTTCGGTGGTCTTGATGGGGACGCGCGGTTTGGAGCCGCCGCCGGAGCAGAAGAAGTTCACCTTGCCGGCCGCGAGGTGTTGCAGGTCATGGTCGTGGCCGTTGAAATAGGCCTGCACGCCGTATTTTTCCATCAGCGGGAGGATGTGTTTGATGATGTAGGGCGTGTCACCGTGCTGGCCGCCGGTGTAAACGGGGTGGTGGGCGATGACGATCTTCCAGGGCGCGGTGGAGGCGGCGAGCGCGGATTCCAGCCAGGCGACCTGTTTGGGGATATCTTGCGATTTCACCTTGTCGTGAAATTCGGTTTCGTCGCTGTCCAGCTTGGACATCGGGGTGGTGTCGAGGTAGAAAAAATCGACGGAATGATGATGGCTGATCTTTTCCGTGCGGGTGAAGTAACGCGCGGGCATGTTCCAGCGTTTGCTGGTCTTGCTATAATCAATCTGCGCATCGCAGTTGCCGTGGTAATCGTGATTGCCGAGGACGACCCACCAAGGGACTTGAAGCGAGGGCGCAGTGTAAACTTTTTCGAACGAGGACTGCCATTGCGGATCGTCCACGGTGGCGACGCCGTCCTCGTAGAAATTATCGCCGACGGAGATGATGAATTTGGCGTCCATGTCCTGAGCGGCGATGCCCATCTGGGTGGCGACGGCCATCTGGTCCTTTTCGCCATTGCGGCCCCAATCGCCGAGGAGGAGGAAATTCAGGCTGCCGGCTTTGGCATCGGCGGCGAAGAGGTTGCGGGGTGTGAGCAGCGAGCCGAGAGCGACGGCTTGCGTGGCGACAAACAAGGTGCGGACGAACTGGCGGCGAGATTGTTGCATATGACGGCGGTAAATTTAATGGGTCGCGGGCCGGGGCTGAAACAAAAAATTGTGACAGATGGGTGACAGGGGATTCGCGGCGTAGATTGAAAAGAGGTTCAGCCGTCCCTTCGGGACTAGTGCGTCATCAAAAGCACTCCTGGCGTTGAAACGCCGGGTTATTCTCATTTGTCCCTGCAGGACAGAGGCAGGGCTCATCCGCAACGTTCGGCGCTTCCACCTTTGCCAAGGCTACGGTGGACAGGCTGCCGAGACGCCGCTACAGCGGGGGGGGGTGGGGTTGATACGTAAGTTGCCGACGATGATGGCGCCTTCTTCCACGACGAGGCCGACGGCATCGATGTCGCCGAAGCAGCGGGCGGTGGCTTTCAGGGTGACGGTGCCGGTGGCGTGGAGGTTGGCGACGAGTTCGCCGGTGATCTCGGCGGAGCCGATCGAAAGACGGTCGGCCCAGCGGAAGTGGGTATCAACGGGGATGATGAGGTGCGCGGCTTTGAGGCTGCCTTTGATGTCGGAGCCGTTGCAGATGGTGAGCGACTGTTCGGCGACGAGCTTGCCGTGAAATTTTCCACGGATGACGACTTCGCCGGCAATGCTGTCGGTATTGAAAACGCAGCCTTTCGGCTCGATGAGGAGCTTGCCCTTGGTCCGGAAATTTTTGGCGAGGGCGGTGGTGATCAGGTAATCGTGCAGGTCGAGGTAGCGGCTGCACTTCTTGCACATGGAGGACTCGGCGCTGGCGGGGATGTCCAGTTCGGCGCCGCATTCGAAACAGATGACGCGGCGTTGCTGGGGAGCGGCCGGCCGGGCTTTGGCGACTGGGTGGAGGACATCTTGGATGCGGAAGTGGCCGTGGCACTGTTTACA
>Ga0206963_10282_pt1 | contig 14555 bp, 14 predicted proteins | sample Alteio_BWOrgHeat_28_FD_152958 | JGI IMG/M metagenome (GOLD analysis project Ga0206963, IMG submission 152958) | Enriched cells from forest soil in Barre Woods Harvard Forest LTER site, Petersham, Massachusetts, United States -... | ecosystem: Environmental > Terrestrial > Soil > Temperate forest >... | reverse complement strand
ACCTGCGCGTAAACCTTCCATGTAATTCATCACAATCAGGTAAAGATTGAGATTGACGATGGCTATGATACGTGCCAGTTCAAATCTTTTCTTGGAATTAAGATGAAAGGCCAGGATAAAAATATAACCTGCTGAAAGATTTACCAGGGCACTTATATAAAGACTTAATGTAAAATAACTGACTACTGAAAGCAGGGTACCGCAAAGGGTAAGAAATATGAACTGATTAAACCTGATGATTTTCTTCCGTTGGGAAACTGTATTGCCTGAATCCAATCCAGAATATACAATATCCTGATAGACAGACCACAAAATGGGCGATAGGCGGGATTTCAGGGAGGGTATCAGATGAAATTATTTGAATATTAAAACGCGGCAGGCATAATAATTATTATTTAAAGCGTTAATATAAATGAATCCATAACATGAATAACCTGAAAACAGCTAATGCATTCGTTTTCAACGCCGAAATAGATGCAAACTACCTTAATAGCCTCTACGGCGATGACTATAACTACATGCAGGAAGTCTTCAATACTGTCCTGGATGAATACGTATCATTAACCGATAATATTGAGTTCAGTCATTCTTCCGGCAACCTCGCCGCATTAAAAGCATCTGTTCATAAAATAAAACCCGTATTTGGATTCGTAGGACTCACTTCCGTTCAACAGCAATGCCAGCAATTTGAACAAATCTGCGGTACGGTCAGTTCACCCGATCAACTCTCCGGTGAATTTGAAGCATTAAAAAATAAAATATTTCAGAGCAAACTACTTATAGAAGAAGAAAAGAAAAAATTGGAACTGTTTAATAGCAATTGTTCATGAGTCTCAGCTGTATTATTGTAGAAGATTTACAGGTAGCCGCGAATTACCTTAAGAACTGCTGTGAAAAAAGCGGACAGGTTGAAGTCAGGGGTCATTTTAGTAATGTCACTGATGCGCTTTCATTTCTTAATAGTAATACCGTGGATCTGATTTTTCTCGATGTGGAAATGCCCGGCGCCAATGGTTTTGAGTTGCTTGATCAAATAGCATTTTCGCCGAAAGTTATTCTTACAACTGCCAAATCGGAATATGCCTACAATGCATTTCAGTATAATGTTTCTGATTATCTGATGAAACCTTTTACTTACCAGCGTTTCATAGAGGCTTTGCAGAAAATTCAACCTTCTAAAGAGACTATTTCTACCAATAGCGCTTCGGACCATATTTACATCAAAACCGATGGCAAATTGATAAGGCTGAATAATGATGCTATTTTATATATTGAAAGCATGGGCGACTACGTAAAGTTTGTTACCATGGATGGCAAGAAATATATAACCCATAATACTATCAAGAATCTCGAAGAAAAAGTAAGCAAACAGCACTTCCTCAAGGTGCATCGTTCTTATATCGTCAACCTCCATAAAATCGACGATATGCGGGAAAATCTTTTATTCATCAAGGGCAATGAGATCCCTGTCAGCAAGGCTAATAAAGCTGATGTTTTCAGGAGACTGAATATTGTATAAGCATAAGGCAGAAGGCGTAAAGCTTAAGGCTTTTCGTTGATCGTTAGTCGTATATCGATAATCCATTCACGGTCATCGGTCCTTCATCAGCCATTCATTATTTTTTCTATCAGCATCAGGTAATACCTTATCGGGGTCCAGGATTACTTTATCAATTTTTCCTGTAGAAGCATATTTGAGAGTCCATACTCCTCCTCTTTGCCATATTTCTACCGGCAGTTGAACAATGGCTGAATCACCATTTGCCTGAATGATTTTCAAACTTGCCGGCATGATCATTTTACCTCTGTTCTCGATTGTTATCAAAATACCTTTTGACGAATCATTGTCTACATATTTTACATCCGACAATGCCTGGTCCAGCGTCCATGTAGTAAAAAACCATTCCTTCCAGAACCAGTTCAAATCTTCTCCTGCAGCACTGTTCATGCAATGAAAGAAGTCGTTGGGCGTGGGATGCTTAAAGGCCCAGTACTCCGTATATTTTCTGAACGCATAATCGAAACGGTCTTTTCCTAAAATCACATTGCGCAGTAAAATCAATCCAAAGGCAGTTTTGCCATAGTATTGACCATAGTCAGTCAAGGCCATTGCTTCCGGAACTACCATAAGCGGGTCTTTATATCTCCTGGAAGCAGCCGGGTCAGTCATACTAAATATTCTTCGGCTTAACATCAGGTCTTTGGCAAACTCGCCATTGTTAAAAATCTGTGTGGCCTGATAATTTATAAATGTGTTGAATCCCTCATCCTGCCACATATATTTTCTTTCATTGGAACCGACAATCATCGGATACCAGTTGTGCCCGATTTCATGTGTAATAACATTCCATAAAAAAGCTTTTTGTGCACTGTATTCATTGAAAATAATTCCAGGATATTCCATTCCGGTTACGGGTCCTCCTACATTTACAGCCGTGTTCCAGGGATATTCCAAATAATTTTTAGAATATATTTCTATACTATTTTTTAAGTATTCTGTTCCGCGGGAATAACCGTTGTCACCGACACTTTCCTCAGGATAAGCAGACATAGCCATTACCTTGCGTCCGGAGGGAAGGTTAACCCTTGCAGCGTCCCATACAAACGCTTTTGAAGCAGTCCACGCCACATCGCGGCTGTTCTTCATAATAAAATGCCAGGTGAGGTTTCCTTTGACAAGCGGCCTGGTAGAAGGTTTTCCAACTTCATCCTGACTTATTATTGAAATAGTTTTGTCTGATATCGCTGCTGATGAAATTCTTTTTATTTCTCCGGCAGTTAATACTTCTGCAGCATTTTGCAGATCGCCGGAACCGAATACGATCATTTCCGCAGGTGCAGTAATATAATAGTCGAAATTTCCATATTCACAATAGAATTCACCCAGTCCCATATAAGGCAAAGTGTTCCATCCTTCCACATCATCATATACGCACATGCGCGGATACCATTGCGCAATTTCATATATCTCTCCTTTTTTTGCCTTCATTCTTCCCAGGCGATCAGCTCCGTGGCTTGGAATCGCAAAATTGTAATTTATCCTGACGGATATTTTGTCACCTTTCGGCAATAGTGGATTATGTAAACGAATCTGCATCCTGGTGTCAGATATCACTGGCTGAACATTGTAGGTCTTACCTGCGTATGTAACAGATACGAGACCAATATGATATCCTCCCAGATTAAATTTTCTTACGTCAAACCTGTCGCCGGAAATTGGCGTTGCTGCTGCGCCTCTTGAAGCAGGATCAAAAAGATTCTGATCTAACTGAAGCCACAGATAGTCCAGTTTATCGGGGCTGTTATTGGTATATGAAATAATTACATCTCCTGTAACACTTGTATCCTTCTCACTTAAAGTAGCATGTATCAGATAGCTTGCATTGTTTTGCCAATACATCGGACCCGGCATCCCACTTGCTGAACGATAGGCATTGACAGCAGCGGGGTTAAAACTTTGCAGGAAAAAATCCTGCTTACTATACAGCAAACTATCCTTTTGTTCATTTTGAGCAAATAGAATATTCAGGCTCATTAAAAAATAACTCAGTAATAATCCTTTTTTCATTTTGTAGTATTGATTGTCAATTTATCTGGCAGAAATATATGAAATTTTAATTCCAGCTTTAAAATTATGGGTTATGAGATATGGGATATGGGTTATGAGATATGGGATATGGGTTATGAGATATGAATGAATATCTTTTTCGTAATTAAGGTCTAAAATACCTCATGTTTTTTCATTTAATAAATAACTCATAATCCATTTCTCATAACCCATATCTCATAACCCATAACCCATATCCCATAATCCATACCCCAATAAACCCCTCATCCATAAGGGTTTACCCTTAGATACCAGCCCCTAAAACCCATCTATCGTGGTTTTTAACCCAAAAATCGAAGCTTTTACCTGCCCGGTCGAATAAGTTAAAGAAAGCGTGAAAGGCTTTGCATCTTTGTATTGTTGAAGCGCGCGAATGATCTGATCCGATGAAAACCTAAAGAATCCGAACCGAGAAAAACCGAACTGAATCCTAAGAAAACCGAAGAATCCGAACTAAGAATAACCGAACCAATCCTTGAAAACCGAATAACTGATCAGACCATAAGAAGATATTAAACCTATGAAAACGAATCCAATACCTTAGAAGAAAAATGTTGACGATCCCTGAACCCTTATCCTTTTGAAAACCGAACGAAATCCAATGTCGAAAAACTCTGAAATCTGTACCTTTTCTTGACGGAAAACTAAATTTTGATGACTCTTAAACAGATTTAGACGGCCACCTTAGGGTGGCTGTTTTTTTATTTATTTACCTCTACGATGCATGCAACGATGCGGTTAGTATTTCCATCTCCTTTAAAATGGATATTGCCTTTTGAAGAAAGATCAGCCTGGATAAACCGGGTAGACGATCCAAGAGCCGAACGGAGTCTTTCTCCATAATCTTCCGTTTTATTCGCGCTGATTTTTTCATTAAGCGAATTCCAGTTTAAGCTGTCTTTACTTACTACAACAGCCATTATATCTTTTGTCCCGATACTATCCGGTACCATACTTTTATCTTTCGGAAATAAACGATATCCGGCTATTCCGCAAAAGGGAGAGTATTTAGTTTTTGTGGGGTCGTCTGATCGTGGATAAGGAAACAATGTATAACTGCTTCCATCAGTTTCTTTTCCGAAAACATAAATATAACATTCCGATTCATTTCGAATTTCCATTTTAAACCGGGTGCCTGCTTTTAAAGCATCTGATGTTTCGAAAACATTTTCTGAAGATTTTTTCAATGGAATATAATTCCTGGCAACTGTTTTCTTTCCGTTAAAACTAACCTGTACCAAACCTACTTCGCATTCAAAAGGTCTATTTGCCGCAGCTCCTACTGCCGGCATTGCTTCAAGTCCGTATGCTTCTCTTACAAAGTATTTGAAAACATTGTAATTGACCCAAGCGAAGCCATTGTTTCCCCATTGTGGTCCCCAACTGTTCATAATCAGAAAAGCTCCTCCGTATTTCGCGTCATCATATCCGACGACACATTGGGCATGCCCTCCAAATCCCATCATACTTTTATCATCCTGATCCGGAATCCAGACATCTTTGCCCATCATGGGCTGCATGTAGCTTCCACCCACCATCATTCCAATCACAACAGGAGCACCCTGTGAAAGATTTTCTTTTATTGCACGTAAATCAATCTGGTCTGTCCGGTCACCTACAGTCAGTCTGTTTGAACCACGCATACGGAATTGTCTGGCCTGATCCAATAATTGTTCATCAGGCTGACGTTTGCAATCCTGATCGTTATAAGGAAATGCTTCGTAAGGAACAGATCCCCGCTGGCTCATGAATTCCATCGCGCGGTTGATATAAGATCCGTCACATCCGTTGAGTCCGATCTGATTGTATAAAAAAGCAGGACTGAATTTTAATGCATTTGGATCCGAGCCCGTTCTGACAGATTCCAAAATGGTCCGTGCACCGTAGGCGCTGCTCCAGGCAACACAACTTCCCTGTTTTCCCTGATCGCCCACTGCAGGTGCATATTTTTGCAGGTTGGCAGATTCAGGCAGCGGATTTTTATTATCATCATCAGCGAGGGCTTCGTATACTTTGGCCTTATCAAAAACACGCGGATCAAGAATACCTCCTGTTGCCAGTTGCTGAGCCTGCTGAGAGATCGAAGCAATATTACATCCACCTCCGCGGCCTAATAAAAAATATCCGGCAACCGCCAGTCCTATAATCAGGAGCAGACTTTTGGGTCCGCGAATGAGACTGAATATTAATGGAAGCAAACCGAAGAGCCCGCCACCACCGGATCCACCACCACCCCTGTCACCACCACCTTCAAATCCTCCGCCGCTGTCGTCTGATTCAGCAGGATCGTCTGTCATTCTTATAGGCATTGTGAAATATTTTAGGATGAAGAATTCCGGAATATGTTTCCACCCTTAAAATAAATAAAGCGCAGAAGATGAAAAAATTTAAATCACTTCAAGCTGGTTGCGGAGAAGATCATCAAACTGATCTCTGCGGCGGATCAAAAGGGCTTTGCCATCGAGTACAATGACTTCAGCCGGTTTAAAACGCGAATTGAAATTAGATGACATTTCAAAACCGTAAGCGCCGGCATTTCGGAAAACCAGCAAGTCTCCTTCACGAACCTGGTTCAGCGGCCGGTCCCATGCAAATGTGTCTGTTTCGCAAATGTTTCCGACAACAGAATAATTTTTAATGGGGCCATCAGGATTACTGATATTCTCGATATGATGATAGGCATCATAAAACATGGGGCGGATAAGGTGATTGAAGCCGCTGTTTACACTTACAAAAACCGCAGTACCGGTTTCTTTCAGCACATTCACTTTAGTTATAAAATTTCCAGCTGCACTTACCAGGAATTTTCCAGGTTCAAACCAGACCTGCAGATTCCTGCCTTTTTTATAAGGATGACTGGCGAATGCCCTGCTTACCTTTTCAGCGAGCAGGGGAATATCCGTTTCCTGTTCTCCTTCCATGCTTGCCACTTTAAAGCCACCACCGAGGTCAATGAATTCCAGGTTTTCAAAATGTGGTGCTATGTCGAACAACACTTCTATTCCTTTGAGAAAAACATCCACATCTTTTATTTCGCTCCCTGTATGAATATGGAGGTCACTGATCCGCAGTTGATATTTATTTACAATTCTGAGTATCTGTTCAATCTGTTCAACAGGAATTCCGAATTTACTTTTATCGTGTCCGGTGGAAATCTTGATATTACCACCTGCCAGAATATTCGGGCGAAGCCGGATACCTACCGGATATGTGTAACCGAAAGCCTCTCCGAATTTTTCCAGATTGGAGAGGCTGTCTATATTTATATACACCCCAAGTTCTTTCGCCTCACTGATTTCATTGAAGTCGATACCATTGGATGTATAAAGAATCCGGGAAGGTGGAAATCCGGCGTGCAGGGCGAGCTTTACTTCATTAATAGAACTGCAATCCACATTGGCACCAAGGTTCTTTATGTACCGAAGAATATTAATGTTGGTGAGTGCCTTACAGGCATAGAAAAAAACAGTGTTGGAATTACTGAAAGCATTTTGCAGCTTTTCGTATTGTTCTTTAATTTTCTCTGCGTGATATACATAAACAGGAGTCCCATATTCTTCTGCTATGGCAATGAGATCGGCATGGGAAAGGGGGTTCATCATGTTTGCGAATATATGAAGCAAGTATGAAAGTATGGGAGTATGGAAGTATGGGAATTAACTTTACACTTTCAAATTTGATTTGCGTTAAGCGTTAAGCGTTAAGCATTACGCGTTAGGCTTTAAGCTTTAGGCCTTATCTTCCTCATTCTCTGACGTGGGCGATAAAGGATTATTTTCAAGCAGTTCACCCTCTTCACTTACCACGAGGGCGGGATTTATTTCCGGTGTAACGGGTTTATAATTCAGCAGGGAAGGTTCTTCCAGGCTTTCTCCCAACACTTCTCTGAGCCTAGGAAGATCCGAGGTTTGATTGATGCCGAAATAATCCATAAAAGTTTTTGAAGTTGCGTATATCAGTGGTTTGCCCGGCATGTCTTCATTGCGTCCGATGATTACGATCAGCTCTTTTTCAAGTAATTTCTGGATGGAATAATCACTGTTCACACCCCGTATAGATTCTATTTCTCCTTTGGTGATGGGTTGTTTGTAAGCTACGATCGAAAGGGTCTCCAATGCGGCAACGGAAAGGCGCTTTAGGAATTTTTCACCATTCAGCTGGGCGATCGTTTTATGGAAGGCTTTTTTAGACAGGAATTGCCATCCGCCCCCGCTTTCCCTCACTTCAAACGGGTAAAATTCAGAATTTTATTTAGTAACGATGGCTTCGATTCCGGATGAAATCTGGTCGAGCGTAAGTTTATCATCCATGAATCCGAATGCATTGTTTAGCAGTTCGGTCATTTCCATTGCTGTCAGCGGCTTGTCGCTGGCAAATATTAAAGCTTCAATGTGCGGAATTAATTCTGAAAGAATCATACATTACTTTATAGTGTGATAGTGAGGAAGTGTGGTAGAGTGGTAGTGTAGTACTTATAATTTAGTTCAGATGCAAATTATATAAAGAGAATTCAAATTCTAACTAATGCTGTTGTTAAATGCCCACAATTCACCCACATTTTTAACTAACGGCAACACTACCACTCTACCACACTTCCACACTTCCACACTAACCTTGTAGTGCCGCCGCTCCTGAAACGATCTCTGTAAGTTCTGTAGTGATACTGGCCTGACGCGCGCGATTGTAAGAAATGCGGAGGCTTTTCAAAATCTCATTGGCGTTTTCAGTTGCCTTGTCCATGGCAGTCATGCGGGCGCCATGTTCAGAAGCACTGGCATCCAGTACGGCTTTAAATAATTGTGTATTGAGGATTTTAGGCATGAGCTCGGTAAGAATAATTTCTTTTGAAGGTTCAAAAATAAAATCGCTGGATTTAGTTCCCGGCATTTTCTTCACCTTCGGAATGGGCAGGAAGGGTTCCACTACAAAGTTCTGTGTAGCAGCATTTTTAAATTCACTGTAAACGATATCAACCGCATCAAATTCACGGTTTTCAAAAGCCTTAACTGCAGCCTGGGCGCAGATCTGTACAGTTTCAAAACGAAGATTTTGAAATATATCACGGAATTCTCCGTTTACTTTATAGTTGTTCTTCAGGAAATGTTCATAGCCTTTTTTACCAATGCTCCATATCGTTGTGTTGCCTTTGGCTGTTTGTGCAGGATATTTATCCCGCATGGTGGCCTTAGCCAGTTTAATAAGGTTTGAATTATAAGCTCCGCAGGAGGAACGATCGCTCGTGATCACGATAAGTAATACTTTTTCAACAGCTGGTCTTGGTGTTGATAAAGATGAGCTTAGATCACCGTCGGAATTGCTTACAATATTGCTAAGCACCTGTTGAAGTTTTCTTGAATAGGGCCTCATTTGCTGAATGGCTTCCTGGGCTTTGCGGAGTTTGGTGGCGCTGATCATCTTCATCGCCTTGGTAATCTGCTGTGTGCTCTGGATGGATTTGATCCTGTTACGAACTTCCTTGAGTTGTCCTGCCATAGAGGTATTTTAAACCGGTCGCAAAGGTAACGCAACTACTTAAGAGAAGGAAAAAAATAGTACTTTCGCAACCCCCTTATAACTATGTCAAAATCAAAGAAGAAAGCTTTACCAGTCATCCTGATTACCAATGACGATGGCATAATGGCTCCCGGAATTCTCAACCTTGTTGAAGCGGTAAAAGATTTGGGTAAAGTAGTGGTCGTAGCGCCTGATAAACCCCAGTCGGGCATGGGCCATGCCATTACGATTGGATTGCCCCTTCGTCTTCATCCAGTTTCCATTTTTGAAGGTGTGGAAGCCTGGCAATGTTCCGGAACTCCGGTGGATTGTGTGAAACTGGCAGTAGATAAAGTGCTGCACCGCAAACCAGATATTTGTCTGAGTGGTATCAACCATGGCGCTAACCATTCAATCAATGTCATTTATTCAGGAACTATGTCTGCCGCCGTAGAAGCAGCAATAGAAAGCATTCCTTCGGCAGGTTTTTCTCTACTGGACCACAGTGTGGAGGCAGATTTTACAGGTGCAAGAAAATATACCCGTCTGGTGGTTCAGCATATGCTGAAAACCAAACTTGATAAACATACGGTGCTGAATGTAAATATTCCGGCCGTTCCGGAAGAACTGATTAAAGGCGTCAGGATTTGTAAACAGGCCTACGCAAAATATGAAGAGGATTTTGTGGAGAGAAGTGATCCAAATGGTAAAAAATACTTCTGGCTTACAGGTGAATTTGTGAATTTTGACAAGGGGAGGGATTCAGATGTCTGGGCTCTTGAACACAATTATGTAAGTGTAGTACCTGTACAATTTGATCTGACAAATTACGTTTTGAAATCCAAACTTGAAAAATCCTGGAAATTTTGATATTTAAAAAGGACAATTTTAAATTTGGCCTGGTACTGGGCATTTTAGGGCCTCTCTTCGCGATGACGGTCTATTATTTCTGGGTATTCAGCCGGACGATCAGCTTTTCAGAATATATTTATGTTCTTCATACGAATAAACAACTGCTAACAGCAATCAGCAGTATTTCCCTTCTTGCAAATGCCATTCTTTTTACGATTTATATCAATTCCCACCGGGACAAAACAGCCAGGGGCATTTTTGCAGCAACACTTATTTACGGCATTGGCGTGCTTGTTTACAAATTAGTACACTAAGATGGGTTATGAGATATGGGATATGAGATATGGGTTATGGGATATGAGATATGGGATATGGGATATGAGATATGGGATATGAGATATTGGATATGAGATATGGGTTATGAGATATGGGATATGAGATATGATATATAGAGGTGATATAATATTTTAAAACTATTGCAGACTCTACCCATTTCTACAATTCATAAACCATAACCCATATCTCATAAACCAAAACCCACATCCCATATCTCATATCCCATAACCCATATCCCACATCTGATATCCCATAACTCATAGCTACCAGGACATCCGACATAAACCTTCTTTATCTTTGACCATACATGAAATACTATATAATCGCAGGCGAAGCATCAGGGGATCTGCATGGCAGCAACCTGATCCGGGAAATTAAAAAAAAAGATAACGCCGCGGAGATACGAGGCTGGGGTGGTTCACTCATGAAAGATGCCGGCGCTGAAATAGTAAAAGATTACCGGGACCTGGCTTTTATGGGATTTACTGAAGTGATCCGGAACCTATCGACCATTCTGAAGAATATTAAATTTTGCAAATCAGATATCACCCGTTTTAAACCAGACCTTGTTATATTCATCGACTATCCCGGGTTCAACCTTCGCATTGCGGAATGGGCTCATAAAATGGGATATAAAACTGTTTATTATATTTCTCCGCAGGTATGGGCCTGGAAAGAAAGCCGGGTCAAAAATATTCGTGCGAACATCGATAAAATGCTTGTCATTCTTCCCTTTGAAAAGGCTTTTTTTCAGAAATGGCACTATGAAACAAGCTATGTCGGGCATCCGCTTGTAGAAGTGATCGAACGATTCAAAGCTTCTCCTGAAGCAGACAGGCTGCCTGTGATTTATATTGCAGGAGGCAGGTCCATAAAACCTGTTTTGCCACTGGTTGCCCTGTTACCCGGAAGCCGCAAACAGGAAATATTGAAAAAACTGCCGGTCATGCTCGAAGCCAGCCGGGCTTTTCCCGATTACCAGTTTGTTGTTGCAGAAGCTCCGGGGCTGGATTCCGATTTTTATGATGAAATCTTAAAAAACTATCCCCTGGCGGGCAGGGTAAGAAATCAAACTTATGCCCTTCTCATGCACGCGCAGGCTGCCTGTGTAACTTCTGGAACTGCCACACTTGAAACTGCACTGTTCGATGTTCCTGAAGTGATTTGTTATAAAGGAAGCAGCATATCATATCAAATAGCAAAACGTCTGATTAAGGTAAAATATATTTCCCTGGTCAATCTGATCATGGATAAGCCCGTCGTAAAGGAATTGATTCAGGATGAAATGAATGTCGCAAATATTATTAGTGAATTAAAGAATTTGCTTACAGATGCAAAAACCAGAGACCGGATCCATAAAGATTATTCTGATCTGCGGGCGCTTTTATCCCAGGATGGAAATGCTTCTGCCAAAGCAGCACAATTGATCGTTGAGTTCAGCTAAGGAAAGTATGGGAGTATGGGAGTATGGGAGTATGGGAGTATGGGAGTATGGGAGTGAAACACTGTACAATTAAATTTAAAATAAAATATAAAATAAGAGTTATTAATCAAGGTTTTTGTAAGTGAGTGTTTCACTCCCATATTCCCATACTCCCATACTTTCTTCAGTGTTTTTTAAAAATCAGACGAAAAACGATTACAAGTATTCCGATCAGGAACATAAATATTGAAATCCTGTTAATCGTATTCATATAACCGATCCAACTGCTGGTCGGTTCTTTCGGATCTCTTTTCCTGATATAAAGATATTCGGCAAGTTTGCGGAGTATTCCCATTGTGATGGAATCAAAGATAATTAACAAGAGCATCCGGGATTTGTTTAGATTGGATATATTTGCAGCTCTTTAATATCGCCACCCAACCTTGCAAGGATCTGCTGAAAGATCTCTGCCTGAAACATGTAATGAAGCTCGATCATCAGTGAATGCACGATGCGGGTTTGCAACATGTACCGGTGGTCTAAAGGGGGATTAGCTCATCTGGTAGAGCGCTAGCATGGCATGTTAGAGGTGACCGGTTCGATCCCGGTATCCTCCACTTTTGAGTCGACAAGTTAAGTTCAAACCTTAACTTGTTTTTGTTTTATAGCTACCTGTTCTGCAATTCCACCCATTCTGTAAAGCTTATGCTTCGTGGAAATAATGAAATCCAGGGACCTTCTTCCACTTCCTTCAATCAAAAGAAACAGGCAGGATAGAATTTGGGCATAGTCTGACCGTATTTCATGAAGAACGGCCCATATACCCATTTTTGGTGGCGCTGGGGGCAACGGTAATGGACTAGTTCCAAAATATAAATCAATCTTGGTACTTAGCACCGCTACAATCATCTGAATAATAAAATAGAATGATACGATTCGGGTGAAAAGTCCAAAAATAAGAAGCAATCCTCCAATGATCTCACCCGTTGCAATCAGATGTGCCGTTGTCGCGGGAAAGGGAAAACCCAGCTTCGTAAATCGGCCCACGCCCTGATTTACATAAACAAATTTCAGCAAACCTTCCCAAAAAAATACTGTTCCGGCCATCAGGCGAATGATCAAAATGGATGACTGGCCAGTAACAGGAGGATCAGTAAACCAGGAAATTATTTTTTTCATTTTATTTAGTTCAGAAAGCAAACTTCCACTAATCCTACAATCCGCAAAAACAATTTACATCAACGTTTGCTTTCCCTTGATTAAACAGGGGGATTATCAAGGATTCCGCTCCATTTGTGTAATAAATAATATTACCTGAATGATGTTACTACTTTTGTAAAAAATAAGCATTGAAAGGCAGGCCTTTATTATTCCATTTTTTATTCTGGACCACATTATATACACTGTGGGTGGTTATTTTTCGTAGTTATTCCATCTCTATTACCAGGACGATGACAATCGAATTTTGCTATTTGATTTTCATTACTGCGGATTATTATATCATTAACAATTTCATTATACCCGGATTTCTTTTTCAAAGAAAATATGGTCCGTTTATTACGGGCACCCTGTTGACTGTTGCACTTTCTGCATTGGGCAGATCCCTGATTGCATTTTATATGAACCAGCATTATTTTTATACTACCGCTACCGTCGATTTCCCATCTCTTTATATTCATTCGCTGATCAATATTTCACTTTGGGTACTTTTGATTACAATCGGGAATATGATGATTGAAAGGGGGCAGGCCCACCAGCAACTTGAACTGATGGAAAAAGAAAAGGTGAAAACTGAATTGGATTATTTAAAAGCCCAAATTAACCCGCACGCACTTTTTAATTCCTTGAATACCATTTATGGTCATATTGAGAAAAGCAACCAGGTTGCAAGAAATACCCTTTTACAGTTTTCTGAATTGCTCAGGTACCAGCTTTATGAATGTACTGAAGAAAAAGTAAGTCTTGAAAAAGAGATTAATTACATAAATGATTTTATTTCCTTCCATCGATTGCGAAAAGATGAAAATTTGCAAATAAACTTTCAAATTGAAAAAATAAAACCAGATCTTGAGATTGCCCCGCTATTGCTGGTCGTTTTAATAGAGAATGCCTTCAAATTTGTCAGCAGTTTTCCTGACAGGGAAAATAAAATTTGTATCTGCCTAACTACAAAAGACTGTGTTCTGCACGGTACATTTTCAAATACAAAAGACTCGCAGGAACCAGATGTTGGAAAAAAAACTAATGGAATCGGGGTAGCCAATTTGAAAAGGAGACTTGAGCTTTTGTATCCTGGCAAATTCAAATATACCATTAAAAACGAATTGCATTTTTACGAAACCACATTAATAATCGACCTCTCATGAAAATCAAATGTATTATTATAGAAGATGAACCTGTTGCCAGGAAAATTTTGACGGAGTATATTGAAGAAGTTGAATATCTCGAATTGAAAGGCGTTGCTGAAAATCCGTTGAAAGCGATGCCATTGCTCAATGATAACGACATTGATCTCTTATTTTTAGACATCAATATGCCGAAAATAAATGGAATCGACTTTTTAAAATCATTTAAATCAGACGCCAATATTATTATAACAACAGCCTATCCTGTATATGCCGTTGAAGCTTTTGGATTAGATGTTTTGGACTATCTGGTAAAGCCAATATCATTCGAAAGATTCCTAAAAGCTTGTAATAAAGTGAAAGAATTCAGAGAGTTAAAAAATAATCTTCCTGTTCAGCTAAATAGTCAAAGCGATCACTTTTTTATTAAATGCGACAATCAGATTGAAAAAGTATTTTATGACGAACTTTTATATGCTGAGGCCATGATGAATTATGT
>Ga0206963_10234_pt1 | contig 14575 bp, 10 predicted proteins | sample Alteio_BWOrgHeat_28_FD_152958 | JGI IMG/M metagenome (GOLD analysis project Ga0206963, IMG submission 152958) | Enriched cells from forest soil in Barre Woods Harvard Forest LTER site, Petersham, Massachusetts, United States -... | ecosystem: Environmental > Terrestrial > Soil > Temperate forest >... | reverse complement strand
CCGTTTGAATAATATTGCATACGGTAATAGTAGACGCCTTCAGGCGTCGGGTTATCTGTAAACTGGTAATATTGTATTGTTGACGTTGTTCCGGCACCCGGTATTTGTTTACTCAGGCTCCAGTTGGTGGTATCAGTAGTACGCTCAATGGTAAAATGATCATTAAAGAACTCCGAAGTGGTGTTGAAGGATATATCAACAGCCCCATTGTTCCCCGGTATAATGGAAAGCGCCTGCAACACGGCATTGGAGTTGATCTGCATTTCCTTTACCGGCGATATCGTCATCACATTATCTTCATCAAATAATTCAAGCCGGTAATAGTTTGGCCCGTTAAGCGGGTTATTGAATACCGCCTGGTAACTGTTGGTTCCGTTCCCGGCAACCGTAGCTATATCGCTCCAGTTATTGCCATCAGTACTGTGCTGTACTATAAAATTAACATCGGTAGTTAATGCTGTTGTCCATTGCAGGGTTACCTGCTTGCCATGGCTGGCTGCGTTAAAGCTGGTTACGCTATCGGCAGATTTTGTTGGTGTGAAGGGCGATAGGGCGAATAAATTTACCTGGGCATAATCTGGCACATAAATAGTTTTATCCGACAGTTCCTCATCACCTGAATCATTATTAAAAGGAAAAAGCGACCATGTAAAGGTATATACGCCCTTATCGCCTTTAGGGTATATATGCCCCTCGTAAGGCAGTACGCTTTCCTCCGATGGGATATTATATACTGTAGTTTTATTTACCCATGGCCCCCATGGGTGCTGCGCAAACCAAACATCTATTTCCTGGCTTACATACGGCACGCCGGACATGGCATAGCTATTGGGCCCTAATTTTATAACATTACCGGCGGACACCCCTTCAACAAGGTTTGCTGCCTGGCTAAAATCGGTACTCCAGGCGCCATTAGCGGTATAAAACTGCCAGGCTGTTTGTGAATCAAGCTGACCGGCCGGTACACGTCCAACCACGGTATGTGTCTCATTAGCACTGCTCGACGCGCCAAAATAAAGGTAATCATAAGCGCCGTCCGCGAAAACGCAGTTGGGGCCAACATTAATAGTAGCCGGCAACTGGTGAAGGGTTGACACAGTAAGATCGGGCAGGTTTAACGAACCTATCCAGGTATGCCCTGCATAGCTGCTTTGGTTGGCAACTTCTATCAATACAATTTTCAATTGGCCGTTCTCAATAATACCCCCACTTTGCCAGAACTCGTTACCATTACCCGGATCGAACAGCGATACTGCATTCGGCGGGGTGCCGCCATATATCGATTTTAATGAATCGCCCTTTTGCACAACTACCAGGTTGTGGGGTACGTCAAATCTGCTTAATACATTGGTGTGTGAGTTGTCGTACCCAAATTGCGAGTCGTTATAACTCCAGGCTACCCTGCCATCAGGCAGCAGTATAGGGTTATTATTATCGCCCGATTCCCAGCGGAAGGTTTCGGCAAAGTTATTTTGCCAGTCGTACTGCATCCTTACGTTGTAATTGGGATTGGTTAAGCTGTTAATAATTTCCACGTCGTCCAGGTAATAGGTGCATGCGGTGTTAAAGTTAAACTGCACCGTCATCGGGTCGTTTGTTGGTGCCCTGAAAGAATACTGGTACATCACCCAGCCGTTCTGCGTGCTATCTATACGTGTACGGATCTCGTAATGGCAGGTGTTGTTACTGCCGCCGCTTTTCAGGTTAATGTCGAGCAAGGCGTTTTGGCTGGTAGCCAACGCCCAAAAACGCAGCAGGTAATAACCCGTATCGCTGACCGTTGCCGGTGGTGCCGAAAGCGTTACCGAATTACTTGCAGAGCCTGTATTAGCGACATTCACCACTAATGCTTGCGAGCCTCCATGCACATGCAGGGGGGCATTGGTGATGTTAAAGGTTGCGCTGCTGCCGTTGGCGGTTGCTGTTGTCCATCCCGTAAGGTTATTCTCGAAGCCGCCGTTGGTCATTATGGTCTTCGGCGCGGCGGCAAAGGCGGTACCCGTAGTAGTGAGTGCTGCATATATATTGGGGTTGGAGCCGATATTGGCTTTAAAATAATAAGTAGTATTTGCCCGCGCCAGCGCCGTTGGTTTAATGCCCCATTCGTACTCGCGCCGTTTACCTACCGGGATGCTATCGTTATAAGATGTTTCGTTGGTTACTATGTTGCCCGCCAGGAAACCATAGGTTGGGTCGGGTACTTGCAGCGTGGTTGAGTCGTTATTTTTGATGTAACCATTATCGCCTGATAAATTAAAGGCGCTGATGGCCGAGTTATTAGTGATGGTATACCACGGCCCGGCTGTCGAAGTAGCGTAAACCAGGCTGCGGTCGAGCGTTTTTGTAGCCGTTTGTGCGTTGTCGATATCCAGGCGCAAACGGATGGCCTTAAGATCACTTATGGTGATGGCAGTATCTGTACCGGCCTTCCATGTGGCGGTTTTTTCAGTACCGTCGTTATTCCTCCAGCGGAAATGTCCTTGGGTAAGGTAAGCAAAGGAGTGACCATAAGCGCCCGCGAGCAGCAATACGAAAAGTAGGTATTTTTTCATAAGATAAGATATTTCGGTTTATTGTATCATAACACGGCTTGCTTTCGACAGTCCGTTACCATTAATATTTAAGATATAAGTGCCCGGCGACATGCTGGTGTTCAGCACATATTTGCCTTCGGTATTAACATTCAACGTTTGTTTGCCAATTGGTTTGCCATAAAGATCGGTAATAGTTGCAGTAAAGCTACCACCCGAATATCCCGTTAGGGCAAAACTCACATTGCTATTTGCGGGATTAGGATAAACGTTTAACACTACTGCGTTACTGCCTTGCGTCATATCTACCACGCTTGTTGCCGAGGTAACCTGCACGCCCTGGTAATAATACAGCAACCGGTAATAGTTAAGGCCGTTTACCGGGTTATTATCAGTAGTTTGATAAGTTTGAGGGATAAACGTTGTCCCGCTGCCGGCTACATTTAAAAAAGTTTGCCAGTTGGTGCCGTCCGTGCTTTTTTGAACGACAAAACCGGGATTGTTTACCTCCGATTTGGTAGCCAGGTGCAATAAAACTACAGTACCCTGTTTTACCGCATAACCGCTGGTGAGCATAACTGATGGACGTGTATCTGCCGTTATGGTAGGGGTATACACCAGCGTCCCGTTTGAATAATATTGCATACGGTAATAGTAGACGCCTTCAGGCGTCGGGTTATCTGTAAACTGGTAATATTGTATTGTTGACGTTGTTCCGGCACCCGGTATTTGTTTACTCATGCTCCAGTTCGTGGTATCAGTAGTACGCTCAATGGTAAAATGATCATTAAAGAACTCCGATGTGGTGTTGAAGGAGATGTCAACAGCCCCATTGTCCCCGGGTATAATAGAAAGGGCTTGCAAAACCACATTGGAATTGATCTGCACTGGTTTCACAGGCGACAGGGCCATCACGTTATCCTCATCAAACAACTCCAGGCGGTAATAGGTAAGGCCGTTTGGCGGGTTATTGAATTGCGCCTGGTAGCTGTTGGTGCCGTTGCCCGCAACCGTGGCTACGTTGCTCCAATTATTGCCGTCGGCACTTTGCTGTACTATAAAATTGATGTCTGTTTTGTTTGATACCGTCCATTGCAGGGTTATTTGTTTGCCATGGCTTTGCGCGTTATAACTGGTAACGCTATCGGCAGATTTGTGCGCGCTATACGGCGATAATCCCCCAATATCAGCCTTAACAAAATGCGGCTGGTAAGTGCCCTTATCGTTCAGCATTTGCGGTATACCGGTGTTTGACGAGTAGGAGATGGTGTAAACCCCGTTTTTCCCGGTCTCCTGGTGCAGTGAGCCAAAATAGGTGAGGCCATCGGCTAAGGGCGGTATCTGGTAAAGCTCCGTTTTGTTCGTCCACGGCCCCCAGGGTTTGGGTGCGTACATTACAAATAATGCATTACTTAAGTTAGCTTCAAAAACAGCTGCGTAGTTATTGGTGTCCAACTCTATTACGGTACCGAAGGTAAAGGGCGCCATGGGTGCTGCCTTGGTTTCATCAGAAACCCAGCTGGTACCCGTATAAAATTCCCACGGTACCGAGGCAGAAAGATTTTTTGGATAGCGCGCCAGTAAACATAACGGCTGCGGAGACGTGGTATCACCACCATATATGTAATTGTACTTGTTGGCGCTATCGGTTTGTAGTATGGTCGAGTATTGGTCTGCCGTTTTATAAGGCAGGTTCTCGATATTAGTAACTTGCAGCGTAGACAAATTAATAGTCGCCACCGACCCGATACCGGCGTTGGTGGGAGCGGCATTCGCCGTAACGCGTTCAACTTCTGGCAATAAGATCTTCAGGTTGTTATTTTCAATAACCGGGTTACGCGGCCAGTACCAGTATTGGGCGCCTTTAGGTGTTGGCGGTATCATTAGAGCTTTTGGTGAAGCTGATGTCCCCGAAAAATAGGTGGTCAGCGTACCATTTGGCGGCGGCCCGGTTTGGATCACCATATCGTTATTCACAAGCTGATCGGTATTGGTAAAGTTAGTGGTGGTATCGTTAAGGCCGAGCCACGTATCCGAGAAGAACCATGCCACACGGCCATCCGGTAATTTTATCGACTCCTGTCCGTCTGCCGTCAGCCAGCCGTATCCAGGGCGGTTATTTTGCCACATATAGGTCATAGGCACATCGGCAACAGGGTCGGTGTCGTCAACCAATGTAACATCATCAAACGTATAATTAGCCTTGGCGTTAAAGATAAATTTAAATACCAGCGATGTATCTGTCGGCTTAAACGTGTACTGGTAGCGCTGCCATTTTGGGTACATCCTGAAATACTCGTTAAAGCTCGATTTTCCGACCAGCTGCATGGTCAATGGCGCGGCGTTCACATCGGCCTTGGCCCAAAAACGTATTAAATAAATATGGTTTGGGTCGATATGAGTGGGAGCGTGAGCTATATATACCGACCCAAACGCGCCATTATTGGTTACCGATACCCGCACGGCCGTGTTACCGTCATAAACAGCGGTATCCTCCAGCGCGAAAGTATTGCCGCCCGCATTATCAACATGCGACCACCCCGAAGCGCCTTGCTCAAAACTACCGTTGGAAATAAGTGCCGGCGGAACGGCAAAGCCGCTGCCTGTTGTTAAATACGGCAAATTGGAGGTTTGACCCGAACCAATAGCCGCCCTGAAATAATATTTGGTATTCGGCGTAATATTCGCCGTGGGTTTTATGCACCATTCGTATTCTTTACGCTGATTTGTCAACAGGCTGTCGCTGTAGTCGGCTGATAGCGTAAATATTCTGCCGGGAGCAAATGTGTAAGCAGTAGTTTCGGTTAGCTGCACTGTTGTGGGCGCATCATTGGTAATGTAGCCGTTATTGCCTGCTAAAATAAAAGCGTTTTCTGCTGCCGCGCTTGATACCGTCATCCACTGCCCGGTTAGCGAAGTGGCATATTCAAGCGAGCTGCCCATGCCCTTGGTAGCGCTTTGGGCGTTAAACATATCTATTCTTATCCGGATAGCCTTGTTATCGTTAATAATGATGCCCGAATCCTGCGCAGCTTTCCAGGTAGCGGTCTTTTCGCTGCCATCGTTATTGCGCCAGCGCCAGTTCCCCTGGCTCAGGAACGCAAACGAATTGCTATAGGCACAAAGCAACGTAAAAGCGCAAAGTAAGGTTCTTTTCATCAGGCTGTAATTGGTATTACGGGGCGCATCAAAAATAGAATTATTTTTCAAAAAAATGCCTTTTAGCAATTGGATAATTCGATTTAGTGAAAATTTATATCGCAGTTAACCTGTTTATAATAAGGGTTTACGCCTTATTTAAGTGTACATAGTTAAAATACGTACTTCCCAGTGTTGTTGTGTATCAAATATTTTACTTTTTACCCCCCTGTCTCCTTCGTCGACATCTCCCCCTGATATCAGGGGGAGAAGAAGCGCTGCTAACAAACTTTTTTTCTGACACCTGTTCCTAAACTTAGGGGAGGCCGGGTGGAGTAGGGTTTATTTCGTGTCGCTTGTTTTTACCCCCTCTGTCTCCTTCGTCGACATCTCCCCCTTAATTAAGGGGGAGAAAAAGCTTGTGGACTTCTCACACCTCCCCCTAAACTTAGGGGGAGGCCGGGTGGGGGTAAAACCACAAAGCCATGCAATACACAATTTCACAACCCACCAACATACACGCGACCGTAATCCTTTTGCAATAAAAAACTATCATTTCCATAGACATTATAGTTTTGTGAAAAACAGCTATATTTGTCTCAATAATATTTTAACAGAGCAACCATTAAAAACAACATATTATGAGCTTACGATTAGGCGACGATGCGCCAAACTTTAAAGCAAAAACCTCGCAGGGCGAGATAGATTTTTATGATTATTTAGGAGATAGCTGGGGCGTACTATTTTCGCACCCGGCCGATTACACACCTGTTTGTACTACCGAATTGGGCAAAACCGCATCATTAAAAGATGAGTTCGATAAACGCAATGTAAAAGTGGTAGCGTTGAGCGTTGATACCGTTGAATCACACAAAGGATGGATAAACGACATTAACGAAACACAAGGTGTTGAGGTGAATTTCCCGATAATAGGGGATGAGAACCGCGAAATTGCGCTGGCTTATGACATGATCCACCCGAATGCGTCTTTGACCGCAACAGTGCGCTCTTTGTTCATCATCGGGCCGGATAAGAAAATAAAGCTGACCATCACGTACCCGGCATCAACCGGTAGGAATTTCCAGGAGATCTTAAGGGTGATCGACTCATTGCAATTAACTGCTAACTATAGCGTAGCAACCCCAGCCGACTGGAAAGACGGAGAGGATGTTGTAGTGGTACCAGCTATAAAAACTGAAGATATACCGGCAAAGTTCCCTAAAGGCCACAAAATTGTAAAGCCTTACCTAAGAACCACGCCGCAGCCAAATAAATAAAAACAGGAAGGCAAAAGCCCTCTGTGTCTCTCTGTGAAAATCTTTGTGCCCTCTGTGGTTAACCCGCCACAAGGGCACAAATTAATACCCGCTCTTATGGAATGTCCCGTAGATCTCATCACCATTAATGAAAACAAAGCCCGTTTAACGGCTTTCTTTGTTTTGGTGCTTACCGTCGTTTACTTGTTAACTGGTTTTTGGCTCATCATGGTTTTTTTACTGGTTGATTTCCTGCTGCGCTCATTTAACCTGGGCAAATACAGCGGTCTTGGTGCGATCAGCGATGCCATTATCAAGCAGCTCCACATTAAAAATAAACCAGTTGACCGCGCCCCTAAACGCTTTGCCGCCATGGTGGGAGCGGTGTTTACTGCGGCCATGCTCGCCACGGTTTTTTTGCAATTGCCCATCGTGAATTTAGCCCTCGGCGCTGTTATGGTAGTCTTCGCTGCGCTGGAATCATTTTTTGCTTTTTGCGCTGGGTGTTATGTTTATACCATCGGTAAGGCAGTCATTAAATAAAAATTTATTTCGCTGATAATCAACAAAATATAAAATATATAAAAATATACTACTAATTATATAGACATTATAGTATATTTGAATATTGTAATTTAAAAATGCAGCAGATCCATTCAAATATTAACCCATGTTGTTCGCCAAAGCGCCCCATGCTTAAGCTGGCAGTCATGCGAATGTGTTGTTGTTGCTGATCGCCCAAAATACCCGGGCAAACCCTCTTTTAAAATTTCTTGAATCAAACCCGCTTAGGCGGAAACACCACAAAATTATTTTATCGTCATGATAACTACTACCACCAAATACCCATTTTTCGACCTGGAAGAACTTATTCCTGAACTTGACCTTGAATTTAAAGCCTTTAAACAGTTAAAGCCCGTCAAGACCGGCAATTACCTGCCCGATCTGACCCTGCATACGATTTACGACCGCTGGCAGCAGTTCTACAACGGCGCCGAAACACATGGCCCCATATTGCTGCGTCATTTGCTGAATAAGCCGCTGGTGATCAGCTTTTATTCGGGCCACTGGAAAAATATCGGGCTTGAGCAATTGAAACAATTAAACACTATCCATAACGAGATAAAAGCCAATGGCGGCAACCTGTTGGTGATAAATGCAGAAAAAGACGCCGGGCTAAACGACCTGGCCTGGGCGCACAGCCTGTCGCTCAGCTTTTATCACGACGAAAACAACGAGATAGCCAAAAAGCTGCGCATTTTCAGCGATGAATACCCTATCTGGAACACCTATTCGGGCATTGATGCCAACATACCGTTGCCGGCTACTTATGTGATCGCGCCCTCGCGGCAGATCGTATTCGACCATATTGACTGGGACGTAACGGGTTCATTCCCTGTAAAAGAAGTACTGGCGGCCGTATACGGCTCAGCATTAGATAACAACAGGCGTAGATCGGCCTGAGGAAGAGCTTATTTAGTTTTTTTAATTTTTTTAGTTTTTTTAAAGTTGATAAAGCGCCTTTTGCCAAAAGCAAAGGGCGTTCGTCATTTATATTGTTAGGATGCCGTAGATTGATTTACAGAATATTTATTCATACATTTAGGCCACCTGACAAGTGGCTTTGTTTATTTACCAAAAGAGTATCAATTTTTCAGTTCATCTATGGTGGAGTATATATTAACTACGATTGTTTTTTGGATGTTAATTATCGGTGCACCTATAGTTCTATGTCGGATAGTTTATAAGCTGTTAACAAGGCAAGGGTACCCTAAAATGGCATTAATTATATCCTTGTTAGTTTTGGCAGGATTTATTGCTCTATATAATTTTATCGAAATCGGATAAAAAGAGACCACCAAAGGAATGATCATCCGCATTGCCCAACCAACCGAATATGATAAAGTACGCGAGCTTTACCAGGCTTGCAACTACAACGGTGGCATACATGATAACGATGTTGTTGTGATTGCCGAAGACGGCGATGAACTCATCGGCGCGGTGCGGCTATGCCCTGAACACGGCATAAAAGTTTTGCGCGGCATGCAAATAAAAAGCGCATACTGCCGCCGGGGCACAGGCACATTAATGCTGAAATTCATGCAGGAAAATGTTGATATGACTGATTGTTATTGCTTGCCTTATACACACCTGAAAATATTTTATGGGCAGATAGGATTTGGGGAAATATCGCCGGCTGAAGCGCCCGATTTTCTCGCGGAGCGATTGGAAGACTATTTGGAGAGGGGATTGGAGGTGTTGGTGATGAAGATGAGAAATTCAAAATGAAGCGCGAACGCAGATTAATTTTAAATAACTTATTCATACATTTAAGCTGCCTAATAAGCGGCTTTTTTATTAAATATGGTATTATTTATTTTTTTATCTATCCTGGCAATTTCAATTGTAATAGGTTTAAATATACTAACCTATCGTTCTGTGGTAAATAAAGCTTTAAAAAAATTCATAGAACCAAAATTAAATGAAAGGGGATTAACATTCGTAAAGTATAAATGGCCGGGATTGTTATCAAATGGGGATTTTAAACCAGATGATATTAAACTCACTTTCATGAACAAAAACGGAAGTCCTTATAATTCACAATATGCATATATATATTATAAAGATGGAAACGAAACCCAAAAGATCACAGTAAGAATAGACACTGCTTTTTTGTCAATTAATAAAATTGTTTACAGTTCGGAATTTTAAAGAGATTCAAACTGCGAAACTACCACATTTGTTATTTTAACACATCATCCGTATATTTACTCCCGGGAAATGGTGTCTTCCTTTTAAAAACCGCGATTGCTGATGGCGCCTGCAAATTTACTTTAAGATAATGCTTAAAGGCTAATTGTTATTGCAGGTGAAAAATACCAAATTAAAAACTTCCTGTCTGCCCTTTAACGCCCACATCGGGCCTCATCTTTTTCGCACGCGCTGCAATATCTCAACCCGTTTTTTATCTTCACTAAATTTTATCACAAATGAGAAAATTCTTTTTGTCGGCTGAACGTATTGGTTTGCTTAAATACCTGCTTCGGTGGACGGTATTGGTAACACCTGTCGCCATAGCTATCGGCAGTATGGTTGCCGGTTTTTTATGGCTGCTGACGGCCGCTATCCACTTCAGGTTCGCGCATACCTGGCTGTTGTTTTTGCTACCGCTTGCGGGTATTCTTATTCATTTTATATACCAGTGGGTTGGCAAATCTGCCGAGAAAGGCAATAATTTGATCATTGAAGAAATACACCAGCCGGGCGGCGGCGTGCCCAAACGCATGGCGCCTATTATTTTTATTACTACCATCATTACCCATTTATTTGGCGGCTCGGCCGGGCGCGAGGGGACGGCCGTGCAGATAGGGGGCAGCATTGCCGGCATGTTCGGTAACTGGTTCAAACTTACTGGCGCGGACATGCGTATTATGCTGACAGCGGGCGTTGCAGCAGGTTTTGGCGCTGTATTCGGTACACCGTTAACCGGGGCCATATTCGCCCTTGAGGTGCTTACCATCGGCCGCATTAAGTACGACGCCTTGTTACCGGCGCTCGTTGCCAGCGTTATCGGGGATGTTACGGTAGGGGTGTGGGGTGTACACCATACAGCCTATCATATTGCCGTTTTAGCCCCAACGCCTTATTTTTTATCGAATTACCTGCCGGTTGATGCGTTGCTGGTGCTCAAGATCATGCTAGCTTCAGCGGTCTTTGGTTTGGCGAGCTATCTTTTTTCGGTATTGGTACACCAGGTAAAAACGCTGTTTTTAAGGCTATTCAAAATAACATGGCTTATCCCGGTGGTGGGCGGGCTCATCATTATCGGGCTAACTTTTTTTATTGGCAAGCAGGACTATCTAAGTTTAGGCGTCGATCCCCAATACCCCGGCGCGATAACCATACCCTCTGCTTTTCATGCAGGCGGCGCCGATACCTGGAGCTGGCTCTGGAAAACCATTTACACAACCATAACTATCGGTACCGGCTTTAAAGGCGGCGAAGTAACCCCGTTATTTTATATAGGGGCAACTTTGGGAAATACTTTGTCAGTTTTATTGAATGCCCCGGTAAGCCTGTTTGCGGCGCTGGGTTTTATCGCGGTATTTGCTGGCGCGACCAATACCCCTTTAGCCTGTACATTTATGGGGATCGAATTATTCGGCGGCCAATATGCCCTATTTTTCGCGATAGCCTGTTTTACAGCTTATTTATTTAGCGGCAGATCGGGTATCTATTCGGCACAAAGGATGGGTATACCTAAATGGACGCGCGATAAAGAATAAATTTTCATTTACAATTAGCCTGTATATACCCCGGTGCTTCCTTCGAGCCTAATTCGGCGGCCCTGTTTAAGTCGGCGCAGCCGCCCGGGTGGTCCGATAGTGCAATTTTTGCAATGCCACGTTGCAAATAAGCTTCGGCAGCCCTGGGGTTAAGTGCTACAGCATGGTTGAGATCGGCAAGTGCGCCGGCGCCATCGCGCTGGTATAGCCTGGCCTGGCCGCGCTTAGTATAGGTGAGCCAGTCTTTAGGATTTATCTTCATGGCCTGGTTAAAATCTGCATTGCTTGATGCGGTATCGTTTATCATCGCCTCAGCCAAACCGCGGTAGGCATAAACTTTTGTGTTATCAAGGCTCGCAAACAAAGTTGAGTTGTAATCATCAACAGCACCCTGGTAATTTTTGAGCGACATTTTTAAGTTGGCACGATAAAAAAATGCATCATCGTCATTCGGGTTCATTAAGATCGATTTGTCCAGATCTTTAAATCCTCCTGTATAATCTTTAAAGCCTATTTTCGCTTTGCCCCGCTGTAAATACGCCTCGGCCGAGTTGGTATCCAGTTTAATAGCCGTCTCAAAATCGGCCATAGCTCCTGCGGAATTGCCTAATTTTGCTTTTGCCGTGCCGCGGTATGCATACAGGTCGGCATTTTTTGGCTTGGCGATGATAGCCGTATTCAAAACAGCCAGCGCGCCATTATAATCACCCAGGTTTATCATGGCGTTTGATAGCTTGACGGTGGCCTTTACACTTTTCGGATTTAGTTGTGTAACCATCCGGTAATCGCTTACCGCTCCTGTATAATCTCCTAAATTATCTTTAGCAGTAGCCCGGCCCATGTATATATTCGAGTCGGCCGGTGTTATTTCTGCCGCCCTGTCAAAATCGGCAAGCGCATCGTTATAGTTTCTTATTTTGTTCCTTATCTCGCCCCGTGCGATATAAAAATTAGCATCCTTAGCATTAATGCTGATCGCCGTATTGAAATCCTTTATAGCTGCAGCAGTATCGTTCAGCTGGGCTTCGGCTTTGCCGCGTACAAAATAAGGGTAGGGGCTTTTAGGATCGAGCTGAACGGCAGTATCGGCGTCGCTAACCGCGCCGTTAAAATCCTTTAAAATTATTTTTGCATCGCCGCGATTTTGGTAGGCATCGGCATAATTTGGCCGTATTGCCAGTGCCTGGTTAAAATCGTTGACGGCCGCGGTCGCGTTTCGCATATTACTTTCGGCACTGCCGCGGTACACATACAACTCGGCATCATTAGGGTTCAGCTTTATCGCGCTGTTAAAGTAGGCCATTGCTTCATCAAAGTCTTTCAGGTTGATGAGGGCATTCGCCAGGTAGCGTTGCAGGTTAGGCAAGTTGGGGTTTATCGCGACTGCCTGCCTGTAATCAGCAACCGCGCCGCTGTAATCGCCCAGATTTACCTTGATATTGCCCCTGTAAAAATACGCCTCGGCATTTCGCGGATCGTATTTCAGCGTTAGCTCATAATCGGTAGCAGCACCTTTGTATTCGTGGATGTTACCCTTGGAGTTACCGCGATAAAAATACAGGTTGGCATTGCCCGGATTTAGCCTTACAGCAATATTGTAGTCGGCAATGGCGCCTTTGTCGTCCTTTAAATTCGCCTTTGCCACGCCGCGATACTCGTATAATGCCGGATCGTTTGGCATTATCGCTATAGCCGCGCTAAAGTCCTGCGCCGATCCTGCATAATCGCCGCTGTTGCTTTTGGCATTGGCGCGGTAGTGATACAGATCGGCGTTTTTTGGGTCTATCTCAATGGCCTTGTTAAAATCCGCTATTGCGTTAGTATAGTCCTTCAAATTATTCTCGGCATTGGCGCGGTAGTAGTAAGCATTTTTATAGTATGGATTTATGGCTATGGTTTGGGTGAAATCCTTAATGGCATCGGCATCGTTGTGCATATTGCCGTAGGCATTGGCGCGATAAAAATAGCCGTTAGGGTCCTTGCCGTTCATTTCAATAGCTTTTGTAAAGTCGGCTATAGCGCCGGGGTAATCTTTAGCGCCGGCTTTTTTATTGCCGCTTTGCAGGTAGCTATCAGCCGTTTGGGCCCAAACACAATAAGGTAACAGTAAAAATGCTATTAAAAGTTTTTTCATAAAGTTTGTATACCAAATATAGCAAGATAGGCGACATTAAAAAGCTGTCGCCTCTTAAATCTTCACAACCATTATGTTTTTTATACAGTTGTCCGGCCAACGGTGTAACGGAAAAATCGGCCTTTTTGTTTATTATATTCGGTTTAAAAAGTATAGATTTGACAGTACACCTTAAATTAAACACGCAAAACCCGACAATGTCCTCATCTGCCATTCATATAGTTGCGCCATGCTATAATGAAAATTCAACGGTGATGAAGTTTTTGGATGAACTGGACAAAGTTTTGGGGCCTTTAAATATCCCATTTGTTATTATCATCGTCGACGATTCATCGACCGACAATACCCTTGAGCTATTGAATGCATTTGCGTTCAGGTCGCCTGATCTTACTTTGCATGTTATCTCTCTTAAATATAACCAGGGGCACCAATCGGCCATCTACCAGGGACTATTATACGCTCACACCATTGATGCGGAACAGGTCATTGTGATGGATGCTGATGGGGAAGACGATCCGCGGGCAATTATAGAGCTGGCCAAACCCGAATATGCTAAATATGATATCGTAAATGTGATAAGAGGGAAACGAAAGGAGAAATTCTCGTTTAAGCTATTTTATGCCATTTACAAAGTGCTGTTCCGCTTTATAACGCATCGCACCCTCGATTTTGGCAATTATTGCAAAATAAGCCGGAAGGTGCTGGATACCATATTGGACGTGCCATTCATACATTTTGCGGCCTACCTGTCCAAACAAAATGTGCCCACCGCCCGCATAGTATTCGACAGACGGGTGCGCCTCGATGGCAGATCAAAAATGAAGCTGGACAACCTAGTGCACCATGCTTTTAAATCGTTCATTGAATACGCCGAGGAATTGTTGATGGTATTTCTGCGGATATTTATTTTAACCGCTGTTATTATCGTTTTTGTGATAGCTTATATATTCTACGAAAAGCTGTTTACCAACAACGCCATACTGGGCTGGGCCAGTACGCTTTCGGCAACGCTGATCACCATAGCCATGCTTTGCCTTGGTTTTTTTGTGATAGGGATATTGTTGCTGAACATTTTGTCGAAAAAAGAGAAAAGTACTTCGCCGGCTTATAAAGTGGTGAAGTAGAATATCGAACACCGAATGTCCAATATCGAATGATGAATTTTCTTGGAAGGAAATACTTTTTAATTTCATATGTCGAAGTAAAGGGCCGTCGGCCCGACAGATTTTG
>Ga0206963_10281_pt1 | contig 14585 bp, 13 predicted proteins | sample Alteio_BWOrgHeat_28_FD_152958 | JGI IMG/M metagenome (GOLD analysis project Ga0206963, IMG submission 152958) | Enriched cells from forest soil in Barre Woods Harvard Forest LTER site, Petersham, Massachusetts, United States -... | ecosystem: Environmental > Terrestrial > Soil > Temperate forest >... | reverse complement strand
CTGCAAAGCAACACCCGGATTTGGTATTCGGTAGTTATAGCCACCGTTATAATAGCTTAAACGTGGCAGTTCGCGCTTGCCTAAAACATTCACGAAATTTGTCCATGCCTGCTGGTAAAGCGCGTTGCTTTTGGCAGTGTCAGGCTCAGTTGCCCATTGCGGGTCCTGCGCCCAGGCGCGTTCGGCCAGGCCTAACAGCGACGGGAATATCATGTATTCCATGCGGTCGGTGGTTTTTATATTCTCGCCCCAAAGGCATCCTTGCAGGCCAATGATATTGGTTTTGCCATAATCGGTAAGGCGCTGTTTGCCGATGAATATGTTTTTGTTGATAGGCAAGCCGTTCCGGTCGACCGAGGTGTTTTTAAAATAATCGTAAGGGATGAATGAGAAAGGTTTGTCAATGTCAACAAAAGCGCCCCAGTAAAAGCCTGGCTCGTCAAAAGACTTGTTATGCGCCATATCAAAATACAGGTTGGTTACCGACGATAGCACAACCTTGTAACCGCCATTTGCCAGCTTATAGGCCAGGTCTTCCTGCCCATCGCCCAGGGAATTGTTCCATACTTCGGCCTGTAAATGTTCCTGCGTAAAATCGGGATTAGGGACGTTGAAAGGCCTGCCATCGATGGCGGTTTTACGCAGCGCCATTTCTTCCCATCCTGCAAGGTTAAGGCCTTTCTCCTTCAGCATACGGTTAATGCGGCCGTAAAAGTAATACCACATATCGCCCGTGCTCTGAATCTCCGGATGCGAGGCTTTAAACGAAATATAGGCCGGTGATTTTTCCCAAACATGCGCAGGCACCTCGTCGCCGCCAAAATGGATAGTCTTTAACGGCGCACCTGCTTCGACATAAATACTTTGCAGGCCCTCGATCACCTTTGCGAAAAAGGCATAGGTTGATGGCAGCGAAACATCGATCACATTATCATTCCATGATTGAACAGATGCATATACCGATTGGTCGTTTTGGTCGTGTAGTAAGTATTTTTCAGCCTCGGCCTTTTTGCCCTCGGCCATTAAACGTGTATACCGCGCATTCATCGCTTTTACCGCGGCGCGGGCGTGGCCGGGCGTTTCTATCTCGGGTACCACCGTGATATGGAGCTCGTTGGCATGTTTAAGTATTTCTAAGTAGTCGGCATGAGTATAGTAGCCGCTGCCGGGCATTTGCCCCGTAACGGGCCCCGAGCCGTGCGAGGCAGGCAAAAAGTTCTTACTATCCAAAGTATGGCCGCGTTGCGAGCCTACGTCCGTTAATTCGGGCAGGCCGGCTATGGCTATGCGCCAGCCTTCATCGTCCGTTAAATGCAGGTGCAATACGTTTAGTTTGTACAGCGCCATGGCTTCCATCAGGCGTATTACCTGCTCTTTGGTTTGAAAATTCCGGGCAACATCAAGCAGCATAGCGCGATAGGGGAAACGGGGACTGTCGTGCACCTCTACACAAGGTATTTGGATTGACTTCTGGGGGTGCGCGTAAGCTGATGGAGGGATCAAGGTTTTTAAAGATTGAATAGCGTAGAAGGCTCCCGCAGCAGTTGTGGCGCTTATGGTGATGGCTGTAGGACGGACGCTTAGTTCATAACCCTCAACACCCAGGCCCTCTTTAAAATTAATGTTGATAGTATCTGCTTTCTTAGCTGTCTTTTTCTCCCCGGCAGTTATGGACCTTAAATCATCGTTCAACAAGTTATATTCATTCAAAAACTTCCCATCGGCAGAGATGCGTATCATGTTATAGTGAAGGTTAAAACTCCCGCCGGTTTCCTTGTAACTCACCGGTGTGGGGAACACTTTAGTGAGCTGCGCTTCGGGCACATCGCTTATGCTTTTATTTTGATTATAGATCACTTCAGGCGTAACCAAGCCAGCATAACTTGGCGAAAAAGGAACAACAGTGAACGGACCTGTGGCATAACCTTTTGCGGGTTCCGCATCCCAAACCAGGTAAAAACCTTCAGGAGCATCGGTAAAGTTGATCACCTCATCGCCTATGAACTGGATGGTTTCGGATTGGCCGGGCTTAATTTCGGTAAACGTACTGCCGGGCGTTATGCTGAAAAGGTCGCCGTTTATTTGGGCTATAGTAGCGTTGCCAGTAACTGCGGCCGGTACAATATCACGTGCAGAATTAAAATATAATTTCCAACCCGAGGCAGGCAAAGTTTGCTGCCCATTATTGGTGATGACCAACGCATTTAACGATTGGTTTTTGCCGAGGTAATTATTTTGCAGCGCCTGCCAGCTGATGCCAAGATCGCGCGCATTAAACTTTGTTTGCGACATCGCATTTAGGGAAATTACAACTAAGATCAGGAACAAAAAGGTACGGCGCATGGCTGATAAGTTAATTTATGCTGAATGATAAACTAAAGTACAAATTTTAAAATGATAGATATACTTTTTAAAAAAATTTAAAAAGAAAATTTTATCCAACCTTCACCCTCATATCCAAACGAAAATAATTTTGGATGAATGATCTCGGCCATTATCTCCACTGAATCCACAATACGCGGGCCGGGGCGATTAAAGTACTGGTTGCCATCGGCGATGTAAAGCCGGTTATTTTTTACAGCCTGCATGGCGGCAAAGCCAGGCAAATTAAGCAGCAAGTCTATCTCGCGCATGGTGCGCTCTATCGAAAAACCGCAGGGCATAACCACGATAATTTCAGGATCATGTTCTAAAATATCATCCCATTTAACAAATGGCGAATGCTTTCCGGATTCGGCAATAACGCTTTTACCGCCGGCAACCGCAATCAGTTCAGGGATCCAGTTACCCGATACCATCAGCGGCTCCAGCCATTCGATGCAGGCTACTGTCGGCCTGGCTTCCACAAATTTTAATTTATGGCGAACAATGTCAACACGTTCCCGCAGGTCTTCTATCAGCCTTGCTCCCTCCTTAGTTACGCCAAGCGCATCGGCAACAGTAGTTATATCAGTGAAAATATCATCGAGCGTATTGGGCTGCAGCGAAACTATGCGGGCCCGCTTATCTAAATAATTATCAAGCGCTTCTTCCACCTCTTTTAAAGACACCGCGCAAACTTCGCACTGCGCCTGGGTGATCACTACATCGGGTACAAGTTGTTTTATCACCTTGCGCTTTACGGTATAAACAGACAGCGCGTCGGCCAATATCTCCTTTACCTTAACATCTATCGCCGCACTGCTCATATCATCAGGGAAGTTGGCTTCAGAACATACCGGCAGGGCTTTTACCGATTCGGGATGATCACACTCATGTGAGCGGCCGACTAGGTTTTTTTCAAGCCCAAGAGCACAGACAATTTCGGTAGCGGCGGGAAGCAGGGATATGATGCGGGTGTTATTCATGTGCGAATATGCAAATGTGCAGATGTTTTTTAATTATTTGATGAGTAGCGCCGGAAGTGCGTGGTTTTATTGCTTAATAATTTGTTAACGCCATGTGCACATTTCCATCATTTGGACATCCGCTTATCAATCACCTATATTTACGGCAATGATATTTCTAACATTCTTTATCGGCGTGATCGCTAATTTTATCGGCTATATCCCGCCCGGCAATATCAACCTAACGCTGATGCAGATAACCATAAACCGTGGTTTAAAGCAGGCCGTACAATTTATCACCGCTTTTTCGTGTGTTGAGTTCTTTTTCACCTATTTTATTATGCACGCTGCCAAGTGGCTGTCGGGGCAGGTAAAGCTCGATACTATTATTGACTGGATAATGGTCGTGCTGTTTTCGGTATTGGGAACAATTACGTGGATCCATCGCAAAAAACCACCTGAAAGCAATTACTCAGAGCACGATAGTATAAAATACGGCATTCTGCTGGGCTTTTTAAATCCCATGCAGATACCCTTCTGGATGATAACAGGTACCTACCTGATAACTCATGAATGGATATTGGATGGCAGGCTGGCGCTGGTGATATTCAGCATAGGTTCGGCAGCAGGAGCGTTCTTGTGTTTGTTTCTTTACGCTAAGTTCGCCAAGTTCATACAAAGCAAATTTGCCCTTAGTAACAGGTTCATTAATACCGGCATTGCTATCTTATTTTTTGCTTTTGCAGCCTATCACGTAGTAAAGCAAATTTACCTGGTGTGGTTCAAGCACTGATCAATCCGCGCTATTCATTCTCGACTGCCGAAAACACCTCAAGCAGGATATCCCATTTGTGATCCTTGTCCTGCTCCCAGATGCGCACATAGTTAAAGCTGCTTTCCACATCACCCTTTTTTATACGGGCGCGGCCATAGCTGTAGGCAAGGTCGTTGCTGGTTGAACGGCCTGCGTTGATGGTTTCCGCAGTGATGGATATGGCCTCATTATCAATAAACTGCATGATCTTGTCGCGACCAATTACCGGCTCAAAACCTGGGAAATAATAGCGGCCCTCAGGGCTTAAAAACTCCTTATAGCTGGCCAGCGACGATACGGTAAGCTCGTGGTTAAATATTTTATCCGTAGCCAGTATCACACTTTTTCCGTTAAACGGATCCTTGCTCGGGGCAATCACTTTTGATGAATCCGGCTCCTGCAGATCGGTTATAGCTTCCTGTTCAGCTTCGGGGTGCTGAATGCCAAGGTCTATCAATAATTTAAAATTATTATCAGCATCGGCCCGCCAAATTGATACATAGTCGCCAAAAACTTTATCGGTATCATCTTTTCCATTCTGATAAACGTATGGCCCCGCGCTAAAAGCCAGGTCGCCATTGGCGGAAATGCGCGCAAATTTTGGCTGCCAAACTAATGTGCCCGGCTGCTTATCGATATTGTTGTAGAAGTCTACTATCCTAACTGCTTCGGGCTTAAAAATAATACCTTCGGGATCGGCAACCTGTAAAAAACCTTCTTTAATGCCTTTACGGGCAACCAGTTTATTAAATTCTTCTTCTGCTTTAACTACTTTATCAACCTTAGCCGGAGTAAGTGATTTTTGTGCTGAGGCTAAACTACCATAGCAGCTTAATGCTAATGCCGCTAATATTATTTTCTTCATGTATGTAATAGATTGAGAGGAGCAATTTAACAATATTTTTTAAGCCGTGATGTTATGCCTTTGCCCATTTAATTGTAATAATTTTACTAACGCTAAATTGTTTATATAAGTATTAAGTTTTACTCCAGTTAGTGCCTTCTTTTCCATCTTTAAGCTGGATGCCTATTTTTTGCAGGCCATCCCTTATCTTATCAGAGGTAGCATAATCGCGGTTCACCTTGGCTTCATTACGCAGATCAACTATAAAATCAATCACTTTGGGCAGATCATCGCTGGCTGCCTGTTCGTCTTTCAAGCCTAATACGTCAACAACAAAGTTCTTCATTAATGTTTTTAGTTTTATTAATGAGGGCTCATCGATAGTTGCCCTGCCGTCTTTAATATTGTTGATGAGTTTGGCGGCTTCAAACAAAACGGCTATTAAAACCGGGCTGTTAAAATCATCGTTCATGGCTGCATAGCAATCTGCTTCCAACTTGTCGACGTTAGTCGTTCCATCGGCCGACGAGACAAGGCTATCCAACAACTGGTAAGCCTCCATTAAGCGACGAAACCCTTTTTCAGAAGCATCCATGGCATCATTGCCAAAATCGAGCGTGCTGCGGTAATGCGCCTGCAGCATAAAAAAGCGCACCATCATGGGGCTGTAGCCTTTATGCAGGATGGAGTTATTGCCAGAGAAAAGTTCGTGCGGCAAAAAGCTGTTCCCTAAGGACTTGGACATTTTCTGGCCGTTAACCGTTAGCATGTTGGTATGTATCCAGTAGCGGGCCGGGTTTTTACGGCAGCTTGCCTCATTTTGCGCTATCTCGTTGGTATGGTGTGTAGGTATCAGGTCGAGGCCGCCGCCATGGATGTCAAACTGCTCGCCCAAATATTTGTTGCTCATGGCCGAACATTCCAGGTGCCAGCCCGGGAAACCCACGCCCCAGGGCGATGGCCATTTCATTAAATGTTCGGGCTTGGCTTTTATCCAGAGGGCAAAATCAAGCTTGCCGCGTTTTTCCTGCTGGCCGCCGAGGTCGCGCGTGTTGGTTAACAGGTCTTCGAGGTTGCGGCCGCTTAATACACCGTAGTTATGAGTCTCGTTATATTTGTCTACATCAAAATATACCGATCCATCAACATCATAAGCATAGCCGCTGGCCAGTATTACCTTAATAAGTTCTATCTGCTCAATAATATGGCCGGTTGCAGTTGGCTCAATACTTGGCGGCAGGGTATTGAATTCCTGCATCACCTAATGAAAACCTACAGTATATTTCTGCACTATCTCCATCGGCTCAAGCTGCGCCAGCTTTGCTTTTTTTGATATTTTATCTTCGCCCACATCACCATCACTTTCAAGGTGGCCTGCATCAGTAATATTGCGTACATACCTTACTTTGTAACCCAAATGCAGCAGGTACCGAAAAATAAGATCGAACGAAATATAAGTACGGGCATTGCCCATATGCGCATCGCTGTACACGGTAGGCCCGCAAACATACATACCCACATGTCCAGGTTCAAGCGGTATAAATTCTTCTTTTTTGCGTGTTAAAGTGTTGTAAACAAATAAATTTTGTTTCATGGGCGCAAACTTACGATTTTGGCTTGAGTTTTATAAGTGGGGATGAACATTCAATAATGCTGGAAGGAGGCGACATCAGCCTCGTTTTGTTTATTTTTTCTTTTTAGGTGATTTTAGCCATTTCTCAAAATCTTCCTTGCTTACACCTATGGCTATCAGATTGGTGTGTATGTGGTGTAACGGAATGTCTTTGTAATTAGTTCTAACGGCAACCGGCCTTTGCAGCTTTTCATTGCCGCTATCCTCAGGATAATCATACAGATCGTGATTCCATTGGTCTTTTCTAATAAAGACTAACCCCAACGATTTCAGGTATTTTAAGAATATTTTGGTAGGTATTTGTTTTATACCCATTTTGTTAAACAGGGAGATCTATGCTCTCTTTAAATGACCGTATGAGTGATGGGTTCACCTCGTTGCCTCTTATTTTCTGCCTGGGTGGTTTATAACTCGCTACCGGGTTTTTCTTCAACTGCCAGCCCAGATCTAATAAAACCCGCTCAAGGGTTCCTCTTTTGTGCGTTTCGTCTATAAAGGTATGCAACGCGCCTTCAAACCCATCTTTCGCTTCTTCTTCTGTTGCGCCAAATGATGATAATTCCAATGCTGGACAGTAAGATACTACATAGTCACCTTCCTGTATTAGCTGAACTTCTATTGAAACATTAACTACACGATTTCCATCAGTCCTGATAATGTTGGTCATGAATTTTCTCTCTTTCTTTATAACACAAATATAAACGTTTCTAAGTTACTATTTGTTTCTCAATTGCCAACCTCATCGCAACACCAGATCGCTGATAACAGGATAATGATCCGACAGCTTTTTCTCGATTATCTGATAGCTGGCCACATCAAATTGTTTGCCGGCTAAAATATAGTCTATCTGGTAATTGGGGAAAGCCCCGTTATAAGTGCGGCCAAAACCCGAGCCTTTTTCGCAGAAGGTATTTTTTAAGCCTTTTGATAATTCGTTTACGGCGAAGGATGTTGGCGTATCGTTAAAATCGCCTGAGATGATATACGGGTAAGGGCATTTCGCTGCGTGATCTTTCACCTTAAAAACCTGCGCGCTGCGGCGTATAAAGGCATCCTTTAACTTAGAGCCCAATCTTTTTGTGGAACCTACATCGGCCTTACCATCAGCCGAAACATGGTTTAAGTATTGGTAATCGTAAGGGTCGAACCGGATGGACCGCAACTGGATGCTATAGAGCCTGATAGTTTGCGCGCCTTTTTTTACATCGACATACAAGCACTGGTTCTCGTTCGACCTGTCAGACAATTGCACCAATCCATGATCGATAATAGGGAATTTTGAAAAAATAGCCATCCCTATGGATTCGCGGGCGCTGGATTGAAATACCTCGAAATAATAACTGGTGGTATTCATTATTTTAAGGATAGAATCCACCATATCATATTCGCCATGCCTGCGGGTGTAAAATTCCTGTATACCTAAAATATCGGGGTTCTCGCCGGCTATAATGGCTAATATTTCCTGCTTGGTGGGTACATCGTTATTTGAGCCATATTTTTTAAAGTTATGTACGTTATAGGTCATTACGCGCACATTACCCGGCTGCGGCGAATAGGGTGATGACCGGCGCAGGCCTATGTTTTTGTTAAGCACACTCCAGCCGATGACAATGCAAATTACTGGTAATAGTATCCAGAATTTTCTCCGCAGCAGCCAGTAAACGGTCATGATCAGGTTTGCCACGAGCAATATTGGATAGGCCAGGCCAAAAAAAGCGATAAACCAGTATTTTGCCGGATCGGTTATGGGGGCAAGGTAGCTGAGCAAAAGGGCGGCACACAGGAAAATGTTTATCCATAAAAATATTTTATCAATAAAACTTAATCCCTGTTTTGCTTTTTTCATTCCTTGCTTGCGCGAAATAGTATTTCCTTTTCTTCCTTGCTCAGGCTATCATAGCCGATCCTGGAAATTTTGTCGAGTATCTCATCAACCTCGTCCTGCCGCGGCCGGTATGTTGCCCTTTTCATCGGGTTTTTTGAGGCCACCTTTAGCGGACTTGCTTTTTTAAATATATTAGTTATTCCTGAAATAAGATCGCGCCCCCGTTGCAATTGTTTAATATACAAAAAACCAAATAAACCCGCACCAGCGTGCGCTATAATAATACCCATGCCCGTACCAGAAATATTTATAAGGTCCAATATGACGAAAATAACCACAAGCCATTTTAGCTTAACGGGCCATATAAAAAGAAGAATGGTACGTTCAGGCAACAGCGTTGCAGTGGCCACCACAATAGCCAATACACTGGCCGTTGCACCGCCTATGGAATAAAGGGCGAACAGGCTGTTGTTTGCAAAGCCCGGAATAAGATTATAGGCAAGGCAATACAATAAACCACCCACCAGGCCGCCAAGCAGGTACACACCGAGGATACGGTTATTACCCAAGAACTCATCAAACAACTGCCCCATCCAATACAACCACAGCATGTTGAAGATGACGCTCAAAAAGCCATCGTGCACAAACATATAAGTGAGGGGCGTCCAGAAATGACTCAGCAATACCGACACCGAAGCCGGTAAGCGCAACGCTGCGCCAAATGACGGAGCAATGATGGTGGCCAAAAAAACAGCAACATTAATTCCTATAAGCAGGTAAATAGTATTGCCTGTTTTGCGGGGTGCGGCGGTTAAATTTTTCCAGGGGGTGTGCATGTCAATTTAAATACTAAACAGCTATCAATAAAAGTTGTTGTTGGGTTTTTGCAGGCCCATGGCTTTTACCATCAGAAAGCCCACCAATGCCCCGCCTATGTGCGCCAGGTGTGCCACATTATCGCCCGTACTTTGATGTACACTCAGGTATACCTCCAATAAAAGATAGCCAGGGATAATGTATTTGGCTTTAACAGGTACCGGGATGAACATGATCATTAACTCCATATTTGGATATAGCATAGCAAATCCCACCATTATACCAGAAATTGCTCCCGATGCGCCAACCATGCCGCCCAGGTATATATCATACATCTTTTGCGCCTGATCGCCATATTGCAGATAAAAATTGGGGTCAGTACTTGGGTTGGGAATGGTGAAGCCGCCTGTTATGGCATGCACCTCAAACGCCTGCACAGCCATTTGCAACGCAACAGCGCCTATTCCGCAAATAAAATAGAAGTTAAAAAATTTCTTTGAGCCTATACTATATTCTACTATCGGCCCAAACTGGAACAACACGAACATATTAAAAAATATGTGTAAAAAGCCCCCATGCATAAACATGTAGGTAACAACTTGCCATGGGTAAAACCGGGGCGAATTAAAATAGTACACAGCTAAGTAGTTGCTTAATGGGCCCAATGAACTGCCATGGTCGATAAGCAGGAAAGCCAGGAAGAAAATAATGTTTATAATAAGCAGGTTTTTTACGACCGGCGGGATATTGGCAAAAGGTGATTGCATAGTTTAAATATATTTTTAAGCCACAGTGGCTATTTTTCAAATCGGTCTAACAATTCATTCATGGTAAAGGTACTAATTACTGGTTTACCATTGAGGGCAACATTTGGCATCTGGCAGGCAAAAAGCTGGTCGATGAGTAAATTCATCTCTTCGAGTGATAATTTTGTGCCGGTTTTTATAGCTGCATTGCGAGCCAGTGAGCGGGCCAGGTTATCGCGCTTATCGACCTTTAAAATAGCGAGGTTATTTTTGAAGCCTTCCAGCAGCTGCTCCAGTAACTGGTGTTCTGATACGTTGTTGAGATCGGCGGGTATGCCATCAACCACCACGGTATTTTTGCCAAACTCGCGGATGTCGAAACCCAGAGCGCGTACGTCAGGTAATAGTTCCCTCAATAACTCAAAATCGCTGCTGTTTAGTGTAACCGATTGCGGAAAAAGGCTTTGTTGACTCACGCCCGAATGATTTTCGAGCTGCTGTAAAAAACGCTCATACAGGATACGTTCATGCGCCGCCTGTTGGCCTATCAGCATAAACCCCGATTTTATCTGCGACAAAATAAACCGGTTATGCACCTGGAACAATTGCCGCTCGCTTGATTTGTTTACTTCCTGCTCCTCAACAGCTATATTCTTTTGCTCATGGATCTCGTGCTGAATTGCATGCTCGCGTTTGCTTATCTCGTAAAGCGTATCCCAGTTTTTTGGTATGGGCGAGCTTTCATAGTTCGATCTTTCGCGCAAAAATGGGATCTCGCGATCTGCTTTTTTTTCGTTGGCGAATGGGTTAAAATCGGGATTGAAGGCTATGGTTGGCGCTACTATCTCTTCAAATGGTTTGGGCGTTATCAGGTGTTCGATGCTGTTCTCCTGGTCAAAATCAAGGCTGGGCGTAATGTTGTACCTGCCCAGTGACCGTTTTACCGCCGAGCGGATAATGGCATAAATTGCCTTTTCGTCCTGGTATTTTATCTCGGTTTTTGTTGGATGAACGTTGATGTCTATCCGCGCCGGGTCAATGTCGATGAACAGCACATACAGCGGATAGGTGTCATCCGGCAACACCTCGTAAAAGGCGGTTAGCACGGCATGGTTAAGGTATGCGTCGCGTATAAAACGATTGTTCACGAAAAAGAATTGCTCGCCGCGGGTCTTACGCGCAAATTCGGGCTTGCCCACAAAACCGTGCAGCTTGATGATGCTTGTATCTTCCTCAACCGGTACCAGTCGCTGGTTATAATTATTGCCGAACAGATGCACAATGCGCTGCTTAAGCGACGATGCCGGTAAATGATAAACCTCCTGCCCGTCATGATGCATGGTAAAAAATATCTGCGGATTGGCCAGCGCCACCCGCTGGAATTCATCGATAATGTGCCGTAGTTCAACAGGATTACTGCGCAAAAAGTTGCGACGGGCTGGGGTATTATAAAACAGGTTCTTAACAGAAATGGAAGTACCCGTATTCACCGAGCAAGCCTCCTGGCTCAATACTTCCGACCCTTCAATAAAAATACAGGTGCCCAACTCGTCCTCGTGCCGGCGGGTGCGCAGCTCTACCTGTGCAATAGCAGCAATGGAGGCCATCGCCTCGCCCCTGAAACCCATGGTGCGAATGGCAAACAGGTCCTCGGCCTTCTTTATTTTGGAGGTGGCATGGCGCTCAAAGCTCATACGGGCATCGGTAAGACTCATGCCGCAGCCGTTGTCTATTACCTGTATCAGCGCTTTGCCGGCATCCTTTAGTATCAGTTGTATCTTGTCGGCACCGGCATCTATGGCGTTCTCCACCAGCTCCTTAACTGCCGACGCCGGCCGCTGTACCACCTCACCTGCGGCAATCTGGTTGGCAACGGAATCCGGTAAAAGTTGTATGATATCTGGCATTAAGAAACTCCCTCAACTAATCCGCTAAATTAAATATTTGGAGGGATAAATGGGGGGAAATCGTGAGGTGTTTTTGTGGGCGAGGGTTGGTGGGGAGTTATGGCTTTTATATAGCTCTCTTGTTTCAAACATGACTTTCACCGCTCATTGCCGCGGAGGCTACTTCTTTTGTCTTGATACAAAAGAAGCAAAAAATCAAGTCAGCCCAAAAGGCTTCTTTGCCGCACAAGTCTTAGCGCTGCAAAACGGAAAGAACCGGGGCTGGTATCTTATTGCGGCCCTTGAGCCGCATAGCCCTTTACACTGCAAAAGATACGCAACGCCCGCAGCCGCACGAGGCCGGCATCATTCTTTCCGTTTTCATCCGAAGCTGCCTGGGCTGACGCGGAGTGGTAAATGAAAGCTTTTAGGACAAAAAGGGTTTGTGTAAGCACGAAAAACGGCGGGCAAAGGCCAAAACGAGAAAGGGAGCGGGCCGGGAGTATGGCCTGTGGGTGGAAGCATTCCCTTTCTCTTGATTTTTTGGCTACTTTTTTATCAAGAAAAAAGTAACAGCCCGGCCCCGGCAATTGAGGGGCACCATTGACAGGTAACAAAGGGATAATTCGGCTGCGATCAATGCACATCCCCCGGAACAAATCCCACCCCCACTTGTTATTTCCTCTAAACACTACTACCATGACAAAACCAGCCAACTCATCCAAACCATCACCTGCAGACACGCCCACCCATAGGCCACACGATACCGGCAATAAAGCCAAACTAAAAACCGCCGACAAGCGATACGACGCGGATGAACCGCACGGTGGTGATATTGCTAAAAAGCACGAAAGGGAAGAGCAGCCCGTTAATCCGGGTGATAAGCGCAAGTCTTAAACCTGCCGCGATATACCTGCCGAGTTAAATTGCAGGTCGTACAGTTTGCGGTAAAAGCCATGTTCAATTTTCAGGAGTTCCTGGTGGGTGCCGGTCTCTTTTATCTCGCCGTGGTCAAGCACAATAATTTTATCGGCGTTTTGTATGGTGCTCAGGCGGTGGGCGATCACAATGGCGGTACGGCCCTGCATCAGTTTACTAATGGCGTTTTGTATCAATATCTCGGTCTCCGTATCAACCGACGAGGTGGCCTCATCCAACACCAAAATAGCCGGGTTATACACCAGCGCACGGATAAAGGAAATAAGCTGCGCCTGCCCCGCCGAGAGCGTTGCACCGCGTTCCATCACATTATAATCATAACCACCGGGTAGCCGCTCGATAAACTCATGTGCCCCAACATCTTTTGCTGCGGCGATAATTTGCTCCCGGGTAATGGCCTCGTTATTCAGGCTGATATTGTTGGCAATCGTATCGGTAAACAAAAACACATCCTGTATCACCGTCGCAATCTGCGACCGCAAGAAGTTAACATCATAATCGCGGATGTCTATCCCATCAACTGTTACCGTGCCTTTGGCTATCTCATAAAAACGGTTCAAAATATTAATGGTCGACGATTTACCCGCGCCGGTAGCGCCTACCAGGGCCAGCGTTTTTCCGGGTTTTACGTGCAGGCTAATGTCCTTCAGCACCCAATTCTCGTCGTTATAGGCAAACCATACGTGCTTAAATTCTATGTCGCCTTGTATGCGGCCTGTGCACAGCTCGCCGGTGTTAACGGCAACTTCGTTGGTGTCCAAAACCTTAAAGATCCTGTCGGCGCCCACCATGCCCATTTGCAGGGTATTAAATTTGTCGGCCAGCTGACGAATAGGCCTGAATAGCAGGTTCAGCAGCACAATAAATGCCAGTATCAAGCCCGGCGTAACCGGTTGCCCGTGTGTACCCAGGCTGGCCAGTTGCTGGTCATTCAGTATCCGTTTACAGCCGTACCAGATCAGCAGGCCAATGCAAACGGCAAATAAGATCTCAACTACCGGGAAAAAGATAGAATAGTACCAGTTCGAGCGGATATTGGCGTCGCGGTATTTTTTATTTACCGACTTAAATTTGCGCATCTCCTGGTCCTCGCGGGCAAAATATTGAATGATGCTGATACCTGAGATATGCTCGGCCAAAAAGGTATTTAAATGTGCCACCTGTGTACGCACTTCCTGAAACGATGATTTAATGGCTTCCTTAAAAACATAGGTCGACGCCAGCAACAGCGGCATCGGTATCAGGGTAATGAGCGCCAGTTTCCAATCCTTTACCACCATATAAACTATGATGGCTATCACAAGGAGCATATCGCCCATAATAGAGATCAGGCCCTCCGAAAAAATATCAGCAATGGTTTCAAGGTCTGATACGGTGCGGGTTATGAGCACGCCGATAGGTGTACGGTCGAAATATTTTAACCGCATGCTGGTAATGTGGTTAAAAATATGGATGCGCAGGTCGCGTATCACCGATTCGCCCAGCCAGTTGGTGATATAGGTTTGATAGTATTGCGCAATGGTTTGGGCGACCAGCTGCGCTATCATCAGCTCAACCATAAAAACCAAGCCGGGGTAATTGCTGGTAAGTATGTATTTGTCGAGCGCTATTTGCATCAAAAACGGCTGCACTATGGCCACGGCTGCCAAAAAAATAGTAAGTAACAGGGCGATGATAAAGCTCCTGTTATAAGGCTTAACGTAATGCATCACCCGCATCAGCAGCTTCCAGTCGAGCGCTTTGCCGGTTACTGTGG
>Ga0206963_10277_pt1 | contig 14734 bp, 10 predicted proteins | sample Alteio_BWOrgHeat_28_FD_152958 | JGI IMG/M metagenome (GOLD analysis project Ga0206963, IMG submission 152958) | Enriched cells from forest soil in Barre Woods Harvard Forest LTER site, Petersham, Massachusetts, United States -... | ecosystem: Environmental > Terrestrial > Soil > Temperate forest >... | reverse complement strand
GTCAGACCTATTATTTATGTAGTCTGTATGCGGATGCTACGATCAATGCCGGCGATACGTTGGTGGTGCAAAGCGGCGTACAGGTGCTGATCGTCGGCCCTACCTCGGGTGCGGGCGCCATCGGCTCACAGGATCATGCTCCGGGCATCGTGGTCAACGGCAGTTTCATATGCCTGGGGACGAAGGCCAGTCCCAATCTTTTTACTGTTGCCGATGCCTCGCTGAAATCCAACCCCGCGCTGGATCCGCAGAGCCCGAATACGGATCCCGCATTTAAAGGCTATTGGGGCGGCATCCAGGGTGGGTCCGGCTCCGGGGATATCATTATCAAATGGACCCGGCTCGAATACCTGGGCGGGCTGACGCCGCTCTCGGCGCCTACCCGCGCCGGTTTGGAGCGGTACGGCATTTTCGTGAATAATCCAGCCGCCCACTTTGTACTGGAGGACTGCTGGCTTTATGGTTCGGCCAACGATATGGTGCGGCCGGCGGGCTGCCAGTTCGAGATCTTCCGTAATACCTTTGAAAAGGTTGGTTTTAGCGCGGGCGAGTGCGTCAACGTTAAGAGCGGTAGCGTGGGGGATATCGGTTACAATCTTGTAGTAGGAGGCACGGGGAATGCTTTCAAGACGGCCAATGCAGGCGGGCTCTCGCCGCAAAGTAATATGACGACTTATAATAATACGGTTATAACGACAGGTTACCGGCAGGCGCAGGCAGGCGAGGGCGGCTCGATCGACTTCGAGAACGGGGGCAGAGGCTATGCCTATAACAATCTCCTCGCAGACTGCGCGTATGGCCTGGGTATCCGGGGTGGCGGCGGTTCTACGCCGATCGCGGACACCGCCAATATTCGATATGGGTATACGTATAACTATGGCGACGATACGACCTTTACTTATCAGTTCCTGCCGGTAGGCTTTATCACCGTACAGCAACCCTCGGACATCAACGGTGGCGATGCCACTACGCCGGGAGCGAACAATCCTTTGTTCGTGAATTATTCCCTGCCGCGGTCTGCGTCCACCAACTTTAATGATGCCGATTACGTGGGCAGCTTCAATTTCCGTTTGCAGAGCGGCTCCCCGGCCATTGCCAAAGGCTATACCGGCTTTGAGCCCTATGCCCTGGTGAAAGTGGACCCTGTCTTTGGCGTTACGGAGATCACGCCACCCGGAAAGGATATCGGCGCCTACCAATCGGATGGCTCCGGCAACCAGCATTGATCATGAAAATCGCCTTTCTTTTGGTTTTTCTTTCCGTGTTCGGCGCGATGGCTCCGCGGGCCGCGGTGGCGCAGCAGGCACATGCGCCAGGGCGGGAGGTGTCTAAACGGGATAGCCTGCCGGTCGTTACGGTGCGGGGATATTCGGATCCCGGATCGATAAGAAACGCCATCCGCCTGCAACAGGCGGCCGGACCAATCGTCGACATTGTGCCGGAAGAATCGATCGAACGGACTTCCGATCTCAGCATTGCCGATGTTGCCCGCCGGGTCAACGGACTCTCGGTCACCATGGACAATACCGGCGCTTCCGATCGCACGATCATCCGGGGCATGGACCCAAAGTATAATTATACGCTGGTGGACGGCGTCAAAATACCAAGCCCGGGTGACCGGAGCCGTTATATCCCGCTGTCGATTTTTCCGGCTGACATAGTGGAACGCATAGAAGTGTACAAGAACCTCACACCTGATATGGAGGGAGATGCCATCGGCGGCGTCGTGAATCTGGCGATGCGCAAGGCGCCGGAGAACCCGCTATTCAAAGTCCGGCTGACGAGCGGCTATAACCAGACCTTTTTCGACCAATCGTATCTGTCTTTCGACAATCATGTCATTAATCAAAAATCCCCTTATGAGCTGCATGGCTCTTCGTACCAGGCCACGGGCAGCGACTTTACAAAAGCCAATCTTTATTTCCGGGACACTCACCCCGCTCCGGATATGCTGGGGAGCGTCACCTGGGGCCGTCGTTTCCTTCGACAGAAGGCGGGGCTGCTTCTGGCGGCCGATTACCAGGATATCAAAAGGGGATCGTCCGATTTCTTTATCCCGCAAAATAATCAGCCGCAGGAGAACAATGCCCCCGGCCTGACGGACTTTTATCTCAACCGGTATTCCACTACGCTGATCCGCGAAGGACTTCATTCGCACCTGGATTATACGTTCAACACCCGCAACGCGATCCACTTTTACCAATTCTATGTCCGTGAGCAGGATATAGAAAGCCGTTATCGCGCAGATACCAGTCTTGACCTGGGCCGCAGCATCCCCGGTACGGGGAGGATCACCCTCTCAGACCGGTCGCGGGAGCACTTCCAATCAATCTACAACGCCAGCCTGCACGGGGACCATCACCTGAACTCCCGGCTTTCCATCCAATGGACGACGGCCTGGTCGACGGCCACCGGTCTCTATCCCGACTGGTCCGAGCTGTCCGCCGGTACCGCCCGCATCCAGCAGCCGAATGGATCGGTGGCTCAGAGCCCCCTGCTACTGGAACCGCTGACCCGTATCTGGTTGCGCAACAGGGAGCGGGATCTCTCAGGCTATTTCAACATGGGCTATCACCGGCCGGTAAAGGGACATGAGCTGTCGCTGGACGCCGGCGGTCTCTACCGTCGCAAAGACAGGGATAATTTTTACAACAGCTATACCTTCCAGCCGGCCATCACCGGCAGCCAGGGTCAGCCTTTCAGCAGTATCTATGCCGCACAGTGGACGAACAACGACGGCCCCCAAAATCCGCTTGGCGCGGTGTCCAATCCCAATACGTATACCGCACAAGAAGATATCGGCGCCGGGTACCTGTCCCTGGGATGGAAAGGGCCAAAGGCCGACTGGATCGCAGGCCTGCGCTATGAAAATACCCACCAGGATTTTGTATCCTCCGTCGATCCCACCGTCAGCTATGGGAAAACGGGGTCGATCCGTTATTTCGATTACTTACCTTCTGTACAGGTAAAATACCGTCTTACCGATCGCCAACTACTGCGGGCCTCCTGGTATCAAAGCCTTTCACGTCCGGCACTCTACGATGTGACTTTTTATTCTATCCAATACGAGGATTACCAGGAAGTGGGAAATCCCTATCTCCAAAGGGCCCGCGCCGACAACTTCGATCTTCGGTACGAATGGTATCCCGGCGGGCTGGATCTGTTACAGGCCGGGGTGTTCTATAAACATATTGCCGATCCTTATGAAAGGACCCTGCTGGATGCCGGGGATGAACTGTATCCTATACCTTCCCAGGGGTTGAGCTATACGCCCGCGGGCCAGTTGACCGCGCAGGAAAGGAATGCATCGGATGCCAATGACTACGGGCTGGAGCTCGCCGGCACAAAATATTTCGGTCGGCTTGGCATCCAGGCAGCGTACACCTATACTTATTCCCGCATCGTGCAGCCCACCAAATTCGAGACCCGCCAGGATCCGGCAGATCCATCCGGCAATCTTATCACGGTCACGCGTACGGAATCCAGACCCTTGCAGGGACAATCGCCGCACCTGGCCAATCTCAGCCTGCTGTACCAGGATATCCGCCATGGCTGGAATGCCCGGGTCTCGGGTATCTACACCGGCCGGCGCATCTATTCCGTATCCGGGTGGTGGGGTCTGGACTATTGGGAACGGGGTTATACCGTTCTGGATCTTGGCGTGGAAAAAACCTGGGGCCGCCATGTCAAGGTCTTCGCCAAGGCCAGCAATCTTTTCAGCACCATCACGACGGTCGACCTGCTGAAAGCAAATCCTTCTTATGCTTCCGCCCTAATCCCCGGCCAGCAGCGCAGCGACCGGATCACCGTCATGAGCCAAACCGACCGGCCCGCTTATTATCTTGGATTTCAGTGGGCGCTCTGAGTTTCCAAAGGTTTTGTATCTTCAGATAACCCGGATCTCTGTAAAAGAAAATAAACAGACAATGGAAATTACCTCAATAAAGCCCTTTCTTCAATATTATGATAAGATAAGGGAGCGGACCACTAAGGTCGTTAATATTGTTCCTCCTGATAGATTGGATTGGGCTTATATGCCGGGCAAGTTCACTATCGGTGATCAGATAAGACATATAGCGGCTATTGAACGGTATATGTTTGCCGAAACCATTGCAGGCAGGCGCCCTGCTTATCATGGCTGCGGTAAGGAACTGGCGGATGGGTATGAAAATGTAATAAGCTATTTTAACGAATTACACCGGCAATCGATAGAGATATTCAGTAGCCTTACCAACGAAGACCTCCGCAAAAAGTGCGTGACGCCCGGAAATGCTGAAATGCCTGTGTGGAAATGGTTGCGGGCAATGGTTGAGCATGAAATTCATCATCGGGCCGAATTATATATCTATCTGAATCTGATCGGAGTGAAAACTCCCCCCATGTTCGGGTTAACTGCTGAAGAAGTACAGGAAAGAAGCAATGAAACTACGTCGGAGTAAGTAATTTTATCGTTATGTTGAATAGTATATTGGCAACGTTATATGAGAGAGACCTCCGTAAGCTGATCGAAGAAGTCAACTTATTTAAAAATGAGGAAGATCTTTGGAGGATCCGGGGGTCTGTGAAAAACTCAGCCGGCAATCTTGTATTACATATCAGCGGGGGCCTGAATCATTTTGTCGGGGCTACGCTTGCACAAACCGGGTATATTCGTGACCGCGACCGGGAATTTAGCGGAAAGGGCGTGGAAAGAAAAGATCTCGTGGCCCAGCTGGAAAAGCTTATTCCGCTGATCAATGAGACGTTGAACGCTCTCACCCAGGAGCAGATGGAGGCTGAATTCCCGATATTTTTCGACTATGCAGGAACTTCAACCAGCTATGTGTTGGTGCGGCTGCTGGCGGGGATTTGCTCGTTTGGATGAGATTCGGGTGGATAAGTGCGAATTGCTCAGAATTTGTAGATGATATCCAGCATCAGAAAGCGGGGTAACAGGACGATACTATTATTCTCGGTTGAATAATCAGAGATGTTAACCGTGGTCAGCTTAGATGTATTCAGCAGATTTTGCCCTGTAAGCTGGATAGAAAACTTATTCGGAAGCAAATCATAATTCATATCCATATCAACAAAAAAATAGTCACTTTTCCCCTTCGACAGATAATAGTGGTAGTGATCCGTTTTGGCGCGCAGCCAGATGCTGGAGGACAATTTAAATGTGAGGTCCAGATAGGAGTAAAACCGCTGATTGACGGTCATGTTGCTAACTGTATCTATTGCAGTCGCCTTTTCCCGGTCGAATCCGGCTCCGGCGTCATAATTAAATAAACCCCTGAATGCAGAACGAAGCGAAACCTGGTAGAAAGAGCCATAGGTGTTTACTTTTCGAAATATTCCATTAAGGAAATCATCATACCTACGCCAGGCAAAAGAGGGGAAGAACTTGATAGCGGATGAGATAAAGGGAATGAATTGGGAAATGCTAAAAGAAGCATTTTCCATTGTCTCGTTGTAGAATTCCTGCGAATTGCTGGAAATACTATAAGCGCTGTCGATAAAAAGGGACTCTGCGTATGGCTTTTTTGAATTGGAGGCAAACAAATTTGCTGAAGCCAGCAGACCGTTTTTCCAATCTGTAAAGGAATAGCTGGCGAAAAGGCCCCCGACTGTCATCGGTATGGGGCTTGTATAAAACCGCTGATAGGTGCGGTAATCTACCTGCACAAGTCCGTCGGAGAGATTGATCAGGTCAGGTAAACGATAATTATAGGCATACGAGATACCAAAGTGGTGGTGTTCGGTCTGGTATTGTCCGCCGATTGTGGGAGTGACGTAAAATTTCTGTTGAAGGTAATTATTTTGGCCCCCCCCGATAGGGATCGAAGTGCTATGATAAGCGCCTTCAACATTGGCGATGAATTTGAATTTGGCTGTACCTCCATAGGTATAGCTGAACTTGGTCAATGCGCTTATCCGGGAAGCATGGCAGTTATTTTGAAAGCTATCCGGCAGCTGCTGTGCTATTCCCTTATAGGCGAAGCTGTCGAGGCCGGTCAGCAGGTCGAGCCATTTATTGGTGACAACTGCGGTGACCGACCAAAGAGACTGATTTTGATTGCGCAGATATTCCGACATCAGCGACCACCGGCCGGCCCGGGTATTGGCAGATTGCAGGAGCGAATCATTCGTACCCACCAGGACGGTGTGGCCGGGGCGCTCCCGGGAGGACAGATCCTGGCGTGCCGTGTTTTGGCTGAAGACCCCTTTAAATCTCAGCGCCGAGCTGTCGTTCAGCCGGAAAGTGTACTCCAGCTTATTGGTAAAAACATGGACCCCCGAAGCCAGGGCGCTTGAAACGGAGTCGCCGTTTGCTAAAAGTGAGTTTTGCCGGACAAGGTTCCGGCTGTCGGCGAGAAAAGTATACTCCAGGCGCTGACTGGGTTTTGGCTCGTAGGTAAGGACAAGATCACCCGTAAAAAAATGGGGGATTGTTCGGACGGCTGAATTTTCGTCCAGGGAAAAATTGGTATTGTTGAGATTGTAGATGGTCAGATTGTCCTGGTATTGTCTATTCAGGTCCGTATAAAAGTAGACCAACCCTTTTAAAGTGAGACCGGCGCCGGGCCTGTTAACAAAAGAGACAGCATTCAGCTTTGCACTGTTGAAGTTATAATGCTGTTCGCTAAGGTTTTGGGTGTATGGCTTATTGATTTTTATGAGGGATGGATCGTCGGCAAGGTCGTCTTGCTGGTCGGCTGCGTTTTGGCTGATGTCGGAGTTGTCGGTTATCTCCGTCAGCGGTGTTCTGCCTGTTGAATTGAGGTTGGAAAAATAGAATATCTTCGTATCCTTTGTAAAGGAAATCAGATTGGGCGCCCATTCATACCTTCCGTCATTGCCAATTGCAAGATCCAATTTTCCAAAAAGTATCTTTTTCCTTTCTTTCTTCAGCGTAATATTTAAGACTTTGGTTGTCGAGGGTTTGATCCCTCTTAGCGCAGTATTTTCCTGATACTTGTCGATGACCTGGATCTTGTCGATGAGATCTGCGGATAAATTCCTGGAAAGGATAGTGTAATGTTTATTAAACAGGTCATCGCCTTCCACCAGTATCTTATCGATGCGTTTGCCATTAAAGGTGATGGCTCCGTCTTTATCAATCTCCATGCCCGGGATCTTGCGAAAGAGGTCTTCAGCCACCTTTTCCGTGCTGTCGCGGTAGAGATCCGCCTTGAAAGATATTGTATCGCCGGAAGTCTTAACCCGCAGTCGTTGGCTTCTGACAGTAACCTCTTTCAGCGGCATTATTTCCGGTACGAGCCGGAAGACGAGGTTTGGCATTTTGTCTGTGGTATCCACCCGTAATACCCGGCTTTCCCTTTTGTACCCCACGAGGCTGGCTGTGACAAAGAAATATCTGTGAGCCAGGGAAAGTTCAATGGAGAACTGGCCTTTCCCGTCCGCAATCTCATAGGCAGAAATGGCCGCTGCCGAATCGAATCTGATTTCGATCGCAGCGAATTTTAACGCTTTCCCTTCGCCGTCGACTATGCTGCCTGTCAGCGTTGCTGCCTTTTGGGCTTGAGTACGGAGAGCCGGCGACAGAAAGGGGATGAGAATAATTATCCTAAAAAATACGCTAAAAGCAAGACGCCTTTTCAATTGGAATAATTTATCTCAAGCGGATACCTATGGTAGGTAATTGACATGATTTGCCCCCTCGCCAGGGGGGCAGTCGCGATATACCTTTTCCTGGCTTTTTCAAATTCGTCGACCTCTACGGTCTGATATTGCTTAAAGCTGATTTTTCGCCCTTTCAAGGGCCGGGCTATCACGAGCGGGCTGTTAACAGGGACTTTTATACCTTCGAACAGCCATTGGATCTGACGCTTTTCATCATAGGCTTCCATGATCAGGCCGGGCAAGCCGCCAAGCTTCCAAGGTCCGTGGGTAACGGAGATCAGCGAAGCAAACCACGCAATATAGAGTCTGCCCCGGAAATATCCTGTGGCCTTCTGGCAGGAAAATCCTGCAATCGTCCTGAACGAGTCGATTAACTGCCAGGCAATAGGCGGAAGCGTTTCATCATGAAGGAAAGCCGTCTTGTTGATAAGAACGATATTTCTTTCGGTCAGCACCCGCGAGTCGAGGTTTTTGAAAACGGCATAGCCTATCTTATCGTTGACGTCAATGGAAGGAAGCCTGTGAACCCTGGCTGTGTCGAGAGCGATGGACTGTTGCATATCGGCCGCCTCTTTCAGTTTTTTGTAATCAGGATCAATCCTGAGTGTGTAAAGGGAACTGTCCGAATCGAAGAACATGGAGGCGATATGGCCGATACTGTCCCTTTCCATTCTGGTCGTATCCGTATTGCTGATACATCGGTAATAAATAAGGCCATTGACGGTTTGAGAAAGGGCAGCACCGCCAGGGTAAACCGCTGCAAAAAAGACGAAGAACCACGTGATTTTATTGTTATGCTGTTTCATATACATCCGGGTAAAATTTGATAAACAACCGTTTTACCTGCTTAACTATGTTTTTTCGATCCTAGCTGCAGCCGCACAGCTTAAAGAATATACTAACTGCCGATTGCACGGTGGAATTCGCTGCTCCGCAACCGCTTGCAGAAGTAGACGAGAAAGTCGCGGAACCGGTCGATCCGTCTGCATTGGTATAGGAGATAGTGGTGGAGACGGTACATTTCTCTGCTACCATTGGCTTTTTTAGGGCGGAATGTACTTTTCTCAGGGTGGATACGTGAGATACTTTATTAATATCGGCTGCCGAGGAAGATAGCCCAATCAGGACGAGCGATAGGGTTATTGCGACAAAAGCCATTGACATTTTTTTCATTTGTTAAGTTTTAATTTTGATGATAATAAACCTCGGTGAGGCAGGTAAAACGGTTGTGCTCCCGAAAATAGCCAAACAACCATAACGGCGCAATAGGTAGTATCCCTAGATTTTATCGGGCACCCGGTGGCCGTCATGGAAAATCCGTGCGAGGCGGATTATTCCTTTTCGAATATTTTTGAGTGTGAGCTCCTGTCTGCTCTTTACTTCCAATTTCAGAGAAATATCTCTCACGTGGTTTTCGACGGTCTTGAGCGACACCGAAAATATTTTTGCTATCTCCCGTTGATGAGCAGAACTGCCGTACAAGGACATAATAGCTTTCTGACGGGGAGTAAATCCCAATAAATTCAGCGATGCCTTTTGATTTTTCCTTTCATTCATTAACCTGTTCCGGTCGATGCCAGGTATGCCCAGGAGGGGGTCCACATAGGTCTCGCCCTCTACGACCGCTAAAATAGCCGCGCATAAGTTCCTGGCGTCAAAATGCTTACTTATGTAGGCGTAAGCACCGCACGCAAACATGTCTTCAACCACTTCTATATTGATATAAGAGGAGAGGCCTATGACTTTTATTTCAGGAAAATTGGCCGTCAGAAAATCGGTCAACTGAACTCCGTCCATGACGGGCATTTCTACGTCTATTATGGCGAGATCCGGAATAGCACGGCTGTGATAGCACCAATTGATAAAGTCGATTCCGTTTGTAAACTTGCATTGCAGGTGAAAGTCAGGAATTTTGCTGATCTGCATTTCGGCTGCGGATAACCATCGATTCGAGTCGTCGATCAGGGTGATCGTGTTCATAGTAAAGGTTTAGCTACTATTCCGCCGTCAAAAAGCAGGCAGATAGCAAGACAATGATATAATGGAATTTATATAAGCGGACTACTTATATTTTGAAAACATTTCAAATATATCAAAATCATGGAACCCTTAAAAGAAAAAATTTCGTGATATAAAAAAATCACCAATTACCCGCAATATGATCTTCGGATATCGATGCCTGGTAAGGCAAAAAATAAGTGCAACCATTTACCATGCTAAAAAACCATCGTCGGCCAGGAGTTCCTCGATTGTTGTGTATTCCATAGTCGATTAATAAGGCTGGTTTCACCCTTATCCATAAAAAGGTGCCATTTCTGCAAATGTTTTAGTATCAATATTTTATAGTTCTGCCTTGATTGAGAATGGTCTTTTCGATACGATAGTTGTACGGTTTCGATACTAAAATGTATGGGATAGTGTGGTAGAATAGAGGTATATTAATATAATAAAAACCTTAAATCACTTTTTTATGAAACAATTTATTTGCCTTTCTATCATTGCGCTAATTTGTTCAGGCAATATCTCATTCGGTCAAAATATTAATATTCCGGCTGACAGTGTTACAAATCTTCTCTGTAAGAAATGGGAAATGGATTATGCAATGATGGCAGGAACGAAAATTGGTAAGATGCCCGGAGCGACTGAATCAAATTACGAGTTTAACAAAGACAAAACATTTGTCCTTACAAGTAATGCTAATTCAACGAAGACAAAAGGGACCTGGAGTTATGACCAAGGCAAAAAATTGATCAGGTTGACCATAAATGGAAGGAGTAATGTAAGTATAATTTCTTTGAAAGACGATCAACTTGAAATGCTGGTTGACACCAAAGCCGCAACACCAGACGACCCGATGCCAATAACTATTATTTACAAGTTAGGTACAAAATAACAGCCTTTTTTTCGTCTCGTAATATATACTAAATTTATAAAAACATTGCCGTTGAAGCTTCATCCGCTGCTGTTTTGTCTTTCACTGGTTCCGCTTTTCACCTATTCCCAAGCCGATTCCGTTACCATTGAAAACAACGCGGTAGCAAGGATGTTTTATTTTTCGAAAGGCGCTCCCGGGTTTTATACCCAATCATTTACTAATAAAGCTTCCGGCCAGAATTACGTCAACCCGGCGACGGAAGAATTCAACATCCGGATCAATGACAGTTTAATAAACGGCCTCAATTGCAGGTATGTCAACCATTCCATAAAAGACAGCGGCGACGTCAGAACGCTGACGGTAACGCTGGAAACAGCTTTGCCAAATGTCTTTATCCAGCTATTGTATGAGACCTATGCCGATATTCCGCTTGTGCGAAAACAAGTAAAGGTTATCAACAAAAGTGCCGTCGGTCTTGCGCTGACCGATCTGGATGTGGAAAATCTGCGTTTCCAGGTCGTGGACAAATTCCAGAATGAGGTACATTTCAACTATGGCAGCAATATAACCCGTATTCCCTACAAAGGCGATTACAACGATGCTGCCGTCATGCTATATAATCTTGCGGCGGAACAAGGCGCTATATTTGGCAACGAAGCTCCGGGCGCTTTAAAGAACACGGAGATCTTTACGAACATTCACGGGTGCGTGCAAGTAGGCATGCGTCATATCAATGAAACATTCCCTTTCAAAACGTGGGTGCGGCCCGGGGAAATATTCAGCAGCCCGAGGGCATTTATCTATGTATTTAATTCACCCAAATGGCAGGATGGCTTTGAGGGCGCATACAAAGATTTCCTGAGAAAGAACCTTGGCGTAAGCTTGTATACAAAAAGCAAAAGCCCCCTGGTTTTAAAAAGCCCCCTGGTTTTATATGACACCTGGCGACCTTTTCAAGACTCGCTTGATGAAAAGCTGATCAGAGATTGTGCAGACAGATTATCGGCAGCCGGAACCGATCTGTTCATCATCGATGCGGGCTGGTATAAATATTCCGGTGATTTCATTCCGGATAGTACCAAATTTCCTCATGGAATAAAGGCGGTTTGCGATTATATCCGAAGCAAAGGCATGCAGGTTGGAATATGGTTTACGCTGGCAGGGGTCAACGCGAAAAGCAATATTGCGCAACAACATCCTGATTGGCTTATCAAGGATAGAAAGGGCAATGCCGCCAACCTGCACAATATGGTAAGCGATAAAGACGGTACGGGCTGGGGCGCCGCGTTGAAAACGATGTCACTTGGTACACCGTATTACGATCATATAAAAAATTGCATCAGCAACTATATAAAACAGCTTGGCGTTACTTATGTGAAACTCGATCTGTCGATCGTCGCTTCGGCCTATGTGCATCAGCCCGATCTTACGGGCGATTATGAAACCAACCGGTCAAAATTGTACCGGGATCATGCATCCTCTTACTGGACCATTTATGAAAGATGCCAGCAGCTGATGGATGACCTGCATGAAGCGTTCCCGGGCCTATTGATCGACTGCACTTTTGAAACCTGGGGTCGGTATAACGTCGCGGATTACGCTTTGCTCGAGCATGCCGATTATGATTGGCTCTCCAATATTGAATTCGCGCCGCCCCTGGGGCCTATCACTATTCGCCAGATGATTTATGACCGGTCACGGGTTATTCCGGGGGGGACCCTGCTGATCGGAAATCAATATATCGATATCGATCTCCTTCACTATAAGTACGCTTACTTCTCGCTGGCGTCTGGTTCACTGGTGATGGTGGGTGATCCGAGAAAATTAACTACGGAGCAGGAGTCATTTTATAATAAATGGAACGGTTATTTAAAGCAAATGGAAGCGAAGTACCAATATTCCCGCTATTATGAGCTATACGATATTTTTGATCGCCCCACTACCAATAATTGGGATGGCTGTTACCGCATCAATACCGAAAAGCAGGGAGGCCTGATGTTCTTTTATCGCAATAACTCTTCCGATGAGCGACGCACCTTTAAAATTCCATGCCTTCAGTCGGGGAGCCGGTACAAGATATATTCTTTCGAGACCGGTAAAAGGATTGGGACGTTTACCGGGAAAATCCTGATGGAAAAGGGGATTGCGGTCAGGATCCCCTTGATCTATACGGCACAGGTGCTGACGATCGAGAAAAAATAGAAGTTTTGAGTTATATTACTTCTTCGATATGTCTGTAATTGGCTTTTACGCTTTCCCATACATCGTCCATGCGGCCGCCAAGTATCATTTTGCTCATGGAAAGAGCATAGCCCCTGACCTGTGCCCATTCGATACTGGGGGGCATGGCCAGCGCCTCGGGATTGGTCATAATGTTGATCAGGACCGGTCCTTCTTCGCGCAGGGCCGCTGCCAGGGCGGGATTTACTTCGAAAGGATGATGAACTGTAAGGCCTCTAAAGCCCATTGCCTGTGCGACCAGGGCGAAATCGGGGTTGACCATGTCGATTTCGTTATCGGGAAGGCCCTCCACCTGCATTTCCAGTTTTACCATGCCCAATGCACGGTTATTGAATACGATAAGTTTTATAGGGAGCCGGTATTGTTGTATGGTAGCCAGGTCGCCCAGCAGCATGGACAGGCCGCCATCCCCGCAAAAGGCAATGACCTGCCGGCCGGGGTTGCATAGTGCGGCTCCGATGGCCATGGGCATGGCGTTGGCCATTGATCCGTGATTGAAGGACCCCAGCATTTTCCTTTGGCCGGTGGCATGGATGTACCTGGCTCCCCACACGCAGCACATTCCTGTATCTACGGTGAAAATGGCATTGTCCGCAGCCAGTTTGTCGATGGTGGCGGCAACGTATTCGGGCTGGATCATGTCCTCGCTGCCGTTGTTTTGTACATAGGTTTGCAGATGCGTCTTTACTTTTTCGTATAAATTTAGCTGTGCTTTCAAAAAGCTGTCGTCCGATTTGTTTTCAATCATGGGCAGGAGGGCTACCATCGTATCCCGGATCTTGCCGCAGAGCCCCAGTTCGAGCTTTGCCCGCCGGCCAAGCCTTTCCGGTTTTTCATCTATTTGGATGATCGTTTTATTTATGGGTATAAACGGGGCATAGGGGAAATCGGTACCCAACAATACTATTACGTCGGCTTCGTGCATGCTGTGATAGGCGGACGGCAGTCCCAGCAGCCCTGTCATGCCGACTTCGAAAGGGTTGTCGTATTGCATACCCATTTTGCCCCGGAAGGAATAGCCGATGGGGGCTTTGAGCCGGGAGGCGAGGGCAATGACTTCATCATGTGCGTCCCCTGCACCTATGCCGCAATAAATGGCAATTTTGGGGTAGTCGTTGAGAAGGGAGGCCAGCTTTTTCAGTTCGGCGTCGGAGGGGCGCAAGACCGGATCGCATCGATAGTTATGCATAGCGGTAAGTCCTTCTTCTGCGGGAAGGGCGGAGACGTCTCCGGGTAGGCCCAGCACAGCGACGCCTTTCTGATGGATAGCATGCTGAATGGCGGTCTGCAACATCCGGGGCAGTTGGGCGGCCGTCGTGGCTACCTGGTTATAGCAACTGCAATCGTCAAACAATTTGATGGTATTGGTGCCCTGGAAGTAATCCATGCCGAACTCGGAGGTTTGGATGGTGGAGGCGATGACAAGCAGGGGTACGCCGGATCGGTGAGCGTCATACATTCCGTTGATCAGGTGGACGTGGCCGGGTCCGCAGCTACCTGCGCAACAGGCCAGGCCCTCCAATTCGGCTTCCGCCGCGGCGGCATAGGCGCCTGCCTCTTCATGTCGTACGTGGATCCACTTTATCTTCCCGTTTCTCCGGACGGCATCGTTGAGGTGGTTTAAACTATCCCCGGTCACTGCATAAATTCTTTTCACTCCGTTTTCAACCAGGATGTCTACAATTTGATCTGCGACTTGCTTGCTCATGGTGTTATGTTTTAGAATGCGAAAGACCTGCTGCAGGAGACATTGTATAAGGCCCTGGCCAATAGGGACAGGTTCTCGGAATCCAGGAACATAAAGGCTTGGCTTTATGTAATCATGCAGAATACATTTATAAACAATTATCGCAGACGACGCAGACGACAGAGAGCCTTCATTGATTATGTCAGAAAGGCTGAGGGGGAAGTAGGCTCACCTGATAATATTCCAGAGATGACCGGGTACCGGGTGAATGAGATTATTACAGCATTGCATTCACTGCCCGAAAAATT